>Ga0182027_10002413_pt1 | contig 30363 bp, 27 predicted proteins | sample 712E1DmetaG_FD_121300 | JGI IMG/M metagenome (GOLD analysis project Ga0182027, IMG submission 121300) | Permafrost microbial communities from Stordalen Mire, Sweden - 712E1D metaG (Illumina Assembly) | ecosystem: Environmental > Terrestrial > Soil > Wetlands > Permafrost | place: Sweden...
AACACTACCTTTGATTTCTTTTTCTCTACGGCTCATTTCCATTCCACCAAGACGACCGGCAACTTCAATACGAATGCCTTTCGCACCAGCGCGCATGGCTGCACCAGCCGATGATTTAACGGCTCTTCGGAACGAAATACGTCGCTCCATTTGGTGCGCAATATTCTCTGCGACAAGCTTTGCCTGCAACTCAGGGCGTTTAATCTCTTCAATATTTACCCTAACTGGCACTTTATAGATTTTTTCAATAGCTATTTTTAGCTCGGTTGCACCAGAGCCTCCACGGCCAATCACCACACCGGCTTTAGCAGTTTGAATGGTGACAGTTACTAAGTTTGGTGAGCGCTCGATATCAACTTTGTTAACAGCAGCCCTCGAGCCAAGAGTCTTATCTATATGACGGCGGACAGCCAGGTCTTGCTTAAGATAGGTGGAGTAATCTTTTTTTCCGGTAAACCACTTACTTCGCCAGTCTTTATTGACTTGCAGGCGCATACTAATTGGATTTACTTTTTGACCCATTACTTGGACTCCTTACTTTCGGTAACCTTCTTTTTGGCTACTCGTTGTTCGCCATCAACAATAACTGTGATATTACTTGTCTTACGTTCAAAAGGCAGGGCTCGGCCGCGTGCTGCTGGACGGAATCTTTTATACCTAACACCCGCTGTTACGCTAATCTGAACAATGTTTAGGGTACCGGGCTTGAAGTTGTGGTTATGAGTGGCGTTTGCTTGTGCGCTAGAAATAGCGTCACGAACTACCTTGGCCGAGCGGCGCGGTGTGTGCTCTAAGATTATCATTGCATCACTAACGGAACGTCCACGGACCATAGCAGCTACCTCGCCGACTTTGCGCGGGCTGATTCGGACTCTATTTATAACTGCTTTAACTGCCATATTTAGCCTTTCGATCCTTGTGATTTAGCTAACTTACCGCCGTGGCCGCGGAACTTACGCGTAGGTGAAAATTCACCAAGCTTATGACCAACCATATTTTCTGTAATGAATACCGGTACGTGAACCTTGCCATTATGAACCGCTATTGTGCGACCCACGAACTCAGGTGGTATCGCAGATGCTCGAGCCCATGTTTTAATAACACTACGGTCGGCGCTACCAAGAGCGGCGACTTTTTTTGCCAACTTTGGATCTACAAAAGGCCCTTTTTTAAGCGAACGACTCATATTTTATCTCCTCTTGCTTTCATGGCGGGATTTTACAATAAATTTACTATTAACCTTGCGGCGACGGGTTTTATAACCAAGGGTTTTTTGACCCCAAGGAGTTGTAGGTGGGCGAGCCATACGATGACGGCCTCCATCACCACCACCGTGCGGGTGGTCGGAAGCGGACATTACCACACCACGAACTGACGGCCGGATGCCCATGTGTCGCTTCCTACCGGCGCTACCTATCTGTATATTGCTGTGCTGCTCATTGCCTACGCTACCAATAGAAGCCATACAGTCTAAACTGATTCTGCGAACTTCACCGCTTGGCAGACGAACTTGGCCATAATCTTCTTCTTTAGCCACTAGCTGAGCCCCTGTACCGGCACTCCTAGCCAGTTGGGCATTTTTACCAGGTGAAAGCTCAATAGCATGAATGATCGCTCCAGTAGGAATATCTCTAAGCTGTAAACGATTACCTGTTTCTATAGATGCCCCCTCGCCAACTGCAAGTTTTCCGCCCTTTTTCATACCTTTAGCGGCTAGTATGTAGTGATAAGTACCTTGTCCGTCCTTTACACGGGCAATCCTTGCGCTACGGTTAGGGTCGTATTCAATTTCTTCGATTGTAAGCTTTGTACCACTATCTAGCTTAAAGCTCATTAGTCGATATCGGCGCTTAGCGCCACCACCGCGATGCCTTGTAGTAATTCTACCCTGATTGTTGCGCGCTACTGCGGCTTTTTTGGTTACAGTTAGTCTTCGCAAAGACGTTTTGGATGTGATTTCATCAAAATCCTGCGTACTCATGCCGCGTCTGGCCGGAGAAGTAGGTTTATATAACTTAACAGCCATTACTTCTTCTCCTTTTTAGTAGCTTTTTCTGCTATCTTTTCGGCTTTCAGTTGGGCGTCAGTCTCGGCTTTTTCCTGGGCTTCAACTGCTGCGAAGACAGGAAGTTTGTCGCCCTCATTTAAAGTTACATAGGCCTTATGCATGTCCGAGCGCTTTCCAGATTTATTACTGCGTGAACTTGAGCGCGTACTTCGCTTTGATTTACCGGCGATGTTGACAATTCGGACACTTTTTACGCCTACTTTAAATTGGTCGGTAACAGCGCCAGCAACCGTATTGCTATTACAGCCAGCAGGAATCTCGAAAACATATGTATTACTGGATTCACTGAGTCCGTAGGCTTTTTCACTCATTCTGGGTTTTAAGACGACTAATTTACTCATCTTTACTCCCTATGGCAGTACTCTTTGACTTGCCGAGCCAATCCTGAACAATAACGAGAGACTTTTTAGAAAATACAATACTGTCGGCGTTTAATAGGTCAAACACGTTTAGGTACTTTGCCTGTACAGCCTTGACGTTTGTTAGATTGTTCGTGGCACGGCTCACAAGAGAGTCTTTTAGTGATACAACAAGTAGGATGTTTCCCTTAGCATCAATTTTGTTTAGTAGCTGCAAGGTAGGTTTAACTAAACCGTCAGGGCAGGCAAATGTTTCAATTATCTTAATCTTATCTTCTTTTGCGGCCAGCGTAAGGGCTTGGCGTAAGGCTTGCCTCTTGGCCTTGAGGGGAAGTTTCTTCGTGTAATTCTCGTTGCCGGTTGGCCCAAATGCAATACCACCGCCGCGCCAGATTGGATTACGGCTGGAACCAAAACGAGCACGTCCAGTACCTTTTTGGCGCCATGGTTTCTTGCCGCCACCCCTAACTTCACCACGTTTTTTAGTTATGGCATTGTTGGTCCTGCCGGTTGCAAGATATGCGTCATAAGCGTCCTTGAGGAGTTGGTGGTTCTTAACCTCAACTTTAAATATATCCTTCTCGAGCTGCTCTTGAGTGGCGGCTTTCGTACCAGATTTTGTATAAGTTGTAATCGCCATTATTTTGCCTCTTTCAGTAAAACGATTCCCTTTTTTGGTCCTGGTACTGAACCTGTTACACCGATAACCTTCAGTTCTGTATCAACTAGAGCAATCTTTAATCTCTTTGTTGTTACCTGAACGTGACCCATCTGACCAGACATTTTTTTGCCCTTAAAAATTCTCTGCGGATACATAGAGCCAATAGAGCCGGGGCGGCGGTAACTACGTCCACCGTGAGTTTTGCGTCCACGATGGAAATTATGCCTCTTAATTGTGCCGGCGAAGCCCTTGCCTTTGCTAGTGCCAGTCACATCAACCTTGTCTCCAACATTAAAAAGATCGGCGCCGATTTGCGCGCCGATTGAGAGTTCTTCATTTGCCTTCGTAATGCGGAATTCACGGATAATACTTGGTAGCATTTTGACGGCCTTTAGGTGTCCTGTCTGTGGCTTAGAGACTTTTTTGGATGCCATCATACCAACTTGTATTGCATTATAACCATCTGTTTCGTCTGATTTTATCTGCGTAACTACGTTTGGATCTGCTGAAAGCACGGTAATAGCAATAGCATTGCCATTTTCGTCAATGGTGCTTGTCATACCAACTTTTCGGGTAATTAATGCCTTCAAGCTATCCCTTTCTTTAAGGTACGCATTACTTCTTGAGTGCATTCTTTATGACCTGGTACCTCACCTGTTTACCCCTGTTACGATGTGGAGTAAAACATATACCAAGCGCCTCAGAAGCCGCTATACTCAGAACAGGTTACCATAGATGTTCAACACCTGTCAATCCGTTGCGGATTTTACAATAAACTATTTCATTCTATGTAAACTTTAGAACTGCGCCAAGCGGAACCCAAAAGCCAATAAACATTGCAACGACTATGATTGCGTACTCAACTTTGCGATCCATCTGAAAATGTTCATGTGCAGCAAATATTAAGCCAATCAGCGCGCCTACGGGTATGGGTATTTGTACATTACCCTTTGTTTGAATTTTCAACCATTGAGAACCTACAATCAGATACAAAATTAGTTTTAGTAGATATGTTCTGTCCATCTCAGGTTTTTGAGGTTGTTCCATCAAATATTATTTTACCACTAGACCCTAAATTGACCATTACTATATATGACAGTCTTGGAGCCATCCGCAAGGGTTGCTGTGACCGTTCTGTCTGTAGTGGATACCATGTCTACATGTATACTTGAATCGTTAAACCCAAGCTCACCGAGCTGTTTTTTGGTCAATTTATTAACATCACCACTATAGGCTCCATCGAACGAACGACCCACTGCTATATGTGTATTACCAAACTGGCCGCCCATATTTTCATCAAATAGTGTATTAGCAGTAAATTTGGTAATCCGTGACAATCTCTTGTCGGTTAAAGAGAACTCTCCAACCTGATCCGAGGTGCTGTCGGTTGCCAGCATGGCTTTGAGTAATTTTTCGTTTTTTTCGGCGGTGGCTTCTACAATTTTTCCTTCTTTGAATGTCAACTTAATGCCTTCGACCTTGGGCCCAAAATAGTATAAGGGCTGATTAAATCGAATCCAGCCTTCCGTGCCGCGCCAATCAGGAGATGTAAACACCTCATAACTAGGTATATTCCGGCCGTCACCTCCGGCCCATCTACGCTTCTCACCTATTTTAACGCGTAGGTTTACGTCCGCGCCCTCAACCTGGACATCTGTTATTCTCATATCACTAAGCTTAGTTGCTACTCTTTCCACTTCGCTACAGATTTTCTTCCACTCCGCGATTGGGTCGGCTTTATCTAGATAGCATGCTGAAATTATCTGATCCCAAAAGATTTTATCCGTCATTCCAGCTTCCTTGGCCATAGATGGTGTTCCGTATAAGGCCAATGTCCAGCTAAACAGCTCCTTGTTTTCTTTTACATTTAACCAATCGTGTATAGGTTTATTGGTTTTCTGTGCTTGCATGATTTTCTTTGGGTCGGTTTTATCAAGCTCATGAACATCGTGGTCTGCGATAACTACAATTTCATGGTCAATCTGCTCAACCAGTCCCTTATAGTATTTACTTAAAAAAGTGGATAACTGGGCGTCTGTGGCGTTCTTAAAGAAGTACCTAGCGAAGCCATCCATATCATCTGAAAGTGAACCAATAATTATTCCGCCAGAATCAATTATCTCTTTTTGAATAGCCCTATACATTGGCAGGGCAGAAAGCGGAGAACGAAGATAAATAACTTGCCCAGGTCTCATGCCTTTGCCACCATCGAGAGCAAAATTAACTAATAGTTTGGCATATTTCTCAAGAATAGCTTTAGGGGGCGTATAACTCATCCCTGTTATTTTACCATTAAAGCCTTGAATCATCTATTGCTTGTATGTATATCTATAAGACCAAAGTATAATGCAGACAATGGGTAAAAGGCGTGAAGCAGTACAAAGCAAAATCTGCGAGGCCTATTCTAAACTTAGCTCGGATGATATGCGGATAATCATGGGGTCGGTAGTTATATTCTGCCCCCTAGCTATACCGGAATATAACACTGCTGGTGATGTCAGTATTTATACATTTATGGGTCTTGGGATGATGACCGTTTATGATGGTATTCGAGGAAAATTTGAACCAATACTGGGTCGACAAGAACAAGAACGCGCGGAAGCAAAGCTGATTGGGAGTACAACCCTTAAAGACGTAGGCATCGAAGTAGTTACCGCTAGAGCCGTGCAAGCGCTTAGCGAGCCTTGCGAAGAGAACAAGGACCTGGCCGCATAGGGACTGTCTTCACATAACCAATTTACTAATAGCTAGCTAAACAGAAATGAGCTCTTTCGGGCTCATCCATCTTTTCCATATTTTTTCTCTACATTTTAATTTCGGCGTCGCAGCCGGCGGGCAAGGATAGATTCATAAGGGCATCTATTGTTTTTGGAGTTGGCTCAGTAATATCGATTAATCGTTTGTGAACCCGCATTTCAAACTGCTCGCGGCCTTTTTTAAATACGTGCGGACTTTTTACTACTGTGAATGTACTTTTACGAGTAGGCAAAGGTATCGGTCCAGAGATATTAGCACCATTGCGCAGAGCAGTTTCCATAATCTGCTTAGCGGATTGGTCTATAACCTTATGGTCATAAGCCTTCAGACGGATACGAATCCGCTGTTTAACTTCTGGTTGCGTGATTTTTTTAGCTTCTGCCATCTATCTACTTAACGATTTTAGTGACTACGCCAGCACCAACGGTTCGGCCGCCTTCGCGAATAGCGAATCGAAGACCATTTTCCATAGCAATTGGCTGAAGTAATTTAACTTTGAAAGTGACTGTATCGCCAGGCATAACCATTTCTTTGTCGGCTGGCAATTCAACCTCACCAGTTACGTCTGTAGTTCTAAAGTAAAATTGTGGTTTGTAACCCTTGAAGAATGGAGTGTGTCGGCCGCCTTCTTCTTTGGTCAGAATGTAAACTTCGCTGTCAAATTCGGTATGAGGTGTAATGGTACCTGGTTTTGCCAAAACTTGACCGCGCTCGATGTCATCGCGCTCGATACCGCGCAAAAGAACGCCAACGTTATCGCCAGCCTGACCTTGGTCAAGGTTCTTCTTGAACATTTCAACACCTGTAACAACCGTTTTCTTGGTGTCTCGGATACCAACAATTTCAACTTCTTCGTTAACTTTGATGACGCCCTGCTCAATACGGCCGGTGGCAACTGTGCCACGGCCTTTAATGCTAAATACGTCCTCGATGGCCATCATGAAAGGCTTGTCTAAATCACGTTTTGGCTCAGGAATGAAATCATCCATAGCTTTAACGAGTTCCATAATGGAATCTTCGTCTTCTGCGCTGCCTTCAAGAGCTTTAGTGGCTGAGCCCTTAACAATTGGGGCTTCTCGGTCAAAATCATATTTAGCCAGCAGATCACGAACGTCTTCTTCAACTAGCTCAACTAATTCCGGGTCAGCGAGGTCCATTTTGTTTAGATATACCAAGATACTAGGTACACCAACCTGCTTGGCCAAAAGAACGTGTTCGCGAGTTTGAGGCATTGGACCATCGGCGGCAGAAACTACCAAAATAGCACCGTCAATCTGGGCAGCACCTGTAATCATGTTCTTGATGTAGTCGGCGTGACCGGGCATATCTACGTGTGCGTAGTGGCGCTTTTCGCTCTCATATTCCTGGTGGGATGTGGCAATTGTAATTCCACGGGCCTTCTCTTCTGGTGCATTATCGATCTGGTCAAAAGATACAGCCTTATTAACCGAACTGGGTAATCGCTTAGAAAGAACCATTGTAATTGCAGCCGTTAGGGTTGTTTTACCGTGGTCAACGTGACCCATAGTACCAACGTTTAAGTGCGGCTTGCTTCGATCAAAGTTTTCTGCCATTTTCTTATGAACTCCTTATATTTCTTGTTACTTCTTATCATTTTTGCATGAGTTAGCAATAGCCCCCTCATACGAGATGGTTGTATTATAGATAAACTTATCCTTATTGTAAAGGGTTTTCCCCAACGAAAGACTTAAAGCTATTTGCTGTTTTTGGCAATAATATCTTTGGCTACATTTCCAGGTACGTCGGCATAGTGGTCTAGCTCCATTGTGCTGGATGCTCGACCCTGGGTCATACTACGAAGATTTGTGGTGTAGCCAAACATCTCTCCAAGAGGCACATAGGCTGTAATCTGTTTAATGCCAGGGGATAAATCGTCCATATTCTCAACACGACCGCGTTTGGCGTTCAAATCACCAATGGTGTCACCCATGAATTCTTCGGGAGTAACCACCACAACTTTCATAATCGGCTCAAGAATAACTGGGGATGCGTTCTTAACGGCATCTTGTAAGGCCATAGAACCGGCAATTTTAAAGGCCATTTCTGAAGAGTCAACATCGTGGAAACTACCATCGTAAAGCACAGCCTGGATATCAACAACGGGGTAGCCGGCAATAACACCGTTACCCATGGCCTCTACAATACCGGCCTGTACAGCCGGAATGTATTCGCTAGGGATAGTGCCGCCCTTGATACTATTAATAAATTTAAAGCCTGCACCAGGCTCATTTTGTGAGATTCTAATCCAAACATGGCCATACTGGCCGCGTCCACCACTCTGACGGATGAATTTTCCTTCGGATTCCACACCATCCTTACGTATAGTTTCACGGTAAGCCACCTGCGGTTCGCCAATGTTAGCTTCTACCGTAAACTCGCGCTTCATGCGATCCACGATAATTTCCAGGTGTAGTTCGCCCATACCAGAGATAATTGTTTGGCCTGTTTCGTGGTCTACGCGAATCCTAAATGTTGGATCCTCTTCTGCCAGCCTCTGCAAAGCTAGGCTCATCTTCTCTTGGTCGGCTTTCGTCTTTGGCTCAATGGCAATACTAACTGGCGGTTCTGGAAAAGTGATACTCTCTAGAAGAATTGGGTGGTTTTGGTCGCATAGTGTGTTGCCTGTTGTGGTTCCCTTTAGACCAACGATAGCGGCAATATCACCCGCTTCTACCTCTGTGACATCTTCTCGTTTGTCGGCGTGCATCCGTACAATTCGTCCAACGCGTTCCTTCTCGCCCGAGGAGCTATTTAAGATATAACTGCCGGCAGTTACCTTGCCTGCGTAAACCCTAAAGAAGGCTAGTTTGCCAACAAATGGGTCTGTAGCAATTTTGAAAGCTAGTGCTGTAAACGGTTCGCTTGCATCTGGTTTGCGCTCCACTTCGTCGCCACTCTTGGGGTTGACACCCCAGGTTGAATGACGGTCTAGCGGAGTGGGGAGGTAATCATTAACTGCATCAAGGACTTTTTCTACCACTACGCCGCGTCCGTCGCCACCGCTTACAACAAAAAACTTACCTGTTAAAACAGCGCTTCGAATGGCGTGTTTTATCTCTGCTTCGCTTAAGCCCTCTTCGCCGACTTCGAAGTATCGCTCCAGAGTTTTTTCGTCTTCAGCTACAGCATTTTCTATCAAAAGCGAGCGATATTTCTGAACTTTATCGATCATATCAGCTGGTATTTCTACCTCTGTTAGTTCATGGTCGGTAAATTCTTTGTAGGTGTAGGCCTTTTTACTTACCAAATCAACTACGCCGTTTATGCCTTGTTCAAAGCCAATTGGCAGATGAATAGGAAAAGCTAGTTTGTTTAACCTTCGGTGAATACTATCCAGGCTTTTATAAAAATCGCCGCCTGTTTGGTTAATTTTGTTAATAAAACATATTCGTGGGACGTTATATTTGTCTGCCTGGCGCCAAACGGTTTCTGACTGGCTCTCTACACCCATCTTGCCATCAAAAACGACTACAGCGCCGTCTAGAACTCTCAAGGAGCGTTCTACCTCAACTGTAAAGTCAATATGCCCGGGCGTGTCAATAATGTTTATCTTGTTACCCTTCCAAAAACAGGTAACAGCAGCTGCAGTAATGGTAATGCCGCGCTCTTTTTCCTGGGCCATCCAGTCAGTAGTGGTTTCGCCCTCATGTACGGCACCAATTTTATGTTTTAAGCCCGTTCGATATAAAACACCTTCCGTAACAGTGGTTTTGCCAGCGTCAATATGGGCAATAATGCCGATATTTCTTACGTGTTCTAGTGGATATTTTTTATCTGCCATAATTCCTCAATTTGTTTATTATTTTGAGCTTCTAGCGAAGTGGGCGAAGGCTCGGTTAGCCTCGGCCATTCTATGAGTATCGTCTCTCTTCTTTACGGCCGCACCGGCATTATTGTAAGCATCAACTAATTCAGCGGCGATTCTGTCTTCCATACTCATGCCTTTTCGCTCGCGGGCGGCAGCAACAAACCACATAGTTGTAAGGTGTTGCTGACGCTGACCCTTTACTTCAAAAGGAATTTGATAATTAGCGCCGCCAACGCGCCTGGAACGAGTTTCCATATGCGGTTGAATGTTTTTATACGCCTGCTCAAAAACTTCCAATGGATTCTGAACCTTGAGTTTATCGGCAGCTTTTTGCATTCCACCGTAAACAAGATTCTCGGCTATCTGCTTTTTACCGTTTAACATGACCCGGTTAATAACTTTAGTAACCTGAGTACTGTTATAGAGACGATCGGGTGTAGTTTTACGAACGAGTGATTTTGTAACTTTACGCGGCATTTTATTTACCCTTTTTCGCTCCGTATTTAGAACGCCCCTGTTTACGGTCAGAAACACCCTGCAGGTCAAGTGAGCCTCTAACAATATGGTATCTAACTCCAGGCAGATCCTTAACGCGTCCGCCGCGAACTAATACAACAGCGTGTTCCTGCAAGTTATGTCCTTCGCCACCAATATATGCCCAAACTTCGTGTCCGTTAGTTAAGCGAACCCTAGCAACTTTTCTTAGGGCTGAGTTAGGTTTTTTAGGGGTTTTTGTGGTTACGCGCACGCAGACGCCACGCTTCAGGGGAGATGCCTTTTCATAGCTTTTAGTCTTAAGGTTGTTGGTTACACGCAAAAGAGCCGGTGATTTACTTTTTCCCTTCACCAGTTTGCGCGGTTTACGTACAAGTTGATTGACTGTTGGCATTTATTTAACTTTATATCCTTAATTTATCCGACTAATATTAACAGATTTACACCTCAGGGGCAACACCTATGGGATCAGTTGTTGACTCGCCCTCTTCGTCCTCGTGTAGCTCTTGGGCTCCTGTACCAACCGGTATTCTGCGACCCAAGATAACGTTTTCTTTCAATCCAAACAGCTTATCGACTTTGCCGCTTGTAGCTGCGGCAATCAGGACCCGAGTTGTGTCTTGGAATGAAGCTGCTGACAAGAATGAATCGGTACTTAGAGATGCCTTGGTAATACCCAGTAGTAATTGGCTATATTTCGCCGGTAACTTCGAGCTTTTTTCTAGTTGCTCGTTAGCTTCAACAACAGCTAATTTACTAACGATATCACCAGTAATGAACTCGCTTTTACCGGCATCTTCAATCTGGACTCGACTAAACATCTGCCGGACAATAACTTCTAGGTGCTTGTCGGAAATAGCCTGGCCTTGGCTGGCAAAAATCTGTAATATTTCGTTCATGATGTAGCGTTGAGTAGCCTCGATGCCGCTTAGTCGCATTAACTCATGAAGATTTATTGAACCATTTGTAAGGCGCTGGCCGGCTTCAACAGTGTCACCGTCAGATACCATCAATTGCCTAAAGGTGGGGATTTCGTAACGGACAATACTCTTAGACGTAGGTGTGATAGTTAGCGCAGTTTCGCTCAAGCCAACTTTGCCTGCCATTGCCGCTTTTAGAGCTTCACTGCCGTCTTCCATGGCCGCGACCGTATCTCCAATTGCAACCTCATCACCGTCATTGACGGCAGGTTGGCGTCCTGCTAGTGGTAGCTTGAGGCTTTTTTGCTCTTTAGCGGTAACCTGGACGATATACTGGTCGGGTTCTTCCCATACGTTAACCTTACCGCTTATATCAGTAAGATAAGCCTGACCTTTTGGTGTACGAACTTCTAAAAGTTCCTCTACACGTGTAAGACCCTGTGTAGCATCGTCACCGGCACCTACAGCACCAGCGCGGTGCTTAGAGTCAAGAGACAGCTGGGTACCAGGTTCACCTATGGACTGAGCAGCAATAACGCCAATTGGTGCATTTGGTGCAACTAACTGACCCGTTGCCAGGTCAACACCATAAGATTCACGGCTAACACCGTGAACACTTGTGCAGCTAAGAGCGCTTTTAATTCTTGCTGTGGTAATTGACTCATCATTTTCAATCGCCAGAGAGGCGTCGTGACCAATCGGCTCACCCGTCTTAACATGTTTTTTGATATTCTCGGCCGCATAACGACCCTCAAGCCGCTTGGCAAAACTTGAGCCTACAATTGCCGAGTCTTCGCGGAAGATTGGGAAACCAGGATCTTCTGCATTATTATCAACTGTGAATACGTCCTGGGCAACGTCAACTAGACGACGTGTCAAATACCCGGAGTCAGCCGTACGCAGAGCAATATCAACCAGTGATTTACGGGTGCCGCGAGTAGCCGTAAAGTACTCTAGAGGGCTAAGACCATATTTATAGTTACTCTTTACAGGTAACTCAATAGCTCGGCCGGTAGCATCAGCGCGAATACCGATGATTCCAACGCTGTCTTTCATCTGGCTAATATTTCCACGAGCACCAGAGTTAACAGCAATTGACATTGTATTTTCTTCGTGAGAGAACTGCTCGGCAAGTGTTCTTTCAACCTTCATGTCTACTTCAGTCCAGCACTCAACAGTCAAGCGGTAGCGTTCATCGTCTGTAATGAATCCGGCTTCGTACTGCCTGTCTATCTCAGTGGCACGGATTTCGCCGTCATCAACCAATTTATTCATCCCCTTTAGGTCTGCAAAGTCACCCATACCTACAGAAAGTCCTGAGTAGGTGGCGTAGTAGAACCCCAGGTCTTTAAGGTCGTCGGCAAGATCGGCAGTAACCTGTTGGCCATACTTCTGATAGATACGGCTCATTGCGTTAGATAGCTTCTTTTTTGTCATCGGTTCATTCTGATATGGAAAGTCCTCTGGAAAAATTTCGTTGAATAGAAGCCTTCCAACAGTAGTCTCACGGACTTCACCCCTAAACGGCACACTTACCCGAGTTTGTAAGATTACCGAGCCTTCATCTAGCGCAAGTACTATTTCGTTAATATCGCTGAAATTGATTGGGGTATTTTTTTCAGCGTCAGACCGTTCATAGGTCAAGTAATAACAGCCTAATACGATATCCTGCTCGATGTGCAGGATTGGCGAACCATCTGCAGGTTTTAGCAAATTTTTAGTTGAAGCCATGATCTCACGTGCCTCTGACTGCGCCTGTTTGCTTAGCGGTAGGTGAACTGCCATCTGGTCGCCATCAAAGTCGGCGTTAAATCCACGACACACTAGAGGATGCAGCTGAATCGCTTTACCCTCGATAAGTACCGGCTGAAAAGCCTGGACGCTAAGGCGGTGAAGGCTTGGAGCTCGGTTTAATAGCACATATTTACCCTTAATTACTTCATCAAGGGCGTCCCAAACGGCGATATCGCCTGTTTCTATCATGCGGGTAGCGCTACGTATGTTATGGGCCAGTTCTTGTTCAATCAGCCGTCCAATAACAAATGGTTTAAATAGCTCTAGTGCCATAGTTTTTGGCAATCCACACTGGTACATTTTTAAATCTGGTCCTGCAACAATTACGCTGCGGCCTGAGTAGTCCACGCGTTTTCCTAGTAAGTTCTGTCGGAAACGGCCCTGCTTACCTTTGAGCATATCGCTAAGACTCTTTAGGCGACGGCGTTGGCCAGTTGCGGCAACAGCGCGACCCGAGCGAGCGTTGTTATTGTCGATGAGGGCATCAACAGCTTCTTGCAACATACGTTGTTCGTTGCGGCGGATTACTTCAGGAGCATGCAAGTCAATAAGCTTCTTGAGGCGGTTGTTACGGTTAATTACACGGCGGTATAGGTCGTTTAAGTCACTGGTTGCAAATCGGCCACCAGTAAGTTGAACCATCGGACGAAGATCTGGGGGGATAACCGGTAAAACGCTCACGCACATACTGCTGGGCTTAATGCCAGCACGCTGCATGCTTTCGAGCAAACGAAGCCGCTTCATAATCTTCTTACGACGCTGGCCTTTAGCTTCCTCCGACTCTTTAGTTAGAGACTTAATAAGCTTTCCTAGGTCAACTTCCATTAATAGTTCATAGAGAGCTGTGCCGCCCATGCCGACCGTTATAAGTGACTGCAACTCATCGGGCAGGTTACGGTAGTCGGTCTCGCTGAGCAGGCGGAATTTTTCCATGCAATCGGCCTGATTTTTAAATAGTTCTTTATCCTGACTTAGCTCCTCAAGCTCTTTACTGCGCCCCTCGCTTAGCACATGCATATCAGCACCGTCTTTGGCAGCCTCTTTTTCATAACGTGCCTTTATAGCTACCTCTGCGGCGGCGAATTCTGCTTCTTTATCCGCCACAATCTTGTCGCGCTGTTTCTCGTCAACACTTTTTACGATATAGCTGGCAAAATAGGCAATTCTTTCGAGGTTTTTTACCGTCATGCCTAAAAGCAAGCCAATAGCGCTAGGTGTTCCGCGTAAGAACCAAATGTGAGCAACCGGGCTGGCCAGGGTTATATGGCCCATGCGTTCACGCCTAACGATGCTTCTAGTGACTAATTCGCCGTTTTTATCTACGGCAGCTTCACGGCTACGCACGCCCTTATATTTTGCATCGTGTGGGTTAATATCTTTTACTGGGCCAAAAACACGCTCACAAAACAGTCCGTCGCGTTCTGGTTTCTGAGTACGGTAATTAATGGTCTCTGGCTTTGTGACCTCACCGTAGCTCCAGTCTAAAATGTCCTCGGGGCTGGCGATAGCCAGTCTAACTGCGTCAAAATCTGCAATGTTTGTACCTGATCCGTAATGTCTCATCTTAGACCTCCTCTCCTTCTGAGGGGCCATCTTTGCTAAGCAGACCGTCCTCATCAATACTTATGGGTGTTTGTGTATCTAATTCAGCGGCTGAGAATTCTTCAGCTACTGCATTTTCTGTGATATCGGCGTCGTCAATCAAAGCAACCGGAGGAGCAACCTCAGGTGTATGTTTGGCTTCGTCTTTAACGTTCTCGGCCAACACTGTCTCGGCATCAACAACCGCTCCCTTAGCTAACATATCAACCTTTAGACCTAGTCCTTGGAGTTCTTTTACCAAAACGTTGAAGCTCTCTGGTACTTTTGGACCCTGAATGGCAGTACCTTTAATGATGCTCTCGTAAGCCTTGGCACGGCCATAAACATCGTCCGATTTAATAGTAAGCATTTCCTGAAGAGTGCTTGCAGCACCGTACGCTTCAAGAGCCCAAACTTCCATCTCACCAAAGCGTTGTCCACCGTTCTGAGCTTTTCCGCCCAAAGGCTGCTGAGTAACCATAGTGTAGGGACCTGTAGCACGGGCGTGTATCTTGTCGCTAACCATGTGATTTAGTTTGATGATGTACATACTGCCAACGGTAGTGCGCTCGGTGAAGGCTTGTCCGTTCCTGCCGTCATAAAGCTGTTGTTTGCCATCATCTGGTAATCCAGCTTGTCTAAGTAGGTCTTTAATTTTATCAATTGGAACACCGTTGAAAGCCGGGCTGGCCACTTTTATACCAAGTGCCATGGCAGCCATTCCAAGGTGAGTTTCAAACAACTGGCCGATGTTCATGCGTGAAGGTACGCCAAGCGGATTCAATATGACATCAATGGGTGTTCCGTCTTCTGTGAATGGCATATCTTCAGCGGGTAGAATACGGGCGATTACACCCTTGTTGCCGTGTCGTCCACCAAGTTTGTCGCCGACTGCAATTTTTCGCATTTGGGCAACAAAAACTTGAATCTGCATAATTACGCCTGCTTTAAGTTCGTGTCCGGTAGCACGTGAGAATATTTTTACGCCAACAACTTTACCGTGGCGACCGGTGCTCATGCGCTGCGATGTATCTCGGACTTCTTTGGCTTTTTCACCAAAGATTGCGCGAAGTAGGCGTTCTTCGCTTGATAGTTCTTGCTCACCTTTAGGTGTGATTTTTCCTACTAGAATGTCGCCTGGGTGAACTTCGGCGCCGATGCGCACAATGCCGTCTTCATCAAGATGGCGCAGAGCTTCCTCGCTTACGTTCGGAATGTCTCTGGTAACAATCTCTGGGCCCAGTTTTGTTTCACGAACCTCTGTCATGTAATCGACAATATGGATAGAGGTTAGTGTGTCATCTTCAACCAGTCTGCGGGAAACGATAATAGCGTCTTCGAAGTTGTATCCACCCCATGGCATAAACGCCACAAGAAGGTTTTTGCCAAGAGCCAGCTCACCACCTTCGATGCTCATTCCTTCAACCAGCGATTCGCCGGCCTTTACCTTATCACCGCTAGACACAACAACAGTTTGATTAATAGAGCTGCCCTCGTTACTTCTTAGGAAGTGAACGGGGTTATATATTGCGGACTTACCGTCCTTGTATTTAACGACAACTTCGTCGGCACTCGCCTTAACCACGGTGCAGTCTTTATCGGCCAAAATCATCTGGCCGGTGTTGCGGGCAACAATTGATTCAAAACCAGTACCTACAATCGGGCTTTCCGGTTTAATTAATGGGACAGCCTGGCGTTGTTGGTTGCTGCCCATCAAAGATCTAAGCACATAGTTCTTCTCAATGAATGGAACTAATCCAGCGCTACTACCAATGGTCTGGGAACGCGAGGAGTCCATGTGAGTAACTTCATTGGCATCCACTTCACCTGGCTCTAGACGGTTTCTGGCGCCAACACGACCATCAACAAAATACCCATCTTTATCAATGTCATTTCCGGCGCCGGCGATAACTGCGTTCTCTTCTTCTGCGGCATCAAGGTAGACTATTTTACTAGTTACCTTGGCTTTTACGGGCCAGGTTGTCTTGCTCTTTATTGAAGCTAGACGTTTTGCGGCCGCGGCTGTAATTACGGCACCTCTTTTGACAATTACAGCGCCCTTATCGTCTTCAAGATTTACGGAAGCAATGTGTCCAGCCGCGTCTTTAGCGGTAACAGCGTTAATAACTTTTCTATACGGGGTTTCAATAAACCCATACTCATTGACTCTGGCGTAGCTAGCTAAGTTCAATACTAAGCCAATGTTGGCACCTTCTGGCGTCTCTACTGGACAAATGCGGCCATAATGCGTTGCGTGGGCATCGCGGACCTCAAAACCAGCCCGCTCTCTAGAAAGACCGCCTGGTCCCATGGAGCTCAGGCGGCGTTTGTGTGCCAATTCAGAAAGCGGATTAATTTGGTCCATAAACTGGCTCAGCTGACTGCTTGCAAAAAACTCACGAACGGCTGCTACTACTGGGCGGGCATTAATAAGCTGGGCCGGTGTTACTGTTTCAATCTCACTCATGCTCATACGATCTTTGGCGTTTCGTTCCATACGCAGTAAACCGATTCTAAACTGTCTTTGGATAAGTTCACCAACCAACTTAACGCGGCGATTAGACAATGAGTCTATTTCGTCTGCTGGATCCTGGGTGACGTTCAAGCGAATAATCTCGGCAATTATTGCCACCATGTCTTCTATGCGTATAACTCTATTTTCAGGAGTATTTGGAACGTTCAAATCAAGGCGCTTATTGAGTTTGTATCTGCCAACTTTACCAAAATCAAAGCGTTTGAAATTATAAAACATGTTTTCTAGCAAACCGCGGGCATTATCAACAGTTGCCAAATCGCCAGGACGCAAGCGGCGATAAACTTCAATTAACGCTTCATTGTTGCTGTGTGTTGGGTCTTTATCTAAAGTAGCCTGGATATAGCTAGTTGGACCCTGGTCAACGTGCTTAAATGATTCTTTAATTTTTTCTTCATTTAGGCCCAATGAGCGTAAGAGTGTAGTTACAGGAATCTTTCGCTTACGGTCTATTTTTACATACAGCGCACCGTTAGCTGCTGTTTCAAACTCCAGCCATGCACCGCGTACTGGAATCACCTTGGCTCCATATATGCTGCTCGAGCCGCGAACGTCTGACGTAAAGAAAACGCCAGATGATCGAATCAGCTGGCTTACAACAACGCGTTCAGCACCATTAATTACAAAAGTTCCCCTGGATGTCATCCAAGGGTAGTCACCTAAATATATTTCTTGTTTTTTTACTTCGCCAGTAACTTTGTTTGTAAGCTCAATTGTTGCCTTTAGCGGCGCTTCATAACTTACGTTATTTTCACGGGATTCGAACTCTGTCATTTTGGGGTCTTCAAAATGATAGTCCATAAAACGGATACTAAGCTTAGTCCCCGTGTAGTCGTCGATGGGGCTAATTTCTTGTAATAATTCGCCTAGACCTTCTTCAACAAACCATTGGAATGAAGAATTCTGGTGATCCACCAAGTCAGGTGGTTCTATGACATCATCAATTTTTGTAAAGTACGTGCGCTTATTAATAACACCCAGATTTTTGACCATATAGTAGCAATACTCCCTAAGTTATTTTTTGTCGCTGACGCGAAGCTCACTACTGTTGGTACGTCTTTTGTATAAAACACAGCAAAGCACCAAAGTACACTACTTCTTAGACTGTTAGTTTGAAGGTTTTAGGTCTTAATGTCAACAATATTTGTGTATATATGTTGTAGAATTTGCAATTCGTCTATCTTTTGTCGATTATCTTGTCAACCAGACCATATTTAACAGCTTCTTCGGCAGTCATCCAAAAGTCACGCTCAACATCTTTTTCTATCTTGCTTAGCTTCTGCCCAGTATTTCGGGCCATTACTTCACTTAATAGCTTCTTAAGACGTATTCCTTCTTTTAGGTCAATCTCCATATCGCTAACACGGCCCTTGGTTCCTGCGGTTGGCTGATGAATCATCACTGTCGCATGCGGTAAAAGCATTCGCTTGCCCTTTGTACCGGAGCTTAACAAGAACGCCGCAGCGCTAGCCTGGATACCAACCCCTACTGTTTGAATGTCACATTTTACGTACTGCATAGTGTCATAAACCGCAAAAGCGTCATATACGCTGCCGCCAGGGCTATTAATGTAGAAAATGATGTCTTTTCCGGGGTCTTGATTCTCCAGAAACAACATCTGGGCCACTATTAGGTTGGCCGTTTGTTGATTAAGCTCATCACCTAAAAAGATGATTCTGTCTTTAAGCAAGCGGCTATAAATATCGTAGGCGCGCTCGTTGCGACCCTCTTGCTCAATTACTGTAGGGACCAATACCTGTGAAGTTTTACTCATGGTAATAGATATTATAATCCAGCCATTTAGCACTCGTCAAGCCAGAGTGCTAATGTCCTTTTCCAAAGAACCAAATGTTTTGACACCTTTAGCGTAAAGGTGTCGCCAAAGCGCCGGACGCTGAAAAACTAGGAGCGTTATCACTTGCTGGCAAATGGGCCAAGCCGAACGCCTTCGCTTTAAGCTCAGTTAAACATGCGTTTGGCCGTCATCTTGCCAACTGTGTTCAAACTTCTGTTTTTCAGATGTCCGGATTTAAATAACTGAGACAAGAAATGCATATCCAAAATAATATTATTATGAAATTCAATGGTGAAGCTGTGCGATGACGGTTCGGTAAGTTTTTAACCTACCACCCCGACACATTCTGTCGCACACAGACCCAGCTGTTCTATGTTTTAGTTCTGACTATTCGGCTTTTGATCTTCATCTCGTGGAGAGCTATCATGCCCGCGACCCAGCAGATAACCCCCACTACGGCTGCTGCAATCGGTGCCATGATTAACACCGCGACGGCCATCACGCGTGCTGATGCTTGATCCATGGACGGATTCAGCACTGCGTAGTGGTTGTAGTAGAGACCGGCCAGGTACACATCAACCAGCACTGATAAGGCAAGAGCGGTTGACTTGACCAACTTCGATTTCTTCAGGATCGGACGAGTCTTTTCGATCACGATCCCGAGGCCGATTATCGCCAGGCAGGCGACTCCGGCGGCCACGATGACACCGAGCATGGACAAAGCGACGACCATTCCCACATGTAGGTCATGCGACATAAGGATCACTCTCCAGTTGTTGAGGATTATTACCTAAAACTAAAACAGATAGTATTCTTATACCATATATGTGTTAGTAGGACAATTATTTTGTGGCGTATTCGACAAGTTTGGCGATGGTTTTTTCGGTGTACATGCGGGCTAAAATATCGCGGCGGTTTTCGGGTTTATCTAGTTCAGCCTGCATATTTTCATCTTGGTACTGGCCCTTCAAAATTTGTATGCGAATTTCAAGTTCTTCAGGTGAAACCTTAATATCCTCTTTTTCAGATATTTCGCTTAGTGCCAGGCCGATTTTAATGCGCTCATATGCTTCAGGTTTTTTATTATCATGATGCTGTTTCTCACTCAGACCCTCGGCATCCAGATGTTCCTGCCAAGTTTGATTGCGGTAAACCAGGTTACGTTTTTCTTCTTCCTCAATCCGGTCAATCTGTTCTTCTACCATTTTTTCAGGAATATCAACCTTAGTTTTTTCGCCAAGCTTTTTTAGAAGTTCGTTCTCAAGGTCACGCTGAGCCTGCATCTTACGCTCGGAGGTTACTTGTTTTTTGACGTCTACTTTAAGCTCAGCAACAGACTTAAACGGACCAAGTTTTGCCGAAAAAGCATCGTCTATCTTGGGCTTGTCCAGTTGTTGAACTTTTTTTACATCGACGGTAAATGTTACTTTTTTACCTTGTAATATAGCTAGTCCGTAGTCTTTGGGAAACACAATATCAAATTCTTTCTTATCGCCGCTTTTGGCACCTATTAGATGCTCTTCGAACCCTGGTATAAAAGCGTTACTACCCAAAATTAACGGGTGATCCTTCCCACTACCACCTGCAATCGGCACACCTTTAGAGTCTTTGCCGGAAAAGTCTATTACTACCTCGTCCCCGTTTTTTGCAGCAACTGTTACCTCATTACGCTCGGCATCTCTTGTCTGAAGAGCTTCAAGTACCTCGTCTACATCTTTAGCACCAACACTCACATTCTTTTTGGCAACTTTGATGTTCTTATAATTTGGCAGTATGATTTTACCTATAATCTCAACGTCTACCTCGAACTCTAACTGGCTAAACGGCACGAACTTCTTCATATTAACTTGCGGTGCCCCGGTAGTTCGTAGTTTTTCCTGGTCTACAGCCCGACCGTAAAGCTGGCTGAGTGCGTGCTCCATAAATTCGTCAAGAAACAGCTTTTGGTCTACATTTTTCTCGACCATATTTAGCGGTGCTTTGCCGTCACGGAATCCAGGTATTTTAACCCTGCCTGCTAGGTGCTGCAAAACTTGCTGTTTTATCGGGGCTAAATCTTCAGCGGATGCGTTGATTTTAAGTGATATTTGGGTTGGTGATTTGTCGGTTCTGGTTATATGCATACTGGCAGATTATAGGGCATCGGGGTAGTGATTGCGAGTTTATCTTCTTGAAAGCGTATCCACAACTTGCTCAAAACTGAGGTCCTTCTCTTCACCGCTAGCCAGTTCTTTAAGTTTGTAGCTGTTTTGGGATAACTCTTTTTCACCGATGAACAAAACACACGATGTACCAGATTTTGCGGCGCTTTTAATTTGGCTGTCTAGTTTGCGCCCAGAGGTATCAACGGCCAACCGGATTCCCTCTTTTCTCAAATTTGACAGTATATTTTGAGCTTGATGATAGACATCACCAATCAATATAACTACGGCATCAGTTTCTGGCTCTAGCTTTGGTAAAAGGTTATTGCTTTCTAAGAAGTTCTGTAGAGTTACATCACCCATACCGAAACCAACAGTAGGTATTGGCTCCACGCCAAATAGTCCAACCAGGCCATCGTAGCGCCCCCCGCCGAACATAGAACGGTTGTTGTCGGGGTGATTGTCGAACACTTCAAAAACAATATCAGTGTAGTAATCAAAGCCGCGCATAACACCAAGGTCAAAAATGGCATCGTCTATGCCGGATTCGTTGAGTAGCCTGAATAGTTGTTTTAGCTTGGTTGCGGACTTATGGCCGCGCAGTTCCTCTGGTAGTTCATTCAGGTTCTTACAATCAAGAACGTTAATCAGCTTCCTAGACTGCTCATCGCCCAGTATTTCTACGGCTTGCTGGCTAAATTCACTTGGCTCCATTTTTAGTTTTCGGTCCATAAGTTTTACTACCGCATGAATTTGCTCGGGACCGAGCTTAAGATAGTCACCCAGCAGGTAATCCACTAATTTTCGGCTGTTGATACGGATGGTATACATATCACGCTTAGCACCGTAGGCCTGCATAATTGCGTCTGAAACAGCGATAATCTCATGGTCAGCCTCAATCCCGGCCACGCCAAACAGGTCAACGTTCAATTGCCAGTGTTCGCGCAAGCGGCCGCGTTGCGGGCGTTCATAGCGCCACAAGTTCGGGATGCTATATAAACGCAACGGATAAGCCAACTCTTGGCGCCGTGCCGCCACCATACGGCTAACAGAAGGTGTCATTTCTGGACGGATGGCAACCTTGCGGCCTCCGCGGTCTTCGAACGAATAAAGCTGTTCATTTACTATTTCTTCACCGGTTTTTGCGGCATAAACATCAAATAGCTCAATTATTGGCGCGTCGTATTCTTGGTAGCCAAAGCTTTCTGCAACTTTACGCATCACGCCGAACATATATTTTTGCACCCTCTTATCTTTAGGATAAAAGTCGCGCGCACCTTTATATGGTTGAGTAGACAAACTCATCTTATCCAAATTATACCTTATGTTTAGCCTCAGAGTGTTAAAATATTAGCAACATGGCAAGAGCAAGACGCGGTTCACCACTTAGACTTACGCCGTCTTTTGATTTGTTTAGGCCCAGCTACGAGCTAGTACGCAAAAACATCTGGATATTCGGCACTTTGTACTTCGTGCCAATCATTTTTTGGGTGCACAGCTGGATATGGACATCACCCAACACCGCTAATCCGGCCTGGTTCAACAGATTTTATGGGCACAGTACTCTTAGCGCCAGTTGGGGTTCATCACCCTTTTCTAATCTCCCGGATACATTTGTTGGGTTCTCTATAATTTGGTTTTTAATTATTATCATCGGCGGCACAATTGCACAACTAATGGCAGTCATTGCCACCTATGAGGCATCCCCAGATAAAGTCATTGCTATCAATAGGCTGTGGGCAACCACCAAGGAAATTGGTTGGCGTTTAATAGGCCTATACATAGTTACAGGTCTAATAATCTTCGTAGGGTTTATTTTGTTGATTATTCCAGGTCTTATTATGTTGCGCCGCTACTTTTTGGCGCCATACGTGATGATGGATAAAAACTGCGGAATCCGTGAGGCAATGGACCGCAGTGCCGCCATCAGCAAGCCACATTCTGGCTATATCTGGGGCATTATTGGCGTTACGATACTCATCAGTATGGTTGGAATAATTCCACTAATCGGCAGCATTGTAGCTTTTACTATGGGTATGTTTTATTCAGTTGCCCCAGCCCTGCGCTACCAAGAACTCAAAAAACTAAACTAACCCCCCCATTTGCCTTGAGGATAAGGCAAATGGAAGGAGCAAAGCCGACTGAAAAGACAAGAACCCAAACCGTGATGCTGATCTTGGTTTGGACTCTGTCTACAAAGTCGTGCTTTGCGATGGTGGGTGAGAGAGGACTTGAGTTATCATGCGCCTGCACAAGATGCAAGCATCGTGCGAGGCGGCCAAGCAAGGAAAACTCAAACAGCCACTGGCTGTTTTCGCCTATCGGTTCAAGTCCTTCACAACAAGATGAAATTAAAAACCCTCTTTGCTAGAGGGTCTTCAATTTCATGGTGGTCCTAACCGGACAGCTTCACAACCCCTCTCAGGAGCTGCGGGAACTGATTTCTGACCTCTGTTAGTCAGTGTCCGGTCGCTAACTATTGTAACATTAGTTACGTTTTAAGCAGAACGGCGTCTCTCAGAGCGCCTTCGAATCCTTGGTGTATCGCAAAGCGATCCGTCTGCGTTCCTTGCCTTCCAGTGCTTGGAGTGACGTTTGCATGGATGAGCTAGGGCTTGTGCTTTGAGCTCGTTCAACTTCTCGAACTTGTCACCGCACTCATAGAGCTGGTCGAACAGAAGCTTGACTTCGGCTTTACTGAGACTGGAGAGGTTGTGCTCCCCCAACTACAGCTCTTTCCTATGGAAGAGCCGTCCAAAGAAGCCTCTCCGGGCTCGGCGAAGCTTGTCGCCCACGCGATTTTGGCTTAAGCCGCGCGGTAGACGACCAAGAAATTCTTCGGCATCCTTCACTATCTTTTCTGAGTAGTAGCTGGTTGATGTTGGGTAACTCGCATCGAAGGCCTGCTGTAGGCGCAAGCTTTCGTCAATTACCTCTCGATTCTTCTTGGTCACTTTAGGGTCATTATCATTATTCGGCGATACGCCCCTTACCCGTTCCTCTACGAACTTCGCACCGACCCTAAACTGATTAATGCGCACCTGTTGCACATTATCGTAGAACGATGAGTCTATGAGAACTAAAGATTCATCGAGAAGATGGCAATTGGCATAGAAATCGCTAATCAACTCTAACGTGTCTTGAGGCAGGACATTAGCCAGATAGTGCTGTGACGTCTCCCAGCTAGAGACTGGCATTACTTGGACTTTCTCCTTAGGGAGGTCTTTGAGTCCCTTCATCGTGTTGATCGATTCACGCGCTTTGGGGATCTGGCGTTCAGCACCAATAATCTCGCGCAATATGATGCCCGCGGCATCTCGGCGCCGATCAGTACGCTGTTTGTTGTATACAAGAAGTGCAACCAATGCAACTATCAAAGTAACCACGGCAAGAGTGCCCTGAAAAACTAGTAGGCGATAAATCAGATGCCATAGCTCGACCATGAGTACTATTTTGAGGGTGCGTTAAAGAAACTGCAAGCATAAGCGTGAATATAATAGTGAAGATATATCCGAAAAGAAGAAAGAGGGTTCAAACCAAAACAACCCCCGTTACAGGGGCCGTTTGGATGTCATACGTATATATAGAAACAGATATGGTGGGTGAGAGAGGACTTGAACCTCCACGCCTTGCGGCACTAGGTCCTAAACCTAGCGTGTATACCAATTTCACCACTCACCCGTGACAAGTGTTATTTTACTTGAGATTGAACCAAAAATCCATTTAAAACTGCTTCGCCTATACATGCAGCACGTGCAGTCTGTTCAAGTAGTTCTTGTTGGTGGTCACGGAAAGCTCCGGGGAAATACAGAGTATCATAGCTATTTACCATGTTACAAAGCTGATCATATACATGTTCGTCGGTAGGAATTCCGCCGTTTTTATCAGATAGAAGTTTTACGAAATGAATCATCCCTGCCGAAAAGTCTTCTATAGGATTGCGTAGTGTATTGTTATTCCTCGATTCTTTGTGTTCTGCCGCAAGTCTTACTTCGCCTTTAGCCATTTCGCTCGAGACCGCAAGCCAGGTTGTTGTGTTCTCTAACAATTTACCGTTACTGTTTGCGCATATTTCACGAAGACCTTGATTGTCGAACACTTCCTCTTCCTGCAACTTCCTAACATGACTAGGCAACATACCCGCGCCCGTACGTGATGACCTCATGTCTGGTAGTTCAACTTTACGGTCTGTTAGTTCGCTATGTACTATTTCAGATGTCGCAACAATAATGCTATTTATAAACTCAGCCTGCGATTCAGACATTGATGGAGCCATCATAATCTGAAACAGTTCGCGATCTATGGTCCTGCAGAATAGATCCACCTGATTTGGTTGTAATTCAGTTTGATTTTCTAGCGGGAAGACTGCCTCATTGGAAATATCACCACCAACACTGCCAATTTCTGCGGTTAGGATATCAGACATCCTAAAAACCTATAATACACCATTTACCGTTTGTGGTAAAAAATCAACTGGGCGTCACCGTAGTTTTTATCTGTGATTTGTTCCAGTCCGTCAAATTCTGGTATTTCTTCTTTGCCTGGCCAATCAAGCACTAGAATGCCGTCATCTTTAGTATGTTTAACTAGTTTTGCCAGCAAATTTTTCTGTAAATTGTCGTATGGCGGGGCCAATATCACGATGTCAAACTGCGCTTCCGGATTGTTATCGCTCCACCCACTAGCGTTTGCCTTAGTGGCTTTTACTTCTTGTTCTAGCCCTAAATCTTGAATATTTCGCATCAGAGTTTTGTGTGCTGGTCCATCATGGTCTATGGCAATGGCGCTTTTGGCACCACGGCTAATGGCCTCAAAACTTAAGCCTCCACTGCCAGCAAACGCATCTAATACTGTTAAGCCTTCAATGTCGCCAAGTACGTTAAACAGAGCACCACGAATTTTATCGGCCATTGGGTGAGTTCTATGTCCGTGCGGCGCCTGAAAAACCCGTCCGCCTAATTTTCCTGCAATTATTCTCATGTGTATAACCTGCGGTTGGACTCAAGATGTCCTTTTTCAAAACCAAGTCTGACGGCATGACACCTGGTTGTCGCTCCGATACAGCGACAGAGAGCTTCACGATGTTTTTTAATTGATCCTTCAGTCATGCTTAGCATTTGCGCCATCTGAGCACCATCATATCCATATGACAGATACTCCAATATCTGCAGCCCAATCATGGTCGGAATAGCGTGCTCACTGTTTTCGTCTACACCTCTTTCCATAGTTAATAATTCAAGTCCAAACCCTTTCAGTTCAAGTTCAAATCCTCTTCGGATTGCATGTTGCATATTGACAGCGTCTAGTTTGGCGATAATTTCCGCACGGTACGATCTACTGGTCCATATACTCCCACGCCGGTCCTTTGCCGTTTCAGCGGCAGTCAATCCTAGCGAAGCTTGCTGAAGCTCTATTAGTTGATTATGGCTCAATGCCTGTCGGGCCAGCATGTTTTCTTTTGCATCGGCTCCTGTTGATACAACTAAATCATTCTTGCTCAAGAGAGAATGGAAAAGTCTGAGTGCTCTATCGGATAATTGACCTGCTCTAGACTTACTAATCCCACACTCATTCGCAATTTCTTTAAGAGAATATTCTCTTTCATATGGGGGCAATCCAAATTGCATTGCTACAACTCCGCGGTCTCTCTCTGACGGCAATTTACCCATTAGGAAGTCCACCGTATCACTGCGTTCATTGGCACTTAATTGCTCAATTACAGTAGACTCTACGTCCCCTTGTGGATCTGGAATCTCATCAATTGGGTCTACGACATCCCTACTGATGTTTCTATTTACTCTAAGAAGAAGCCATAGGATATGATTTTGTACAATAGTTCTACTCCGTAATCTTTCATCGGCCTCTTTTGCTAATCGTATTTGTTCCTGGTCACGTTCGCTCAAGAATGCAACCGGGGAATCTTCAAGTATTTCTAACAGTTTCGCGCGATCATAATCCGACCTGCTGTAACGAATCATTGAGCCCGCATCTGCCTGAGCATCTAAAGCACTACCTATAACTCTTCTTGTGCAGTATTGCAGAACGGGCTGGTAGTCTACATTCAAATCGAATCTGTGAAGAGCTTCTAGTAAGCCGACTTGACCATAACCCATAAGATCATGAAGTTCATTCGGACTTTTTGGATGCATTAATGGCTCAACGTGATACCTAACATATTGAAATGTCTTTTCAGCAAAGCAATTTAATGTCAGGTTAATTTCATGTAGCGTCTGTTGTTCTAACTCATCATGGCCATCAAAAGTATTTCTTGCCTTCAAAAGGAATACTACGGCGCGAGCGGCATTATCTTCGACACAACTTTTATTTGGTGTCTGCAGTTCTCTACAAGTTTCCCTATTAATTGCCAGTAGTTTAACGATCCGGTCAAGACCAGTTTGCGGAACAAAATAATCAACGACCCCCATATCGGACATATTTGGACCAGGCGCAACGAATTCCACAGGGGCTGATCTTTCAACCTCACGCATATGTCCGTTACCGTTGTGCTGGGAGCAAACAGCAAGTGAGGCGACATCGGATACTCGAGCCAATCTCGCATGTTCGAGTGGTTCGCCGTCTCCATTACCAACCTGTTGTATCACTTCATAAGCTGTCTCAGCCATACCAGTTCCTACCGTCAAACTTGATTTAATATTTTTACCATAAATATCATAGTTAGTCTAGTTCAGGTTAGTAATGGCTCGGAGGGAATTTATGCGACTATCCAAATGGGGGTATTTTTTGAGATTTTCTTTGCGATCTATAAATTCTTGGGCAGTCTGGCGAGCAGATGCAATCAATTTTACATCTGTTAATCTGGCAACCCGCAGATCTAGCGCACCATGCTGGAAGGTACCATAAATAGCTCCCGGACCACGTAACTCTAGGTCCAGCTCGGCTAATTTAAATCCATCGGTAGTAGTTTCTAGCGCCCGTAAACGGGTACTGGGTGCTCGGCTATCGGACGGCACCAAATAACAATAGCTTTGATGCTCTCCACGCCCGACCCTGCCGCGCAACTGATGTATTTGAGCGAGACCAAATCGGTCAGCGCCCTCTATTAGCATCACCGAAGCGTTTGGTATATCCACTCCAACCTCTATAACTGTGGTACTAACCAAAATGTTATATTCTTTGGCCAAAAACTTCTGCATCACCTTATCTTTCTCTTCCGACTTCATCTTGCCGTGCAACAAGCCGACTTTACGGTGCCTAAAATCATTCTCACTCAAGCGTTTATGAACTTCTTCAACGGACAATCCGCCGCTCGTATCGCTGTCGAGAATTAATGGGCAAACAACGAATGCCTGGCGGCCGGATTCCAGTTCGTTATCTACTTTTTTATACATCTCGGCGCGTGAATTCGGAGAATAAATTTGAGTAATAATTTTCTGGCGGCCTGGTGGCATTTCATCCAATACCGATATATCCAACTCTCCATAAAGTGTTAAAGCGAGGCTACGCGGAATTGGTGTAGCCGTCATATGTAGTACGTGTGGCATGTGGCCGGCCTTGGCTTGGAGCTTCTTGCGCTGTTCAACACCAAAACGATGTTGCTCGTCAACAATAATTAGACCAAGTTTATGCATATCAACTTTTTCGGAAATTAACGCATGAGTGCCAACCATTAAACCAACTTCTCCGCTAGCAATCTTTTCGTGAGCCAGTTTCTTTTGCTTTGGGTTTAGGCCCCCGATTAACAAATCGACCTTGTCTCCGTAACCAACCTCGCTGAGTAATTTATACAGAGTGTCGGCATGCTGGCGAGCTAAAATCTCAGTTGGAGCCATAAACGCCACCTGAAAACCCTGTTTCATGGCCATAAGTGCCGCCATAGCGGCCACAACGGTTTTGCCTGAACCGACATCGCCTTCAACTAGACGGTTCATCGGGTGGGGCTTCTCTAAGTCTTTATATATTTGCCAAACGACCTTACGCTGGGCATCTGTTAGTTTAAATGACAGTTTTGCGACAAAGTCGCGGGCAAGCGCTTGTTTGAAGGGTATTTTTAAGGCTTTTCCGGCCGAAAACTCGTATTTATTAAGAAGTGCCGCCAAAGTTAACTCAAACACCTCTTCAAAGCCCAACCTCTTTTTGGCACGTTCAAGAGCCTCTGCTTTTGAGGGAAAATGCATCTCTGTTACGGCCTTGGAATATCCGATGATTTTTTGCTCTTTAATAATCCAGCTGGGTAGGTGCTCGGTCAAGTTTTTTATAGACAACAGTACTTCTCTTACCAGCTTTCTAATCTGGGCCGATTTTAGCCCTTTCGTAACTCGGTAAACTGGGATAATTCTGGCTGTATTAACTGGGAAATCGCTAACCAGCTCGGCTGATGGGTTTAAGATGCTAAATCGGCTTCTGCGCAGATTGTAATCACCAGAAATGAAATATTTTGCGTCGTGTTTAACCGCATTAGCTCGGTAGGGTTGGTTGAACCAGACTAAGCGGACACTACCAGTACTATCCGTGGCAATTGCTTCTGTAATGTGCATTCCACGGCGCACATAGCGGCCGCGTGCCTGGCTAATCTTGGCTTCAACAGTAACGACGCCCGGACGTATTTGTTCTATCTTTGCAACATTTGAATAATCTTCGTACCTACGAGGATAGTTATTTATCAAATCACCAACGGTTTTGATGCCAAGAATACCCAGCCTGTTTGCTAGGCCATCGCCTACCCCCTTAAGTTCCGTGATGGGATCAGATAACTTCACTACCAATAGTGTAGCAACTATGCCAGCTCAATAAGAGCGGAGTCCTTGAGGGCTTTGCCACGGCGAAGCAGTAAACGATTGTTCTGGAAGTCACTAGCTTCAAAATTTTCCTTTGTGATAGGGGAGTTGTTTACATATACGGCATTGCCGGCTAACAGTCTTCGGGCTTCGCCATTAGACTCTGCTAAACCAGATTGAACCAGAGCCTCTACTACCGACCCGTTTTGCTGGACCTTGACCGACGGTAGGGCTTTTCTAATCTCTTGGATGCTGGCATCATCGGCGTCGTTCAGCGATACTTGACTAGTTAAGTATCCGGTAATCTTTTTAGCAAATTCTACTGCGTCTTTCCCGTGAACTAGAGCAGTAACTTCTTCGGCAAGCCTGGTTTGAGCTTTACGTTCTTGAGGGGCTGTTTTGTGCTCGGCCATAATCTGTTCTATCTCTTCCCTGCCCAGCTCGGTGAATATTTTTAGGTATTTTTCTACTCCAGCATCATCAGCGTTAATCCAGAACTGATAAAACTGCGTAGGTGATGTTTTTTCTGGGTCTAGCCACACGGCACCTTCTTCTGTCTTGCCAAATTTCTTGCCCGACGCCTCATTGATAATTAACGGACAGGTTAAAGCGTTAACCTCTTTGCCCTTTACGCGACGCACTAGTTCCACGCCGGACAGACAGTTCCCCCACTGATCTGCGCCAGATAGCTGCAA
>Ga0182027_10002414_pt1 | contig 30357 bp, 26 predicted proteins | sample 712E1DmetaG_FD_121300 | JGI IMG/M metagenome (GOLD analysis project Ga0182027, IMG submission 121300) | Permafrost microbial communities from Stordalen Mire, Sweden - 712E1D metaG (Illumina Assembly) | ecosystem: Environmental > Terrestrial > Soil > Wetlands > Permafrost | place: Sweden...
ATGTAGACGACGATCGGGAATCTCCAAGTTATCATTTGTTAAGTAAGCTGGAAGCCTTAGGTGCATCCGTTCAGTATAATGATCCCTATATTCCAGTGATACGTCCGACAAGAGAATTCCCTGACTATGCTGGAAGAACATCAAAAGAAATATCAACAGGCTATGATTTATTTCTGATTGCGACACCGCATGATGAGTACAAAAAAATGGATCTAACCCAATTCAACACTCCTATCGTAGATACAAGGAATCTTGTGCGCATAAATTCCCCTCTCATATTTAAAGCCTAAGGATGAAAAAATTTATTTCAGTCGTAGGTGCGCGGCCTAATTTTATGAAGGCTGCCCCTCTCCATAAAGCATTACTACACAATCGCGATCGCGTACAGCATTTGATTTGCCATACAGGACAGCATTATGATGAAAAGATGTCCAGGATATTTTTCGAAGAGCTAGAGTTGCCAAAACCGGATTTTTATCTTGGTGTGGGCTCGGGTACTCATGCTGAACAGACCGCAAAAGTGTTGATCGAGTTTGAACAAGTGGTTTTACAGGAAAAACCGGATCTCGTTATAGTGTACGGTGATGTCAATTCGACACTTGCCTGCAGTTTGGTTGCCTCAAAATTAGGCATTAAGATTGCCCATGTCGAAGCAGGATTACGGAGCAATGATAGAAGTATGCCTGAGGAGATCAATAGAATCGTGACGGACGTACTTTCCGATTACTGCTTCGTATCAGAAAAGAGCGGAGTGGATAATCTCTTGCACGAAGGTGTGTCGGCTCAAAAAATTTTTCTCGTCGGCAATGTTATGATTGATAGCGTCTTGCATTATCTTCCAAAGACAGAACACTCGGCAATATTATCGGTTCTCGGACTCAAAAAGGATGATTTTATTTTAGTCACTATTCATCGTCCAAGCAATGTTGACTCAAAGAAGAGTTTACAAGATATTCTTGCTATGTTAAATGTCCTTTCGGAGAAATATCCCGTCGTCTTTCCCGTTCATCCAAGAACAAAAAAGAATATCAATACCTATGGATTATCGGAATACATTGCGAATAATGTCTTGATGATAGAACCTTTGGGCTATATTGATTTTCTCGCATTGATGAAATATTCTAAGCTGATTGTTACAGACAGTGGAGGTATTCAAGAAGAAACCACGTACTTGAATATTCAGTGCGTGACGACACGCGACAATACAGAGCGCCCCATTACGATAGAAGTCGGCACGAATCATTTAGTAGGAACGAATTGGGGAAAAGTTCAAGAAGTTTCTCTTGAAATATTAAATGGAATGAAAAAAAATGGTTCCATACCAAAGCTGTGGGATGGTCTTGCAAGCGAGCGGATCGTTGATGTTCTGCTAGGATCGTTGGCCTATCGTTAATTCGTTTGACCATTTATTTGTTGCCATTTCTAAATACTATGAGGTGTTTGCTAAACATAATCAGACATGAAGCCAATACATCGACGAAACCCTGGGCCGTGACAACCCAGGCTGAAAATCTCTCCTGTCCGTTGCGGTCGTTATCGATGAACTCGCACATGGCCAATGATGTCGCGCTCCCTAACAATCCATGAATTATAATGATCGTCCATATTGTGCATCGTTCCAATGATGAACCTCCTGCGAAAGAAAATACTCTACTACGCTAAACGGCCTATGCTGAAAGAAATGGCGGCCAGTGCGGTAGGGGCGGGCATAGCAAGAAGTTTTGGATCGCTCATCCCAATCGTTATCGCATGGTTTTTCGGCATCGGAGGCGATACGGATCTCTTCTTTTTCGCATTTGCGATTATTATGTTTATGACTTCTGTTCTCTCGATTACCATGGAAACCGTTTCGATCCCGTTCTTTGCGAGTATCAAAAGCGATGGAGACGATATAGGAGCATTTGTCGGAGTACTCTTTTTCATTATTCTTCTTGCAACATCTCTCTTGGCTGTTTTCTTATATTTTGCTATTCAACCAGTTTTATTCTGGTTGACTCATTTTTCCCTTCAACAAATTGAAGAAATTCGAACGTTGATTTTCTTCATTCTTCCCGTGTTTACGTTTGTCGTGTGCTCATCGATTTTTGTCGGTTCACTCAATGCCCAATCTTTTTATTTTGTCCCGTCATTATCAACCGCCCTTCGCTCTGCTGTGGTCGTCATTGCTATTTATTTTGGCTCAAAACGCTATGGTATCATTGCGTTGTCAGCAGCGTATGTCATCGGGGAAGGATTTCGGTTCCTGTTACTCTATTGGTACATTGTTATTAAAAGACTGTATGTCATTAAAATGACAAAAAACATTTTACCTCAGGTAAAGCATTTTTTTAATAAAGGATCATATCATATTGCTTCAGCACTCTTAGGGGGTATAAATCCACTCATCGATAAATCAGTTGCTCTTTGGGTCGGATTGGGGAGCATATCCGTCATAGAATATGCAGATCGACTCAACGGTCTTCCTATGATGTTTTTTAGCAGTCTTCTGCCGGTCCTCTTATCCCGGTGGTCAAAAGCATATTATTCTGATTCAATTATCGATCTAAGGGAAAAAGTGGCGACGACAATCAAATATATTACCATCCCCATCGTGATCATCAATATCATTGTCCTTTGTTTTTCAGAACATATCGTTCGTCTCGTCTATCTCCATGGAGATTTTCCTGCTGATAAAGTGTCGTTAGTCTCCCAAACATTTTCGGCCTACATGATAGGTTTGTGGCCGTATTTGGTTGCCCAGACTATTATCAGAGGGTATATGGCAATGAAAATCACCAAGATACTAATGACCTTGGCCGTAGCAAGAGTATTTATGAATATTATTTTCGATATTGTTTTTGCAAAATTATTTGGAGTTTTTGGAATCGCGTTATCAGCTACGCTCTGCACAAGTATTCTTACCGCGATTCTCGCGTTTCGCTATTTTAGAAAGGACGAATTCGGAAAGAGTAAGAATGCCATGGTTACGGTCGTTTGAAATACGCTGTATTCGTCCATTTAGAGATATCTATGTGAGATGTTAGTTTGTGCTGAGGATCGAAAGGAGTAGTGGGATCGGGATGATGTTCCCGGTTTTTTTCAAGATTACAAAATCGCTTAATGACCTGAGATTAATGATGCTATGAATGTACTCATATTACCTTCATTCTATACAAGTGCCGAATGGCCTGTGAGAGGCATCTTCTTTAAGGAGCAGGCGCTAGCTCTCCAAAGGAATGGTCAGAGCGTGAGTGTGGCTTATGTTGAGCCACGCAGTCTCCGTAGTTTTGCATTTCATAAAATCCGCGAAAATCATTTCCAAACCAGTCTTTCTTATGAGGACGGTTTACCGACCTTGCGAGCGCATGACTGGAATCTTTTAACGCAAACAATACCAGGTGCATATGTGTGGTCTTGGTTTTCCGAAAAATTGGTAAATCAATTTATTCGCCGTTTTGGCCTACCCCATATAATTCATGCACATAATTCATTATGGGCAGGATATACAGCGTCGAAGGTGACGAGGACATACCACATTCCATTCGTCATTACTGAGCATTCAACTGGATTTCCAATGAATTCTCTTTCGACAATGGAAAAATATTTTGCAAAAAAATCATTTGCTAAGGCTGATGCAATTATCTGCGTCAGTCAAGGACTGGCAAATTCGGTGCAACCGTATTGTCCAGAGAGACACATTACGGTAGTGCCCAATGTTATTCAAACCGACTTCTTTTTTTTGCCGCCGCAACGATCTCAAACCTCACCTTTCGTTTTTTTGGGAATAGCACATCTTGTAGAAAGGAAAGGTTTTAGGATGTTGATTAACGCCTTCGCTCAGGTGCTTCGTATCAACTCCAATGTTCACCTCGAAATTGGAGGGGATGGTCCTGAACGCGAGAAGCTTCAAGAGTTATGTAAAACCCTGGGTATCGAGCGTTCTGTTTTATTTCTTGGGTCACTCTCACGCGAACAGGTTCGCGATGCCTTGTGGCGTGCTCATGCATTTGTGCTCCCAAGTTATTTAGAAACTTTTGGAGTGGTGCTGATTGAGGCAATGTCGACAGGATTACCGGTGATTGCCACAAAATGTGGCGGACCTGAATACTTTGTCGACTCAAAATCGGGTATCATCATAGAGCCAGGTGATGAACATGGCCTCGCAGAAGCAATGCAAACCGTCATGCACAGTACTCATTTCTCGGCCGAATGTATCCGTCGCCGTATCGTGGATAATTTTAGCGAAAAAGTATTCGCGGAATCCCTCATGAGTATTTATGAAAACGTTCTCCGAGATAGAAAATAATGTCACTATTGATGACGCATAATCCGATATCGTTCATGCAAAAAAAATATGATTGGAATTCCGTGATCATCTGGCTGATCCTTGCGTTTCTTGCGGCAGGATCAGCGGTCGGTAATATGCAGCCGAGTCGCTTGTTAGCTATCGCCGTCTTTGTCTATCTTCTCGTTCAGGGCAAATTGGTAGAGCCCATGTCTATGCCAAGCAGGGTATTAGTATTCACGTTGTTCTTTTGGATCGTATGGGGAATCATCTCGCTGATCTGGACAAGCGATTTAACAAATGGTGCAAACGAGTTAATCATTATTGCGATCGGATTCATCATTATTTTGACCCTTTTAAATTTGGCAAATAATACCTCCAATGTTTTATTGATCATTCGATCTGGATGGATTTCCGCATTTATAATAACCCTTCCATTGGCTTTCTGGGAACTTTTTACATTTCAACATATACCAGATGCGGGTGGCTTACTGCCGGGAAAGTCAGATCTCGTAGAAACAGGAGGTCCAGCTTCTACCATCATGATATATGCCGGTGCGACCTTTGGAAATAGGAATAACTATTGTGCTTTTATAGTTCTCTGTATCCCATTCCTTTTATGGGCGTTCGAACAAGCAAAGAATAGATCCAAGAAGACAAAGTATGCGATTCTTATGGTGCTGGGAGTATTCATCGTGGTTGTAGATGGAAGCCGTTTGGGAATGTTTTGCCTTGTCCTTGAATTGATATTTTGGCTTATGCTTCAAAGACGTGGAAGTACCGTTACATTCAAGAAATGGTCCATCATTCTTTTGATAGCATTGATATTTTATCTTGCGTTCGAGTTCCAGGAACATACATTGTCGCGTTTGGAAGATTTGCAGGAAGGGCTTTCTGGTAAAGGTCAAGTAGGAAGGACAAATTTGTTCATCAACGGATTACGGCTTATTAAAAGTACAGCGGGCTTAGGAGTTGGCGCTGGTGGATTCATGACCAGCGTTAGGACTGGATCAAATATGCTCCCGACGGAAAGAATATATGCATCGCATAATCTATGGATTGAAATTCTGGCAGATTATGGAGTGTTTGTATGGTCATTATTTATTTTCTGGCTTATTGCAACATTTAGCTACGTTGTCAAGGCGCGGAATATTGCCAAAAAAATAGAACATGACGATATTGAAAATGCTTTGCGTTATACCATCATTCTCATGGTCACTTTTCCATTTTGTTTTTTGATGAACAGCTCTATTTTTCGATGGACCATTTTATGGTCAATGTTTGGATGTCTTGCGGTAATAACCGAAATCGCTTGGAAAGCTATAAGGAGGTATCAACATGACACTGTTCAATGAGGTGAATGCATAATGCGGATCGTTATTATAACAGAATATTATTCCATTGGAATGGGACATACAGAAAATTGTCTGCCGAAGGCACTTGCACGCTTGGGACATGAAGTGCATTTAATATCTTCCAATCTTAACATCTACGGCAATCTACCCACCTATAAAGACATCTACGAAAGACATCTTGGAACATCCGAACAGCCAGTCGGTTCGTTTCAAATTGATGGTTATACTGTCCATAGACTTCCCTATCGTTTAGTAGGAGGGTATATTTTTATTGAAGGATTGACAAAAAAAATAGAATCTCTTGCACCGGATATTCTGCAGCTGACCTCTGCGGTTTCGCTGAATTTATGCATTCTCGCTTTGTTTCAGAAGAAGTTCACATACCGAATATTTTCTGAATGTCATCAACATATGTCTATCATACGCCCATTTCTAAAACATGAGCATGGAAATTATATCAGGAAATCTCTCTATTATCTCACCCGGACTTTGCCTGGTCGTTATGCGAATCGCGTGGTACAAAAATGTTATGCCATTGCGCCGGATTGTATGGAAGTTGCACATCACTTATACGGAGTTCCGGAAAATAAAGTTGAATTGCTCCCTCTTGGAACAGATATAGATCTTTTCCAACCCCTCAATAATGAGGAACGAAGGAAGGCGTATAGAAATGAATTTGGTTTCACCGATGACGACATTGTCTGCGTTTATACCGGAAGATTTTCCCACGACAAAAACCCGTATATCATTGCCCAGGCCGCATCTCTTCTGCAAGACGAAGGGAAGACCTTCAAAGTCCTTTTTGTAGGAGATGGTCCGCAAAAATCATCTATCGAAGCAATGAAAGGAACGAAGGTTTTACAGTTCGCTAAACATACAGACCTCCCGAAATATTACCAACTGGCGGATATTGGAATTTGGCCGACGCAAGAATCCATGTCAATGCTTGATGCGTTATCATGCGGATTACCGATTATTGTGAGTGATCGTATCGGAGAAATCGATCGCGTCGATAATACTGGATTAACGTACAAAGAAGGGGATGTTCAAGATTTGGCCCGCGCAATGAAAAAACTCATGGATCACACATATCGGAAGGAATTGAGTTTAAGGGGTCGGGAAAAAATGGTAATAAAATATAGTTGGGAAGAAAACGCGAAAAAAAGAATACAAGACTATATTGCTCGTTAACGCCGTAAGATCGCATAGACAGATATCCAATTTCTCTATTACATGAGGAAGCCCATTTAATCCAAATGTTTGAAATATGTAAGAGCAAAGTTTTTGGAAGAAAGTGTGAATAAGTTGGAATGATAGAATAGCGATAGTTGATTCATAAGAAGAAATGTAACATAATAATAAACTTAAGTGTACATTAAGAACATTCATGAAAGAGAACTCATGATCATGGAAAATTCCAATAAGACGTTTGAATTATTCCGAAATAAAAAGGTGATTATCACTGGTGGATTAGGGTTTATTGGCTCGAATTTAACAAAAAAACTTGTGGAGTTAGGAGCTAAAGTTACCCTGGTCGATAGTCTTATCCCCGAATATGGCGGCTCCATGTTTAACATCCATGGACTTGAAGATAAGGTCTGGCTAAATATTTCGGATGTTCGTGATCATTATAGCATGGAATACTTAATTCAGGGTCAGGACTATCTTTTTAACCTTGCGGGTCAAACGAGTCATATTGACTCGATGAAGAACCCTAAAACCGATTTGGATATCAATTGTACGTCTCAACTTTCTATCTTAGAAGCATGTCGGAATCAGAATTCTTCTATCAAGGTGGTCTTTGCTAGCACTCGCCAAATATATGGCAAACCAGACTACTTACCGGTCAATGAAGATCACCCGTTGAGACCGGTAGATGTCAATGGAATCAATAAAATGGCTGGCGAATGGTATCACATCCTTTATAATAATGTGTATGGTATTGGAACTTGTGTCTTACGATTGACCAATACGTATGGACCACGAATGCGCATAAAGGATGCGCGACAGACATTTGTAGGAATTTGGATCAAGCTGATCTTGCAGAACAAACCTTTTGAGGTTTGGGGTGGCTGTCAATTGCGTGATTTTACATATATCAACGATTGTGTTGATGCGCTCCTTCTTGCAGCATGCAATGATGAAACGAACGGACAGGTATTCAATTTGGGTGGTGCATGTGTCGTGAGTTTAAAAGATCTTGCGGACCTCCTGGTGGACGTCAATGGTGGTGGATCTTATTCGATACATGAGTTCCCTGCGGAACGAAAAAAAATCGATATTGGTGATTATTATTCGGACTTCAGCAAATTTGAAAAAGCAGTGGGTTGGAGACCGCAAATTGATTTGAGAGAGGGATTGACGAGAACGTTGGAATTCTTCAAAACCAATATTGCAGAATATATCTGAACGTATGATGGAGATTGTAATGATCGAGAAGACATTTCTACCTGCGAATCCTGGCGCAAATTATCATGCTCGAAAAAATGAAATTGATAATGCAGTCTTGTCCGTGTTGAATAGCGGATGGTATATTCTGGGTAATAATGTTTCATCATTTGAAAATTCATTCGCCCGTTATATCGGGGCAACGTATGGGATTGGAGTCGCTAATGGAACGGATGCCCTCTTGTTGGCAATAAAAGCATGCGGCATCGGTTCGGGTGATGCCGTTGCGACAGTTTCTCATACTGCGATTGCGACTGTTGCCGCCATTGTCATGGCAGGTGCAGTACCTGTTCTTATTGATATTGACGAATCGACATTTACGATGAATGTCGATCTTTTAAGAGACACGCTCCGTAAACATCCGGAATTACACATTCGAGCAGTGATACCTGTCCATCTCTATGGCCATCCTGCAGATATGAATGCTATAATGAGCATCGCACAAGAACAGAACTTGTTCGTAATAGAAGACTGTGCGCAAGCGCATGGCGCCAGGATCAATCATCGGAAGGTCGGTGCCATTGGACATATAGGCGCGTTCAGCTTCTATCCGACAAAAAATCTCTCAGCTCTTGGAGATGGCGGAGCGATCGTAACCAGCGATCAAAATTTATTTGAACGAATTCACATGCTGCGCCAGTATGGCTGGAGGGAAAGGTATATCAGTGAAATTGCAGGGATGAACTCTCGGCTGGACGAAATACAAGCTGCAATTCTTCAAGTCAAATTAAAATATCTTGATGCAGATAATTCACGTCGCCGAGGTATTGCCAAACTTTATGGTGAAAAATTATCAACCGGTTCCATCATCCTCCCTTCCGAAAAACGAGAATGCCAGCATGTGTATCATCAATTTACCATACGTAGTTCGCAAAGAGATGAACTAAAGAATTTTCTCGCAAAGGAAAAAGTAGGAACAGCAGTACTGTATCCGCAACCTGTTCACTTGCAGCCCGGCTATAAATCAATGGTATTGCATGGTGAAGGTGGTTTAACTGTGACGGAAAAGATTTGTACCGAGATTTTGTGTTTACCGGTGTACCCGGAACTGAGCAATGACGATGTGTTATATATCTGTGACAAAATCCTCCAATGGCATCATGAATAGCATGATGTACTTCTGCACATATTTCGACATTAATTATTTGCCGAGGGCATTGGCGATGTATAGTTCATTGGTGCAACATTGTCCAGTGTTCCATCTGTACATGCTTTGTTTTGATGATGCGAGTGTCATACAGCTTCAATCGTTGAACCTTCAACATACGACGATTATTCCCTTAGAACGTTTTGAGGTAGGGGACGATAAACTGCTCGAGGTCAAGGGGAGTAGAACGCGGTTGGAATACTATTATACCTGTAGTCCATCATTGCCACTGTACATTTTTAGAGAATATTCCCACATAGATGTGCTGACATATCTGGATGCCGACTTGTTCTTCTTTTCAGATCCATCACCATTACTCAAGGAACTCAACGGCTATTCCATAGGTATCACGGTACACAATTTCCCGCAATATAGACCTGCCCCCAGTACTGGCAAATATAATGTCGGATGGCTCAGCTTTCGTCGTGACAGCCATGGTCTAGAATGTCTAAACTGGTGGCGCCACAAATGTATTGAATGGTGTTATGAGCGATTTGAAGACGGCAAATATGCTGATCAGCTCTATCTCGATGTGTGGCCGGAATTATTCCAGGGTGTCAAGGTGCTCGAACACAAAGGAGCAAATGTCGCGATGTGGAATATCGCCGATTATAAAATATTTGAAGAGCAGGGAAAAATATTTGTCTCTGGTGATCCTCTTGTGTTTTACCACTTTCACGGATTTAAACAGATCGCGCCTAGGGTCTACAATACGAATCTTGGTCTGACGTACCATTTTCCATGTAAGATTCTTAAGAGAAAGGTTTTTCTCCCTTATATCATCGAATTGGAAAAAAATTCATTTAATAGCAGTTTCACTTCAAGCATCCGTGTTAAAAGGATTCGGGCAAAATGGATTCAGGCCATAAGAACATTCATCAGAACGTTGATAGGAATTGTGTTTAGACAGTATGTCGTGGTGATAAATAATAAAATATATTGAATGAGAAGATTGTCTGAGATGAAGTCCTTATTGCCATCAGACATAAGAGATGTGTATGTAGTTTATAAGCAATAACGAACACTATGGTCAGCGGTATCAAAAATTGCTCGCTCTATAATTTCTCGCAAATATTTTTCATAAGTAATCTTTACACTCTATATCCATGTAGAATACAGGTAAGAATGAAAGAGCAAAATTGTTTGACAAATGAAATCTGTGTAGAGAGGCTTTACTGATGGTATATTTGAAATATAACTATGTTTTTGAAACCAGATTCCATGCTCACCGTTTAATATACTTGTTGGAACGATGACATGAATAATCGAGTTTGGATTGTATCGGAGTTCTATTATCCCGATGAAAACGCGACAGGATATTTGCTTACCCGAATTGCCGAGGATATCGCTCATTCCGAAGAAGTGCGGATACTCTGTGGGCCGCTTGCGTATGCACAAGATCAATCCGAATCTTCAGTTTATACACACCATAAGGTTTTTATCGAACGTGTTGATTCATCAACGTTCAACAAAGATTTCCTTTTTCTCAGGTTAATCAATAATATTACACTGAGTTTTAAAATATTGATACGGTTGATCAAAGAATTGAATCCTCAGGATAAAGTTTTAGTCGTAACCAATCCACCGTCTCTTCCTTTTGTCGCCGCTATTGCTTGTAGGTGGAAGAAAGCGCTCTATTTTGTATTAGTATTTGATATCTATCCAGAAGTGCTCGTGGCTGCGGGCGTGTTCAACAAGCATAATCCCATGGTCTATTTGATGAAAAGGATGACACGGATTCTTTTTTCCAAGGCACAAAAAGTGATTGTGCTGGGAAGAGACATGTATGGGCTTCTTCAGAGAAATTATCGAGTGGCATGTGATCGCTTGGTCGTTATTCCTAACTGGGGAGAGGTAAATGTAATTAAGCCAAAGAAAATAGGTGAAAATGCAATTTTGAAAGAATTATCGATCAGTAATAAGTTTGTTGTTCAATATGTTGGAAATATAGGACGAACACATAACGTAGAGCTGCTCTTAGAATGCGCTGAATTGCTGAAGGATAAAACCGATATTTGTTTCTTGTTTATTGGAGATGGTGCAAAGAAAAAATGGTTAACTGAATCGGTGGAGAAAAGAAACCTAAACAATGTTATTATTCAAACTTTCTATTCTCGAGAAAGACAATCGGATGTGCACAACGCCTGTGATATTGCTGTTGTGTCGTTTATTCCTGGGATGGCAGGTATATCAGTACCAAGCAGGATATATAATATTATGGCAGCTGGAAAACCGATACTGGCGATAACCGATCCTGAGTCAGAGCTAGCAATGGTTGTACAGGAAGAGAATATTGGCTGGGTTGTGACTTCCTATCGAGCTCGTGATGTTGTTGACAATATTTTGGCAGCACATGGGAATAATGCAACGGTATTTGAAATGGGAAAACGAGCACGGAAAGCTGCTGAAGCGAAATATTCTTTTGACAAAATAATTCCGATTTATCGAAATGTAATAATGAAACACAATGCATAATGATATGAAAACTATCCTTCTTGTTGCCGGCACACGTCCGGAAATTATTAAAACTGTACCTGTTGTCATTGAAGCGCAAAAAAGAAATGATGTCAAGATAGTCTATTGCCTTACAGGCCAGCATAAAACTATGGCGATGGAAGCATTGTCAATTTTTGGAGTCAAACCGGATGACGATCTTCAAATTATGCGTCCGAACCAGACTTTAAACATGATCTGCGAATCAGTCTTTGCAAAATTACCGTCAGTAATTGAACATACAAAACCGGATGTAGTTATGGTGCAGGGGGACACGACCACTGCAGCAATGACGGCTCTATGCGCATTCAATATGAAAGTTACTGTTGCACACATTGAAGCAGGATTGCGTTCATTCAATATGGAAGCACCGTATCCGGAAGAATGCAACCGACGGCTTGTTGGAGTGGTCGCGAAATATAATCTCTGTCCAACAACGATGGCGCGGGAAAATTTGCGCCGCGAAGGAGTGTCCGAAAATACATTGTATGTTACAGGCAACACAGTTGTAGACGCATTGCGTTTGATTCAAGAAAAGCACAACCTCGATAAACTCGATCGTATCCTGCCGGATGTAAAAAAACCATTTGTGCTTATTACCGCACATAGACGTGAAAGCTTCGGCGGGGGATTCCAAAATATCTGCACAGCAATCCGTGAATGCGCTTTGCGATATCCTAGTTTCCAGTATATTTATCCTGTGCACCTAAATCCCAGCGTTAAAGGACCGGTGCATGAAATGTTAGGGAAAATTAGCAATGTGAAGTTGATTCCGCCAATTCCGTACCTTGAAATATTAACATTGATAAAACATTGCGAGTTTGTGCTTTCCGATTCTGGAGGCATTCAAGAAGAAGCACCGTCGTTTGGTAAGCATTGCATAGTGATGCGTGAAGTAACAGAACGGATGGAAAGTGTGAATCTTGGAATGTCAGAGCTTGTCGGTACAAATGTTTCAAAAATCCTCGATGCAATTCAGCGCACAGTCGAAGGAAATATCAAGCATGATACCGGTCAGAATCCGTATGGCGATGGTCATGCATCGGAAAAGATATTAGACATTTTAACTCATCACTCTACGATTCAATGAACACCCAGCGTGAACATATCGTTACGCTGCTGATCGATGTTCTCACTATCAATCTTGCCTATTTCGCATATTATTGTTTTCGTGTACGAAGCGGATGGATTCCATACAGCATTGAACCTGAACTTCTATTGCCTATGGTGTTCGTTTGTGTGTACTGGCTAATCTGGTTTGGTATCTTCGGTCTTTATCATTCATGGTACGAGCAATCCCGTATCGATGAGATCCTCACGATAGTCAGGGTAACCATTATTGGTGCATTGATTTTATTCTTTTTAATTTTTCTTGATGATACCTCCAGCGATACAATCGTCCACTCTCGGCTTTTAATTCTTGGATATTGGTTTGTGTTAATGATATTAGTTATCACCGGCAGAATAACGAGACGATTTGTTCAACGGAGATTACTATTGGCAGGAGTTGGACTGCGCAATACAATTATCGTTGGTTGGTCAGAAAAAGCTTTTGAGTTGTGCGATATGGTATTAAAATATCCGGCTTTGGGATATAAGGTAATTGGATTTATAAAGGTAGGCGCGAAGAGTGCAGTTGCTCCTCGAGTGAAAGAGAGCAATTACAAAGGTATTCCAATTTTGGGAACGATGAAGGAATTATCTGTGATTATCAAGAAGGATGCAGTTAGCGAAGTGCTGATTGGACTTGACCCCTCTGAACGAAGGCAGCTTACCGATATCCTGCGTCAATGTGATTCTGTTGATGTGGGCATGAAAATAATGCCAGATTTGTATGATATTGTCAGCGGGCAGGCGCGCATCAGTTCGCTCTATGGCTTGCCGCTCATGGAAGTACGTCCGCAGTTGATGAAGCCGTGGGAAGAAGTGGCAAAACGTACGCTTGATGTTCTTTTTTCATTATTAGTGCTGATTATCGGACTTCCGCTATGGCTTATTGTTGCGTGTTTTATAAAACTTGATTCTCATGGACCTGTACTATATCGCCAAATGCGCGTTGGCAAGAATAGTAATCATTTTAGGATATTGAAATTTCGTTCGATGCGTTCGGATGCTGAAAGAAAGTCCGGTCCAATTTGGGCTGGAAAAAACGATCCACGCGTTACGAATGCCGGACGCATTCTTCGGAAAACGCATTTTGATGAAATCCCACAATTTATCAATGTACTCAAGGGAGATATGAGTTTAGTAGGACCACGACCCGAGCGCCCCTTTTTCGTGGATAAATTGACGAAAGAAATTCCGCTCTACAATCATCGTCATCGCGTACGTCCTGGAATTACCGGTTGGGCACAAGTAAAACATAAATACGACGAGAATATAGAAGATGTGCGCGCAAAGATAAAATATGATTTATTCTATATTGAAAATATTTCATGGCGCTTGGATTTGAAAATTCTTTTTAACACTATTTATGTGATGATTACGGGAAAAGGGCATGCCTGAAATGAAACCTATTCACATGGTTGATGTAGTTGGTCAATATCAAAAAATAAAAACAGAAATTAATGAAGCCGCCTTACGTGTTATTGGATCTGGTCAGTATATTCTCGGTAAAGAAGTATCGGAATTCGAAAATGAAATTGCACAATACTTGAATGTGAATCACGGAATTGGATGTGCTTCCGGTACTGATGCACTGATGGTCTCAATGATGGCACTGGGAATTGGTCAAGGTGATGAAGTGGTCACAACACCATTCACATTTGCCGCTACTACAGAAACGATTATGTTACTTGGTGCCAAACCGATTTATGTTGATATAGATCCAAAGACATTTAATCTTGATCCATCAAAAATGGAAGCGGCAATTACAAAAAAGACGAAAGCGATTATTCCGGTGCATTTGTACGGGCAAACAGTAGATATGGATCCGTTGGTAACGGCGGCAAATCAGCATAACATTCCTATCATAGAAGATATGTGCCAGGCGATTGGTGCGGATTATAAGGGCAAGAAAGTTGGCGGTATTGGCACTATGGGCTGTATCAGTTTCTTTCCCAGTAAGAATCTCGGTGCGTTTGGTGATGCCGGTATGGTCGTGACAAATGATGCAGCCTTAGCAGAGAAGTTACGGATGATTGTTGTGCACGGATCGCGTGTGCGTTATGAACATGAAATTATCGGTGTGAACAGCAGATTGGATGCGCTGCAGGCTGCAATGCTTCGTGTGAAACTTCACTATTTAGATAAGTGGATTGAGGCACGACGCAAGGCAGCTATGTTGTACAATTGCCTATTTGCTGGGTCCGATGTCGTGATTCCATATGAGGCACCATATGGTAGGCATGTATTCCATCAATATACAATTCGACTTAAAAATCGAGATCAAGTTGCACAATATTTAAGTGAGAAAAAAATTCCATACGGTATTTACTATCCGATATCTTTGCATATGCAAAAAGCTTATAGCGCGGCAGGGAAACCCAAAGGAACATTCCCTATAACTGAGAGTGCAATAGACGAAGTTCTCTCGTTACCGATGCATACGGAACTTGATGAAGAACAACAAAAGTTTATCGTCCAATCAATATTAGATGCTATGAAGAAATAACTTGGTGTTTCTATGAAACGATCTCTTATTATTATCCCAACCTATAATGAAGCGGACAATGTGTCCAAGATCATCCCTGAGGTGTTGGCACAGGATGAAGGATTCAATGTGCTGATTGTCGATGACAACTCACCGGATGGAACTGCGAAGTTAGTAAAAGAAATGCAGAAGACAAATTTGCGTATTCATCTGATCGAGCGCCCCAATAAGTTAGGACTTGGCACAGCGTACGTGGCAGGTTTCAGGTATGCGCTAACACATGGATTCGATTTAGTGTTCGAGATGGATGCCGATTTCTCACATGATCCCAAGTCGTTGGTGAAACTTTTAGCAAAAGCAGGAGAATATGATCTGGTTATCGGTTCGCGGTACATATCCGGAGTAAATGTTGTGAATTGGCCTATGCGGCGATTGATTCTAAGTTATTCTGCAAATCTTTACACACGGATTATCACTGGCCTGCCTGTTAAAGATGCAACCGCGGGTTTCAAATGTTACCGTCGCGCTGTGCTGGAGACTTTCGATCTTGACTCGATCAAATCAAACGGATACAGTTTTCAGATTGAAACAAATTACCTTGCTTGGAAACACGGGTTCCGTATATATGAAGTGCCTATTGTCTTTACCGATAGACGAGAAGGTGTCTCGAAAATGTCGAAGCATATTGTTTTTGAAGCAGCGTGGATGGTGTGGAAGTTAAAGTTCAGGGGTCTGTTTTCAAAAGAGAACGATTAAGCATATGGCTGTCGCACATAAACAAGCACCGCCTGATGTTTCGGTCATTATCGTCAACTACAATGTCCGCGATTTTCTGCATCAATCGCTCTTATCCATTCAGAAAGCTTTGAAGGGAATCCGTTCGGAGATTTTTGTTGTCGATAATGCTTCTGATGATGGCAGTGCAGAGATGGTGCGGCGGCGATTTCCTCGCGTCCGACTTATTGCTAATACTACCAATCTTGGTTTTGCCAAAGCAAACAATATTGCACTAAAACAAGCGCGTGGTAAATTCCTCCTCCTAATCAATCCTGATACAATTGTGCAGGAAGATACAATCCGTGTAATGGTAGAGTTTCTCCAAAACCATCCAGAAGCCGGACTTGCGGGATGCAAGATTTTGAATCCTGACGGCAGTTTTCAACTAGCATGCCGCCGCGGTTTTCCAACACCATGGGTTGCATTCACAAGAATTATCGGACTTAGTAAACTTTTTCCCAAAACAAAGTTATTTGGAAAATATAATCTTACGTATTTAAATACGGACGAAACTTATCCGGTTGATGCTGTGAGCGGTTCGTTTATGATGGTACGAAAAGAAACGTTCGAGCAAATTGGCGGTTTGGATGAAAGTTACTTTATGTATGGCGAGGATCTTGATTGGTGCTACCGCATTCGTCAAGCAGGCTGGCGAATATTATATGTACATTCAACACAAATTATTCATTACAAAGGCGAGAGTACGCGGCGAAGCAGCTTGGATGAGATTCGTACATTCTACGATGCAATGCATCTCTTCGTCGAAAAAAATTTTCAGTCTTCAAGACTTTTCAAGATTGTTTTACGGTTATCCATTGGCATTGTCTCATTCGCTGCATTCATAACCTCGGTACTACGCCCTTTGAAAATCGCTATTTTCGATTTTATCGCTGTGACGATAAGTCTTCTTATAGCAGAAGAACTTTGGCGGGGAGCACTTTTCAGATATCCGGCTTACGCATATTCGATTGTTTTCACTATTCCAGCTATCATTGTTATCGGTAGTTTGTATGTTGCGGGAGTATATACACAACGGCGCATGTCCATCTCTCGATCCATCGGCGCTATTATTCTCGCTTATGTTTTTATTTCTGCACTGACAGCTTTTTTTAAGAACTATGCCTTCAGCAGAATGATTGTTGCGATTTCCGGAGTTCTATCGATGGTCTTTATCCCCGGATGGCGGTTGGTATTCCGATTGGTTAGAAAAACGTCGGCATATGGAAGGGGAACATTGTTCGGCAAACGAACGTTAATTGTGGGCACGGATAAAGACGCCATTGGGCTGCAGCAAAAATTGCGGACAAGGATTGGAGAAGGATACGAGATAGTAGGATTTGTCGGGACTACACACGAGCAGATTGGTGAGATGTTGAATAGTGTCCCAGTGATTGGCAGTATCGACAACGTTGGAAAAATAGTCAAAGAGCAAAAGATCAGCGATGTTATATTTTCACCGAAAGCACTCAGCTATGCACAAATTCTTTCAGTGATCAGCAAGAGCCGTGAGCAGATTGTGAATTTTCATCTTGTTCCAACGACGATGGAAGTAATTGTAGGGAAGGCAAGTGTAGATAGTCTTGATGATTTACCATTAGTGCAAATTGCATACAATATCGACAAGCCGTCCCATTTGTTTACAAAACGGATGTTTGATATCGTTCTTTCTGGATTGCTCTTGATAACGGTTTATCCTATTTTTAGATTGTCGTCAGCGATGACGAAAAAGAGAAAAAGCGGATTTCTTGCAGGGTTGCCGCGTGTGTTCAAAGGAACCCTGAGTCTTGTTGGTACGCCCGTGAATGAATCGCGTGTACCAAAGCAGATTGGAGATATTCTCTTTCTTGGTAAGCCTGGCCTCAGCGGTTTGGTACAACTTCAGCAAGACTGTGCATTGTCGGATGAAGAACTTACACAATACGATCTTTATTATGCGCGCAACCAGAGTGTGCTGCTTGATCTTGAAATTCTTATTAAGACGTGGCTGCAATATCGGACGATGCGAAAGAACGCGTAAGGGACATAAAAGCGTGACAAGGAGATCTGCCCTATGGCAAAAGTTATACTGGATTTTGAACGTCCAATTCTTGAGCTTGAACAAAAAATTTTGGAGATGCGCAATTACGCAGACAATCTCGATATTGCCGACGAGATTGCCACACTCGAACAAAAAGTGGATCAGCTTCGTATGAATGTTTATACTAATTTAACGCGATGGCAGAGAGTCCAACTTGCCCGGCATCCAGATCGTCCATACACATTGGATTACATTCAACTGATGACAGAAGATTTTATTGAATTGCATGGCGATCGTCGATTCGGCGATGATAAAGCAATTGTCGCTGGTTTTTGCAGAATTGATAAAGAAACAGTGCTTATCGTTGGACATCAAAAAGGAAGAGACACACGCTCCAACATCTATAGAAATTTTGGCATGCCTAATCCAGAAGGATACCGTAAAGCACTTCGTCTGATGCAACTTGCGGCTAAGTTTGGAAGGCCTATTATAACTCTGCTTGATACACCAGGAGCATATCCAGGAATTGGCGCAGAAGAACGCGGTCAGGGTGAAGCGATTGCACGCAATATGTTCGAGATGTCGCATCTTCCCGTACCAATTATCATCGTTATTATCGGAGAAGGAGCTTCAGGCGGAGCGCTGGGCATTGGCGTAGGTGATCGTGTGCTGATGTTTGAAAACGCATGGTACTCTGTCATTTCTCCAGAGTCTTGTTCAAGCATTCTTTGGCGGAGTTGGGAATATAAAGAACAAGCAGCTGAAGCGCTGAAGTTGACTGCGCCTGATTTATTGGAACAAGGGATCATTGATCGGATTATTCCAGAACCGAAAGGCGGTGCACATCGCAATCCAAAGCTCATGGCGCAAACCCTTAAAAGTACACTGTTGGAAGAACTGAAAACGCTGCAAAAGATAAAACCAGATCGGCTCGTTCATCTTCGAGTCGAAAAGTTTTCGAAGATGGGTGCATGGAAAGAACGATGAAGAAACTGATAGTATCAAATAAAATATCTAATTTTAAAATCTGTAAATGATAAAACACACCGCGCAAATCCGTGTTCGATATGCAGATACGGATCAAATGAAAGTTGTCTATCATGGAAAGTATCTCGAATATTTTGAAGTAGGGCGCGCTGCATTGATCCGTTCGCTTGGATTACCTTATTCGGAACTTGAAACTCGCGGTATTCTTCTACCGGTTATTGAAGCATTTGCGAGATATCGAAAACCTGCCCGTTACGACGATCTGCTTTCTATTGAAGCACTTGTTTCAGAATTACCCAAAGCGACACTCAAAATTCAATATCAAGTATTCCGAAGTCACGAGGAAGAACCGCTTGCGGAAGGGTATACTATTCATAGTTTTTTAAATGTCATCACAGGGAAGCCAACACGACCACCGTTATATTTCATGCAAATTATGGAGAAGGCGTTCACTGTACCTGTAGATTCCGTAGGACAAGATTGATGTCTATTCCTGAATATTTGCTAACTCTTCGAACACATATTAGCTGTTTTCCTTCTAATAAAAATCATGCTCAATAAAATTATCCGCCTCGGAAAAGAGACAGCTATATACGGCTTGAGTACAGTTGTTGGGCGATTGTTAAACTTTCTCATTGTTCCATTCTACGCTAACGTTCTCTTGCCGGCTGAAAATGGCGTCATCTCTAACATCTATGCTTACATTGCTTTCGCATATGTCATTTTTTGCTATGGAATGGAACCGGCATATATGCGCTTTGTATCATCCCTGGAACTTGGCGATAAGAAACAAAACTTCAGTGTTCCGTTTCTTTCATTGTTTACGACATCAGTTATGTTTGCGCTGGCGATCCATTTTAATTCCATTGCACTAGCATCACTCTTAGGCATCGATCCTGTACAGCATTATTTCATTCAATATGCGGGATGGATTCTTTGCTTAGATGCGTTGACAGTGATTCCGTTCGCATCTTTGAGAATGGAACAGAAGGCGAAGCGATTTGCGGCATTAAAAATTTTCAACATCACTGCGAATCTTCTTCTCAATCTCGGATTGATACTTGGCCTCGGTATGCATGCCGAAGGAGTATTTCTGGCAAATCTCATAGCATCCGGTCTCACCCTCCTTGCGATGATTGGCATGGTGCTTCGACGGTTGACTCTCAAACTTCCGGCCGGATTATATAAAGAGATTCTGAAGTTTGGTCTTCCATATATTCCTGCCGGACTTGCAGGTATTGCGATGCAGGTGATCGATCGTCCAATCGTTAAAGCATTAACAAACGATGCGACGCTTGGAATCTATCAACTCAATTACCGGCTTGGAATTTTTATGATGCTCATTGTTGGGATGTTTGATTATGCATGGCGGCCTTTTTTCCTCAATCATGCCAAAGATACTGATGCAAAGCAGCTCTTCTCGAAGGTATTCACATATTTTATACTTGGCGCAATGTTTATTTTTCTTACCATATCGTTATTTATTGAAGACATCGTTCGGATGAAATTCTTTGGGAAACAATTTTTTCCGCCGATCTACTGGCAGGGCACTGAAATAGTTCCGTGGGTGTTGCTGGCTTATGTCTTCACAGGAGTGTACGTTGTATTTGTAGTTGGTGTGTATCTTGATAAGAAGACAAAATATCTTCCATTCATTACTGGCGCTGGGGCATTACTAAATGTCGGTGCAAACTTATTTCTAATTCCGAAAATAGGAATTCTTGGCGCAGCTCTTTCAACATTACTTAGTTATATCGTAATGGCGGTGGGTATGTATTATGCTTCTCAGCGATTCTATAAGGTGGATTACGAATGGAATAAAGTTTTAAAGATTGCCGGATCAGCAGCATTCATATTTATATTATTCCGTTTCCTGCATTTGCACCCGCTTGATTATGCCGGCATCTTAGTGAAGTTTATACTAGTGATTGCATTTGGAGCCGCATTAGTATTCCTGAAAGTGATCGATTCAAGAGAGATGACTGAGATGAAGTCGATTGTTCAGAGGATATTTACACGATCCTCCAATTCGAAGTCCACAGAAGAACTTCCTTAATTCCACTTCTCAATTATTATTATTTAGATATTCAGCGTGTGACCGCTCATTTAGGATATTCCGTATAAAAGCATTCATATGTTGATAGTGTGCTCCTTTCCAGTAGACTCTGTCGCACGATGAGCAACACTGAAATTCGGTGCACCGATCATTTACCTTTTGTGGAATTCGTGAAAGTATCGATTCTTTCTCCACATGCAGAAGATTTGAATTGCATTCGATGCAACGAGTAAATGGGTGTGCCGAACTGTAAAGGTCAAACCACTCAATTACTTCAATAAGTTGATAGCAAGGATGTGTGTCCTTTATTAGATAAACATGGGTGAGTGATTCGGTTTCCAACAAAGACTTACTTCTGCTTCAGAGTGTCCGATTTTCGTTTCTGGAAATTGTAATGAGGGATTCCTTCGTCCAATTGTTTTCATAGAGTGTGTCGAAACCGAACATCCGTAAGTAATGAGCGAGTTTTCCCAGATGCACCTCAAGGATGAGCTTCAATTGACGAAGAGGATGATCTCGTATTTTTGTTACAGATGAAATGTCGAAGTTCTCAAATACTGGATAGAAGGCGACCCGATCGTTTTCCTCCAAGTGGTACGATAGGCCAACTGGGTTGCTATTTACAAGGACTAAATCGATAAGGTCGGATGGAATTCCGATTTTGTTTGTTATGTCTTTTAAAATTGCATTTGGAGGAAGAGATAAAGGGAAAGTGACAAACCCCCTGTTCGGCGGAAGAAAATCGTTCAACTCAGCATAGCATCGAATAGAAACAAATGGCATCATTTCCTCAGACAATCTATATAGGCTATCGTCGGAGTGTAGGTGATTGTGTTATCATCAACGCCAATGTAATAACTATTTCACCTGGAGCAGCGGGAAAGAAAGAAAAATTGTCGTTCCATTTTCTTGTATGCTGCTTACGCGAATATTGCCGCCGTGAATTTCCGTTAAACGTTTTGCAATCATCAATCCTAATCCCAGACCTTGCTGTTCGTGCTGTTCCCGATCGAATTGCATGAACATATGAATCTTCTTGATTTGTTCTTCAGACATTCCGCGTCCATTGTCTTTTATTAATATTTGACCCATGCCATTTTCGCAAACAGTTGAAATTGCCACTTGTGTGCCGACAGTAGAAAACTTGAATGCGTTGTCCATCACCTGCCGCAATAGTTGTATTAAATATTGTTCAGAAATTCCAATAGACATTGGAGAGAGATTTAAGGCGAGGTCGGCGGAACGACTGTAAGAAGAAGCAACCTCTTCTGCAACACGCTTAATTATCTTATGCGCCTCTTCAGAGCCCATTTGGCGAGAGGCAGAAACTCTCGCTTGATCATTAGGGAGGAGTAGGCATTGTGTATGGATCCAAAATTTTTCCAATGTCTGATTCATCCGCACAGCCGAATCAAACAATGACTGTGCAAGATCTTTAATTTCTTCGGGCTTCATCTCTTCTGCTTGCGATTTTAGAAGCTCCGCTAATCCTAAAATTCCTGTCATCGGCGTTCGCAGTTCGTGTGGGAGTGCACGGGTAATACTTTCACTCAACTCATCAATTGCACGCCGTGATTCGTTTTTCCTCTGATCGGCTTCCTCTAAACGAAGCTGAATTGCTTTAATGAAATCATCCACATCAATTGGTTTGAGGATAAAATCATTTGCTCCTAGATTCATCCCTTTGCGAAGATGAGTACGTGGATCTTCACCAGTTAAAAAAACGAATGGAATGCGTGTTGTCGATTCGTGCTTGCGCAATTCTTCCAGAGTTTCAAATCCATCCATGCCCGGCATTCGGATATCGCAAATGATGAGATCTGGCAATATCTTCAACGCTTGATCCACTCCTTCTTTTCCGTCTGCAGCTTCTTCCATTTCATATCCAACAATTTCGAGCATTAACCGGATACTCATTCGCATTTCTGGGTTATCTTCAATACATAAGATTCGTTTTGCCATGAGTAATTCTTTACTTTTATTTTGACATATTTATTATATAGATTAGCACTGCCGCACCGTTTATACAACTGGTACCCATCTCTAATATGTAAGAAATATAAACACCAAATGTGCCAATGGAAAGTAGTTAGAAATAATATGAGAAAAAGGCATAAATTAGAACGCTATAGGTGAAAGAGAGTAGATGGTAAAAAGAGGAAAAGTTGCTGAAAAGAGAGAAAAATGAAGAAGATACAGATGTTGCTGAAAGAATCTTGCCTATTTTTGCCTTGCGATTTAAATTTTCACATTTCTTGACTTTTCTGCCAAGTTTATGTATCTTTTCCACTCAAAATTCATCAAAAAGTATCATTTTTGTTAAAATATGGAGAGGATTTTAAGGTAACGCATGGCTTCAACCTCTGATTTTCGTATTGGTATGGTTATAATATTTAATGGAGAATTACACAGGATTGAGGAATATATTCACCGAACTCCGGGTAATCTTCGTGCATTTGTTCAAGCAAAACTTCGCAACCTTAGGAGCGGTCGGATAACAGAGACACGTTTTCGGTCTGGCGAGGAAGTGGAAGAAGTACGCGTTGAGCAAAAAGAATTCCAATATCTCTTCCATGATGGCGCCAGTTATCAATTTATGGATAAACAGAACTACGAGCAGATGCCAGTGGACGAAAAAGCATTGGGCGAAGGTGCAAAATTCTTAAAGGAAGGTGAAATCGTCCAGCTGCAGATGGTAGGTCTGGATATTGTTGGCGCGGAAATCCCGCAGCATGTGGAGTTAAGAGTTACAGAAACGGAGCCAGGTGTTAAAGGTAATACTGCAACCGGCGCTTTAAAACCTGCCACGGTAGAAACCGGTGCTAGCATCAATGTGCCGCTCTTTATTAACGAGGGCGATGTTATCCGAGTGGATACAAGAACAGGTAAATATTTAGAACGAGTGAACAGTTAACATTTTTCTGTATTCACCTGCCAAAAGAAAAGTCTGCTTTACTGAGATTTTTTTACAACGGAGATCTGATGAACCTTTCTTATATTAAAAAAATTATCAAGTTGGTCGAAAACAGTGCGATCGACGAATTAGAGCTTGAGGAAGAGGGGACGAAAATCAAAGTTGCGCGTAATCGCAATTCGGGGATCTTTGTACAGACTGCAAATACTGTCCCAATGGTCGCACCTCAAGCCGTACCATCACATATTCTCCAGCAGTCAGAATCAGTCAATCCTGCATCATCGAGTGTTCCACCAGAATCGAAATATCATGAAGTTCGTTCTCCCATCGTAGGCACTTTTTATCGAGCCCCATCTCCCGATGCTGAGCCGTATGTAGAAATAGGGCAAACGGTACAGGTCGGTTCGGTTATGTGTATTGTCGAAGCAATGAAATTAATGAATGAAATAGAATCGGATTGCAATGGCACTGTGGTGAAGGTCATTGCGGAGAACGGCAAACCCGTCGAATATAACCAAATCTTATTTCTGATTGAGAAGGCATAGTGATTCGTTCTCAATCTGGAAACCGCACTCCTTTGTTTAAGAAAATCCTTATAGCGAATCGTGGTGAAATTGCACTGCGTATTATTCGCGCCGCTCGTGAATTAGGAATTAAGACGGTTGCCGTTTACTCCGATGCTGATCGCGATTCTCTTCACGTCAAGTTTGCCGATGAAGCTGTTTGTATTGGTCCTCCATCGAGCAAGCAGAGTTACCTAAACATTCCACGTTTGATTGCCGCCGCAGAAGTTACAAATGCCGATGCTATTCATCCCGGTTACGGCTTCCTTGCGGAAAATGCAAACTTCGCTGATATCTGCGCTTCTTCCGGCATCATATTTATTGGTCCTCGTCCTGATGCAATTACTTCCATGGGCGATAAAGCGTTTGCTAAAGAAACCATGAAAAAAGCTGGGGTACCGGTTGTACCGGGAAGTGAAGGCACTATTTCAGATCTTCCTGAAGCGACGAAGATTGCACAAGAAATCGGTCTTCCTATCATTATTAAAGCAACAGCTGGCGGCGGCGGAAGAGGTATGCGCATTGTCCGTTCGCTGGAAGAGTTGGAGAACGCTTACCTTACAGCAAGCCACGAAGCGGAAACTGCCTTTGGAAATGCAGCAGTTTATATTGAGAAATATATTGAAGAACCACGCCATGTTGAAATTCAGATTATGGGTGATCAGTATGGGACAGTTGTTCATTTCGGCGAGCGCGATTGCAGCATTCAACGCAGGCACCAAAAGTTAGCTGAAGAATCGCCGTCACCAGCGCTTACACCGGAACTTCGCGAAGCAATGGGTATTGCGGCAGTGAAGGGTGCAAAGAGTGTCAGGTATATTGGAGCAGGAACAGTTGAGTTCTTGTTAGATAAAGATAAGCGCTTCTATTTTATGGAGATGAACACTCGCATTCAAGTTGAACACCCAGTTACGGAAGAAGTAATGGGAGTAGATTTATTGAAACTGCAGATTCAAATGGCGGCGGGAGAGCGTCTGAAGAAAACTCAGGCGAAACCGCAATGGCACGCAATAGAATGCCGTATCAATGCAGAAGACCCGGCAATGGGATTCCGACCAAGCCCAGGTAAGATTACGAGTCTGCATTTTCCCGGAGGTTTTGGCGTGCGCGTAGATACACATATCTATGTCGGATATGTTATTCCACCGTACTACGATTCGTTGATTGCCAAGCTGATTGTGAAAGCTAAAACAAGAGATGAAGCAATTACTAAAATGTACTATGCATTGGACGAATTTATCATCGAAGGAATTAAGACAACAATTCCATTTCACAAGAAGTTGATGATGAACGATAAGTTCCGAAGCGGCAACTTCGATACAAAATTTATCGAATCATTTGTTTTTGAAGATTAATTTTTAGACATTCAACTAAGAATCTCATTGTGAAATTTACCGCGTGTAACTGGCAGCAGAAAAAATCACCTAAAAATCTTCTCAAAGTATAAGAGGCTGCAATGAACTTCCCCGAAAATTTGAAATATACAACCGACCATGAATGGATTCGAGTTGAAGGACAATTTGGCTGGGTTGGGATTACGGATTATGCTCAAAGTGAATTGGGAGATGTTGTCTACGTCGAGCTACCTGCTGCTGGAGTAAAAGTGGAAAAAGGTAAATCATTCGGAACGATTGAAGCTGTAAAAGCCGTCTCCGATTTGTTCGCACCTATCGCTGGTGAAGTGGTTGAAATTAACACAGAGATGAAAGACCATCCGGAAGTTGTGAATAAAGATCCATACGGCAAAGGATGGATGGTTAAGGTCATGATCACCGATTTTACTCAATTGGACACTCTTCTTGATGTGCAAGCATACAAAACGCTCGTAGGAAAGTAGTCTTCTTACTGAATCCGCCGCGAAAGCGGCAAGCACTGCGTGCGATTCGTCTGCAACTCTTCAGCAATTTATCAGTTCGATGTCAATATCTGTGGATTTCCGTGCCTATTTGTTCAGACGATAGACCTCGTTTCACTTTTCCGAACTAGACATTATTTCCTTAATTCTACCAGACAGTAAGTCCTATAATATTCCGTATAGCACTCTTGAAGTCCAATCATATTATACCTATTTTATTTTCAGTATCATTCTTTACAATCTCTCGGAAATCATCAAATGAAATTTTTTAAGGAACGGCTTCAAAACGAAATCATCGTATTTGACGGAGGCACCGGAACCTATCTATACGATAAAGGCGTCTTTATCAACCGATGTTTTGAAGAACTGAATATAACCAATCCAGAATTAGTGAAAGAAGTACATCGAGATTATTTCAACGCTGGTGCCGATGTAGTTGAAACGAATACGTTCGGTGCAAATAAATATCGGCTGGCAGTACACGGGCTTGAATCACAAGTGTATGAACTCAATTACAAAGGTGCACAGTTAGCAAAATCGGTGGTAAAAGATAATGCGCTTGTAGCCGGTGCAATTGGCCCGCTTGGCATTCAAATTGAACCGTTTGGGAAAATCTCATATGATGAGGCGAAGGATGCATTTACAGAGCAAGTCAAGGGACTGCTCGATGGTGGAGTCGATATTATTATTTTTGAAACATTTAGTATGATAGAGGAAATTGTACAAGGTGTACGCGCTGTGCGCGAGTTAAACACAGAAATTCCCATCATTGCACAGGTCACTATCAACAGCGAAGGCAGCTTGCTTTCAGGCGAGACGCTGGAAAGATTTGTCGAAACGATTTCTCAATATCAGGTAGATGCGATCGGAATGAATTGCTCGGAAGGCCCCAAGCTTATGCTGGAATCGCTTGAACGCTTGCGGGAACTAACAACTCTTCCGCTTTCTGTTCAGCCAAACGCCGGACTTCCTCAGAGCATCGGCGGCAGAAATCTTTATATGACTTCGCCGGAATATATGGCAGAATATGCCAAACGATTTATACAAACTGGTGCATCCATTGTTGGAGGATGTTGTGGGACGAATCCATCCCACATTAAAGCAATTCGCCGTGCTGTGCAAGCATTACAACCGGCAAAGAGAATGGATGTAAAAAGTGAATCGCTCCATATAGAAAAACCTGCGGAAGTTCATGTCTGTCCGAAAGAAGAAAAGTCGCGTTTGTCCGAAATGCTTGTGCAGGGAGATTTTGTAAAATTAGTTGAGCTCGTTTCGCCCAGAGGAATCTCTGTGGAAAAAGAAATTGATAAAGCACGGATATTATTTGAGCATGGAATCGATGCCATTAATATTCCGGATGGACCTCGCGCGTCAGCACGGATGTCGGCGTTGGCTATGGCAGTAAAGATTCTCGATGAAGTCGGCATTGAGCCGGTACTTCATATCGCCTGCCGCGATCGCAATATTATCGGCATGCAATCGGATTTATTAGGCGCGTGGGCGCTTGGCGTTCGTAATATTCTGGCGATTACCGGCGATCCTCCGAAACTTGGGAATTATCCAGATGCTACTGCGGTATTCGATGTCGACTCTATCGGATTGACAAATCTCATTAACCGGCTTAATCATGGATTGGATTTTGCAAATAATCCTATCGGTGAACCAACAGGATTTTCAATTGCCGTTGGTGTAAATCCCGGTGCTATTAATCTCGATGAAGAATTGCGCCGTCTTGATTGGAAAATTCAAGCTGGTGCTGAATACATGATGACACAGCCGGTTTTTGATTTACGCATTCTTGAAAAATTTCTTAAAATAATTGAACATATCAAGCTGCCGATTCTCTGCGGCATCTGGCCGCTGGTCTCGTTCCGGAATGCAGAATTCATGAACAACGAAGTACCGGGTGCTTCTGTGCCGGCTGAAATTCTAGAACGCATGCGCAAAGCAAAATCGAAGGAAGAAGCTTTTCTTGAAGGAATTAAAATTGCAAAAGAGACATATCAACAAGTGCGCTCTGAAGTGAACGGAGTACAGCTCGCCGCACCACTTGGAAGAATTGACGCTGTTTTGATGATGCTTGAGGAGTGACAAAAAAATACGGAGTAATAAGTTAAAAGTAATTGAGTTGTAGAAATTAAAAAGACAGAATATTGAATGATAATTGAATTCTAATAAGTGTTTTTTCTTGATTTTCTAAATATTGTTGGTTAAGCTCATTGCAAGAAGTTTATCTTAGTAAAGATTCAACGCAGCGGGGAAGAAGTAGCTTTGGAGGCCTGTGATTCCCTCGAGTTGATATAGGGCTTTACATTTACTCCGACGATTACCCTTCTGTAGAATATTCTTAAATTGTCAATCAATTTATCGTCCCATTACAGAAATAATACAGATTAAGTCTGTTTAATCACATGTTATGCCGCTTGCGCTTTTAAAATAGTTGGACATGACACTCGTGAAGTCTGGAAGAAAGTATGGAGCCTTGTATGACATTGAAGTATATTCTCCTTGAAGAAGCTAAGACGACTTATGCCGTCACGGATAAACTATTTCGCCGAGTTACTGACGATGATCTCTCGTGGAAACCAATTACAGGCAAGAACTGGATGACCGTAGGACAACTCCTAATGCACTGTGCAAGCTTCGGTTGTGGTAAAGCTATTCAAGGTTTTATCAAAGGAGATTGGGGTATACCCGAAGGAGTTGAATTAAAGGACTTAAATGCTGACCAACATGTACCGCCAGTAGCAATGTTACCCAGCGTCGATAACGTCAAGCAAGCATTGGATCTTCTGGCAAATGACCGGAGTCTCGCATTGCGTTGCATTGAGGAGACGGAGGAAGCAAAATTATTAGCGGGGAAAATCACTGCGCCTTGGGGCGGTCCCGAGGCTTCGCTGTTCCAGCATCTCTTGCTTATGATTGCCCATCTCAATCAGCACAAGGGTCAACTCTTTTATTATCTAAAGTTGATGGGAAATGATATTAACACCAGCGATCTTTGGGGTCCATAAGTGGGAAGCATTGTAAAATATTCAGGGCAGCGGCCTAACCTGGCGCTCAAGCTGACGGTTGCCAGCTGGGTACGTTAAGTATGGCGCATAGAGGTTTAGTACAAATATGAAAGTTATCAGTGCAGCAGTGGCGCTTTACGCCACTTAGCGCCCATCCGTTAGGTGTGCCGAGTGTAAAATAAATTTTATGGTAACGATTAACGTTCGACCTATTAATGATACCGATAAAACTTGGATTAACTATATCCTCACCGATCGGTGGGGATCGACTGCAATTGTTACTCGCGGTGTCCTTTATGCTGCAAACGAACTGCCTGGTTTCGTTGCCGTTGAAGAAAATGTTCCAGTGGGCCTTCTCACATACCGCTTCGATGCAGGAGCATGTGAGGTTGTATCGCTTGATAGCCTTTCCGATGGTCGTGGAATAGGATCGTCTCTATTGAAATCTGTTGAGCAATTCGCAAAAGAGAAAAAGTGTAATCGAATTTGGCTTATTACAACGAACGATAATCTTCATGCTTTGCAATTTTATCAGCGGAAAGGTTATGTCCTCGTAGCAGTACATCGCAACGCGATTGAAAGATCGCGCCAGCTTAAGTCTCAGATTCCAATTGTTGGCAAAGATGGCATTCTATTGCGTGATGAAATCGAATTGGAAAAGAGATTATAATATATTTATTTCGTGGTGCGCCAAACCAGCAACTCAAGTTGATAGTCGGAGGTCAGAGAATGTTATTGCACGAAGTGCAATACAACGTTAATTTCATTCCTCTTCGCTATTGGCAAAGAAAATAAATCTGATGGATCATCATGAAAGAATTGGAATTCGGACTGTGAAGATTGAGCCTTCTCCGACGCGGCTTTGTACGGTGATA
>Ga0182027_10002415_pt1 | contig 30342 bp, 10 predicted proteins | sample 712E1DmetaG_FD_121300 | JGI IMG/M metagenome (GOLD analysis project Ga0182027, IMG submission 121300) | Permafrost microbial communities from Stordalen Mire, Sweden - 712E1D metaG (Illumina Assembly) | ecosystem: Environmental > Terrestrial > Soil > Wetlands > Permafrost | place: Sweden...
AAATCTATACGGGGATCATATCTTATAAGGCCGCTTTTTGTCCCAAACCATACTAATCCATCGTTATCAATTGAAATTGAATTAGGATTATTTTCTCCGCCTGAAAAGCCGTCATTTATACCATAATTAATTACTTTTTTTATAGCCTGACGTTTATCTAATATCAGGAGATCAAATCCTTTATCATTTCCGGCAACCAGCAAAGTATCACAGATGAATTGCAGTGAATTAATTGTGTTTGAAGAAAGAAGATCTTTTGTGGCAATAACCGATATTGGAATTGATTTTTTACTGATATCAAATTTATATATTCCGCCGCCAAAAGTACCGATCCAAATATTCCCTGCCGGATCTTCAGCCAGGGAGTACACTTTTAAGGTGGTGAGCCCCTCCTCAGCATCGAAATCGGTATATACACTGTCTACTCTTACCAATCCTCCCAGAGTACCCATCCAAACCCTGCCTTTCTTATCTTCAATAATTGTTTGAACTTCATTGTTTATCAGCCTCTGATCCTGATCCATGAAAAATAAATTATCACCTGATAGTTTACCAAATCCGCCAGATGTTCCTATCCACATATTTTTTTGACTGTCTGCATGGAGGCAGTTTATATGGTCATTAGTTAATCTGCTATTCCCGTAAAACTTCGTAAGCTCTGACCCTTTTAGAATATTTATCCCCTTATTGGTTCCAATCCATATCTGATCTTTATCAGATTTCGCGAGAGCACAGGCGCCAACATCATTTAAACCATTCTTAGCAGTAAAATAGTTTAATCGTTTGATGGTGGTTCCTTCTTTTTTAAACTTTAACAGACCCTCTTCTGTGGCTACATAGAATATATTATCCTCCGCAAATAATACATTCAGAACCTGAGTACCGATGATATCATTGTTTTCTTTATAACTTATGAATTTCTCATCCTCGTACATTAGCGCACCCTGACCGGACGAAGCGAACCATACATTCCCTTCATTGTCTTCCATGATATCGAGTATCTGGTTTGAAGAGAGTCCATTCTCCCTGGTAAAGCTTCCTGTGATTTTATCATCCCTGAGTTTTATTACTCCGTTATTATCGGTTGCAACCCAAACTTCGCCATCCTTTCTGCACATAATATCCCAGATCTTGAGTCCCGGAATGCTTCTATTTATTTGAGAGGGTTCCACAGTATAGCTCTTCTTATCTGCTGCTGGTACAGCTCTGAAAAGCCCTTTGCCATAATAATTGCTTCCCAGCCAGACTGTTCCGTTCCTGTCAGGTCCTATTGAATAAATGCATATGGAATCAACATCCATTTTAAAATCCAGTCTGCTGATGTGCTTAATTTTTGACAGGGTGTCCTGTGAAAATTCGATGATATTCACCCCCTTTGCCATAGCCAGCCACAACCTTTTATTGCTATCTTCATAAATATCAAGGACCAGATTGTTTAATAACCCTTGTTCAATTGAATAGTTAACAACTAATAAGGAATCGCCAAAAGTTAATCCATATAATCCCTTGTCGCCTGTCCCTACCCAGATTGTTCCATTGCTACTCTCAATTATTTTGGTAACTGACCTGCCATAGAATCCTTTATCAGACCCGATTGTTTTAAAACCAAACCCATCATAAAGGGTTAATCCATTATCCGTTCCGATCCAGATATTCCCTTTGCTGTCTTCAAACAAACTTCTTATAAGATTGTCGGAAAGTCCATTGGTTTTGCTGAATGTTTCAAATTTCTGACCATCGAATCGTGCAACACCAGCTCCATCAGTTCCCATCCATATATATCCACGGGAATCCTGCATCAAACAATACACTGAGGATTGAGGCAGACCTTGTTCAACTGAATATCTTCTGAAGAAGTATTGCTGTGAGAATAAATCCGTCTGAAGCAGAAGAACTGAAGCAGCAAATATCAGAGCTTTTTTTAACATCACATTTTATTCAGGTTAAGAGATTCAGCTGGAACAATGAAGAAGAATGTGCCTCTGTGGTTCTATTTTATTTCATTATAAAAATAAATTGTCCTCCTTCATCACCTGCATTCCTTATCGGGCTGTAGGCCGGAGTCTGATTTGAATTATTTACCACCGGAATTTTAAGAAAGTCGAATAACTGGCCGGCATCATAGTACTTCTCTGTATTGTCTTTCAGTGCCTGAAGAAAGTAATACGCAAAAATTGAATGATTATCCTTTCCCTTATCAAGTACCGGTTCAACACCACCTGATGTTAAGGCCTTTCTGCTGTTTAGTGAATACATCTTCGAATAATATTTTGTGGAATTTTCGTATGGAATTGTCATTGTTTTTCCTCTGAAAATGTCACCGCTGAAGCAGGCATCAGTAACCAGTAATGTGTGTTTTGAATGTATCCCGGTCAGAAAAGATCTTATATCCTCATTTGAAATATATCCGGAAATAGATTTTGATGAAGCATCAACAGGAACCCAGAAACCTTTATCCATGTTCTGAATATATTCTCCATGACCAGAATAATAGATCAGTACATTATCATTTTCCTTAACATTCTTCAGAAGCAGCTCAAATTCTTTTAGAATATTAGTCCTGGTAGCTTCTTTATTATAAAGAGTCTTCAGCGACTGAAAGGTATATTTAGAGGATAATAATTCAGCTACACCTTTTGCATCATTCACTGCATTTCTCAACTGAGGCCATTCACCGCTGTATTCATCGATTCCGATTATAAGGCCATAATACTCTCCCACATCAACTGATTTCATAGCCCTGGCAACATTTAACCCTTTCAGAGGGTCATTGCCTCCGCGGAACTCTGCGTAATTCTGGGCCATAGATTTATCGACAGTTTTTCTTACAGGATGATCAATTGCAACCGAGAGGTCTATGTCGTTAACATTTGTAATATCGGCACCTGTAATGTCAAATTTTACAGGTATAATTGAATCTGTGTAATTCTTATTGGCAAAAAATTGAAGGTTTATCAGTTGTGCTTCACCGGTCTTTAGATTATGAATACTCTTAAAATCAACCACTTCGACATTAGATGGCAGCTTGTAACTTATATCAAGAGCATTGGCATCCTTATCTCCGACATTGGTAACATTAAGTGTTAAGCTGACAGGTTTTCCGATGGCTACTTTATCGTTGTTCGTATTGAACTTATAATCCATGATAAGCACTTTCGATTTGGTTTCCTCTTTTTTATCGAGATATGCAATATCTATGTTGTCGACCATTATTGTTGACTTTTCAGCTACCTGGAACCCAAGCATGTTACCGAAGAATGGTTCAAAAGGCATTGAATGAACCAGTTTCTCATTGAGGAAGAAATAGTACATTTCACCGACTTTCCTTACTGTAAGCTTGTTAAAAGCATACCTGTTTACCTTATCAGAGATGGTAAATGGAACATAATCCTGAAATTCTCCTGTATATTTATCTATTGTGTAGTGCCCTGCCCCGGTTAAAAGGAAGTCAAACTGTCTGAGAGGGTTAATTGCTTTGCCCCACTGAAGACCATAGCCTTTATCCATTTCTCCTTCGACGAATCTTATTGAGGTTTCGATTTCAAAATTTCGGTTCTGATCGATAATTACAGGGAGCAGATCTTCCTTGGGTTTATCAGTCAAAGACTGAAATACCAGGTGGCCGCCTTCAATATTTTCCGACCAGCTGTTTTCTTCTATACCAAGCAGCCAGTAGTTACTGAATCTGGAGAAGTCATCCTGGAAGACAAACTGAGATTTCAACCCGTTGCTGAAGGAATAATCAGACGGGGCCGGTTTTTCCTGTGCTGAAAGCAAAATTGCAAAACAGCAAAACACTGATAAAGAAATATACCTTTTTAACAACATGATTATATAATATTAAATTATATCACTTTTTTCCTTCAATTCACAAGGTACAAAATTTTATGAACATGTATAATTCGCTTTTAAAATTTTTATTGCATTTTCCCGATCATTCACAACCAATAACCTGTACGTTAGTCAAATAAAATGAAAAAAGTTCATTTATGTAGAAAAAAATTCCGAAATTTTACCAGGTTTATATCTTAATTATGAAAAATCTATTCTTATTTACAGTGTATTAATATCCGGAAACATGAAAACAATCAGATTTCTTCAGTTTCTTTTATTATTAATAATCCTATTAGTATTTAATTGTAAAAAAGATCAGGAAATTCCTGTTAAGCCTACAGATCTGACATTAACAGTAATTTCCCAGGCAGAAATCGACCTGGCCTGGAAAGACAACTCTTCAAATGAAACCGGCTTTAAAATTGAACGTTCCCCTGATGGAAGTTCCGGTTGGACGGATATCAAATCCACTGCTGCAAATGTTGTAACTTACAAAAACACCGGACTTACTGCAGCAACGATTTATTACTTCAGGGTATTTGCTTTTAATTCCGCCGGCAATTCTGCTGATACTGATCCTTCCAATGCTACAACGATGGCCGCATCCGCTACAGTCACAACTAATACTGTATCTTCCATTACTGCAAATAATGCCACCGGTGGCGGAAATATAACAAGCGACGGAGGTTCTGCAGTCACAGCCAGGGGAGTTTGCTGGGGTACCTCTGCTAATCCGACTACAGCCGATAACAAAACTACGGATGGTTCGGGAACTGGAACTTACACGAGCAGCATTATCGGGCTCACTGCCAGTACACTTTATTATGTCCGGGCTTACGCAACTAATTCAGTAAGTACTGCATATGGTGATCAGGTTAGTTTTACCACCTCTGCATCTGCTACAGCAGTGCCAACCCTTTCCACAACAGCAATTACATCAATTGCACAAACTACAGCCAGTGGTGGCGGAAATATTACCAGTGACGGAGGAGCATCTGTTACCGTAAGAGGTGTGTGCTGGAACACTTCACATAATCCGGACATAACAAACAGCAAAACATCCGGTGGTACTGGCACTGGTATCTTTACAAGCAGCCTTACAGGATTAACAACCAATACAACCTATTATGTGCGTGCTTATGCAACAAATAGTGTTGGAACAGCATATGGAAATGAACAAACATTTACTACAGCTGCAGCTACACTGGTAGTACCAACATTATCGACAACTGCAATTACAGCTATTACACAAACTACAGCCAGTGGTGGCGGAAATATAACCAGTGACGGAGGAGCATCTGTTACTGCTTATGGTGTATGCTGGAGCACTTCTCTCAATCCCACGACTTCTAATTCAATAACTACTGATGGTACAGGTACAGGGTCATTCACTAGCACTATAACCGGTTTGACTCAAGGAATGACTTATCATGTAAGAGCTTATGCTACTAATTCAGCAGGTACGGCATATGGATCAGATGTTTCATTTGCAACTCTTTGTACAGCCCCTGCAGCAACAACAAATCCGGCCTCAGGTATTGGAACTGCGTCTGCTACCCTCAATGGAACTGTTAATGCAAATGGATCTTCAACTACAGTTACTTTTGATTGGGGGACAACCACAGGCTATGGAAATTCAGCAACAGCATCACAAAGTCCTGTAACAGGTAGTTCAGGCACAGCAGTGAGTGCAGGTCTCACCGGATTAACCCCGAATACTCTTTATCATTTCAGGCTAAAAACAGTTAATTGCGGAGGGACGACCTATGGCAGTGATCTGTCCTTTACAACCTCATGTGCTGCTCCAACCGCAGCTTCAAGCGTTGCTTCTGCTATTTCCACTACATCAGCAACGCTAAATGGCACTGTAAATGCAAATAATTTTTCGACTACAGTTGCCTTTGATTATGGGACAACCACAGGCTACGGCAATTCAGCAACAGCATCACAAAGTCCTGTAACAGGTAGTTCATCCACAGCAGTGAGTGCAGGTCTCACTGGATTAACCACGAATACTCTTTATCATTTCCGGCTAAAAACAGTTAATTGCGGAGGAACAACTTATGGCAGTGATCTGACCTTTACAACCTCTTGTGCTGCACCAACCGCAACTTCGAATGCTGCTTCTGCTATTGCCACTACTTCCGCAACACTAAATGGCACTGTAAATGCAAATTATGGTTCAACTACTGTCACCTTCGATTATGGGACAACCACAAGCTATGGCAGTACAGCTACAGCTTCACAAAGCCCTGTTACAGGTAGTTCTAATACAGCTGTTAGTGTAAGTATCGGATTATCTCCAGGTACTCAATATCATTACAGAATAAGAGCAGTTAATTGCGCAGGAACAACTTTAGGTAGTGACCAGACATTTGCAACTCAAATAAGTGATTATGATGGCAATGCATATGATGTTGTCATAATTAACTCGCAATTATGGTCAGTAGAAAACCTTAAGGTAACCGTATACAATGATGGATCAAATCTCATCCAATTTGTTGACACAATGGAACTTCCGATAACTTACTCTTACTATCATTATTATAATAATAATTCTGCTTATAATACCACATACGGTAAACTGTATAACGGATATGTGGTAAATACATCGCTTAACGGGGATAAAAATATTTGCCCTACGGGCTGGCATGTAGCAACAGATAATGATTGGTCAGTTCTGGTAACATATCTTGGAGGGACCAGTTCAGCCGGAGGTAAAATGAAAATGACCGGTACCTCTTTTTGGACTTCCCCTAATACCGGAGCAGATAATAGCAGCGGTTTTACTGCTCTTGGAGGAGGGGGTTATACAAATACTTATGTAGACTTTAAGAATGCCGGTTATTGGTGGAGTAGTAATAGCAGCAGCCCGCACTATGTAAAGATTATATATAGCAGCGCCGGTATCAGCCTCGCTCTCGCCGGAACTAATGACAATGGCTTTTATATTCGTTGTAAAAAGTGAGCAGGTATTAAATCTAAACATTGATGTTTGAAATTATCAGCAATTCTGATAACCCAGGAAAGTAGTACTAAGTAAATAGGGGTAAAATTAAAACCCATCCTGTTAATTATTGAATAGGGTTTTAAAATTGTTTTGTTGAAATTAAATATTATTATCAAAAATTGAAACACTTATAAAGGAGATCCGGGGAAATGCCTTAAAAAATCATTTTATATGAAAAAATTACATCTTTTAACATTTTTGTTTTTCCAAATAATTTCACTTAATCTGTTTTCGCAACAATTTACAGAACAAACCGATATTTCAATTGCGGGAGTTAGTCAGGGTTCTGTTGCATGGGGCGATTATGATAATGATGGTTATCTGGACTTCATATTAAGTGGCTGGTCAGACTCAGGTCCGGTAACCAAAATATACCACAATAACGGTGATAATACTTTTACAGAACAAACCGGTATTTCGATAATTGGTGTTTTTCTAGGCTCCGTTGCCTGGGGTGACTATGATAATGATGGATATCTGGATATCTTAATAACCGGAACTACTACCGGGCTTTCATCTGATGCAATATCGAAGATCTATCGTAATGATAATGGTAATTTTACAGAAATAGCAATCGGATTGCCAGGTGTTTATCTTAGTTCTGTTGCCTGGGGAGATTATGATAATGATGGTAATCTCGATATTTTATTGACAGGTTTATCAGAATCAGCAGAACGTATTTCTAAGATTTATCGAAACAATGGCAATGGTAACTTTGTTGAAGTGCCAGGGACTTCCTTTACTGGCGTCTGTTACGGATCAGCAGCCTGGGGAGATTATGATAATGATGGATATCTCGACATTTTATTAACAGGACAAACTACAAGCATTAACAGGATTTCAAAGATCTATCGTAACAATGGGGATGGTAGTTTTACTGAACAAACCAATATTTTATTAAAAGGCGTTTCTTATAGTTCAGTTGCATGGGCAGATTATAACAACGATGGCTATCTGGATATATTATTAACCGGTGAAGATGTAAATTTTACCAATATTATAAAAATCTACCAGAATAATGGTAAAAATAATTTTTTTGAACAAACTGGGATCTCTTTAACAGGAGCAAAAAATGGATCAATTGCCTGGGGTGATTACAATAATGATGGCAACCTGGATATTTTAATGACTGGTAATATCGGTCTGACTCCTGTTTCTAAAATCTATCTTAATAACGGCGACAACAGTTTTACCGAACAAACCGGCATTGCTTTTACTGGAGTTGGTTATAGTTCAACAGCGTGGGGTGATTATGACAACGATGGCGATCTGGATATTTTATTGACTGGACAGGATTCAATTGGCAATTTAATTTCCAAAATCTATCTGAATAATTGCGAAAAAATCAATAAAAATCCTGATCAGCCCAAAAATCTTGGTTATGAAATCCAGAATACGAAAGCTCTGTTAAGATGGAACCGGATTAATAAAGATGAAACGGCCTCAAAATCGATAACCTACAATGTCAGAGTAGGAAGAACAAGCGGAGCTTGTGATTTTGTATCATCTCACTCTGCTTCAAACGGATTCAGGCGTATAGCAACCATGGGGAATTGCCAGCTTGATACGACTTTCATTCTTAATTATCTACGCTGGGATACAACCTATTACGCAAGTGTTCAGGCAGTAGATAACTCATATAAAGGAGGTCTTTTCTCTGATGAGGTTCAGTTTAAAATAACTCCCATTCAACCATCTTCGCTCACCGCCAGTAATATAAGCACTACATCGCTATTGTTAAAATGGAAAAGAGGAAATGGCGACAGATGCATTCTTTTCGCTAAAGAAGGAACTTCCGGTCCATCAAGCCCGGTAAACAATACAACTTATTTTGCCAACCCAGTTTTTGGAGAAGGTTCTCCCCTAGGAACAACAGGATGGTTTTGTATTTATAAAGGAGAGGCTGATTCTGTTATGATCAGCGGATTGGACCCGCAAAAAGATTACACTATTCATGCCATTGAATTTCAAGGACCTAATGGGTCAGAGTTATATGCAAGTGCAACTAATGAAAATAATGATAATATAGGCGTTTTCAGCTCCGGACTATTTACTAACCTGTCTGGTATTTCAATGGTAGGTCTTAGAAGAAGTTCTGTAGCCTGGGGCGACTATGACAACGATGGGTACATGGACATACTTCTAACCGGTGAGAATCTCAGCAGTAATGGCGTTACTAAAATCTACCGGAGTAATGGTGATAATTCATTTTCAGATCAGATCGGCATTTCATTACCAGGTGTATATTGGGGTTCAGTTGCATGGGGTGATTATAATAATGATGACTTACTGGATATATTAATTACAGGTTATAATAACGATTTAGGCCCAATTGCCAAAGTCTATAAAAACAATGGCAATAATTCATTTGTTGAACAAACTGATATATCATTAACCGGAGTTTACAATAGTTCTGTTGCCTGGGGTGATTACGATAATGATGGTTATCTTGATATCATAATTACAGGCTATAATACTGACATTGGTCCAGTATCCAAAATATATCGCAACAATGGAGATAATACTTTCACTGAGCAAACCGGGATTTCATTGACAGGTGTTTACAACGGATCAGTAGCCTGGGGAGATTACGATAACGATGGAGACCTGGATATTCTAATAGCGGGATTAGATGCAAGCGGGAACCCAGTTTCTAAAATATACAAAAATAATGGCAACAATAGTTTTACGGAACAAAGCGGCATATCATTAATGGGCGCCGGCTATAGCTCCGTGGCCTGGGGAGACTATGATAATGATGGCAATCTCGATATTTTATTAGTTGGATCATCAGGAAGTTTCCCAAACTATAATCCAATATCAAAGATTTATCATAATAATGGTAATAATACTTTTACTGAAGAAACCGGCACTTCTTTAACCGGTATATATAATGGTTCAGTTTCCTGGGGTGATTATAATAATGATGGACTCCTTGACATTCTATTAATCGGAGATTCAGGTTCAAATTATGTGTTCAAAATTTATCTGAATAATGGCAACCACAAATTTATTGATCAAACTTTTATTCAGTTACCTGGTGCAATAGCTTGTAGCGCTTCATCAGCTGATTATGACAATGATGGTGATCTGGATATATTAATATCGGGTTATACCGGTGCACTTTCTTCAAAAATTTATAGAAATAATCTTTACATGAAAGCTGGTAGGATAAAGTCGAATATGCGGCCAAATGCACCGACCGGTTTAGCAAGCGAAATAACTCCTGGAATTGTTAAATTATCATGGAACTCTGTTACTAATGATGAGACTTCTCCAATAAATATGAGCTACAATTTAAAATGCAAATTAAAAAATGAGCCGAATTGGAAAATTGCCCCAGAAGCTTTAGCAAATGGGAACAGGAGTTTAATTAATCTAGGAAATACTCAATTAAACAGGAATTATATCATTAAAAATCCTGCTTCCGGAATATATTACTGGCAGGTACAGGCGATTGACCAAAGTTTTTCAGGAAGTGTATGGTCAGGTTTAGATTCTGTTACAATTAAAAATACACAGGCATTTTTTAAGACAGATACTGTCTGCAAAGGGCTGCTGACAAATTTTACAGATCAATCTGTAGTATTTGATGGAATAGCATCCTGGAAATGGGATTTCAATGACGGATCAGCATCAACTTTGCAGAACCCGGTGCATCTATATCTTCTGAGCGGAATCTATAATGTCAAACTGGTGGTAACAAGCAAAGCAGGGGACAAAGACTCCCTTTTACAGAATGTTATTGTGAAGGCCGTACCTTTGGCTTCTTTTACAGCGCCAAACGTTTGCCTGGGAACTCCAACAGCAATAACCAATACTTCAGGTCTGAATGGCCTGACATCATCAGGATGGATGTGGACCTTTGGAGACGGTCTCATTTCAACTCTTCAACAGCCCGGGACCCATACCTTTCCAATTAAAGGTACTTATAGGACAAAGTTGCAGGCAATGACCACAAATGGTTGTGCTGACAGCATAACCAAAGATGTTATTATAGCCGGTTACCCCGGATCATCAGTATCAATTGACGGTAAGCTCTCATTCTGCCAGGGCCAAAGCGTACAACTTTCTGCAGACTACGATCCTCTCTATACTTATCAGTGGAAAATGGATAACAATAACCTTACAAATGCTGATTCCAGCAATTATCAGGTAAAATTGTTCTCGGGAACCTATTCTGCAACTGTTACCAATACCATGGCCAATTGCGTCACAAACACAGAACAAAAAACAGTTACAATTAATCCAAATCCTTTCAAGCCAGTGATCGATTCCAGTAATTACCAGCGGGGTAAATGTCCCGGAGTGGATCCAATAAAGCTGAATGCTGACCAGATTGTCTCAGGATATAACTATCAATGGATGCGAAACGGGGTTATTATAAGCGATGCCATATCGCCATATTTATCAGTCTTCTCACAGGGAGCATATACTCTTATAGCAAAACTTGACAAATGCACAACCACTTCTGATATACTTAATATATCTTTCCTCGATGCCCCGCCAAAACCAGTGATATACTCAAATGGACCAAATGTATGGTATCTTGTATGCAGCGATACAAGCGCAGCAAAATACATCTGGTATTATAACGGAAAACAGATCATTGGAGCTGACAACTACCTTTATCTGGCAAATAGAAATTACGGACAATACTGGGTTACGATTGCAAACGATAAGGGATGCTATAATGCGAGCGATCCGGTTACTATACCGACCGGCATTACAGGAATAGAAAATGTCGACCCTTTCGCAAACCTGAAAATCTATCCTAATCCGGGCCAGGGACTATTTACAGTTGAAATGGACAATAATTTGTTCGGCGATCTTTATATTTCGGCGCTGGACCAGAATGGAAAGGAAATTCTGAAGACCAAGCTTGAAAAGACAACAGAATTTTTTTCGTGCCAGATGGACCTAAGCAGACGGCCAAAGGGAATATGTTTTATTACAATGTCTCTTAAGGGATTCAGTATAAACAACAAAATAATTATCCAATGACCTGCTAATATGAAAAGACCGATTGCTCTTATACTGCTTTTCATAATTATCCAGGCAACAGGATTAAAAGCAGTTGATTTTTCAGACAAGGAGAAATCAATAATCTACACTAATGCCGTGAAAGTACTGGAAAACTACCAGGCGATAATTAACCGCATGGGGGTTTCAGTTGTTAATAACATTGAAAAAGCAAAAAGCGATGGCGAGAGTTTTCTCGAACTGTTCGTGAACAGGCAGGTACTAATATTCAATGACCTTGATCCTTCACACAAGCTTAGTGAATTTTATGAGGCAGAAACATATTCATCGAATATCATTCTCTGGTATCCCGACGGAATAACTATAAACCTCGATATTCCGAATGCTAAGGTGAGCGATATAATGGCTCACGAAGAAAACATCTACTCGATCGACATCATGATAAAGAAAGCTATCAACGGTAACTACCTTAACCAGACGCTGAATAAAAATACCGAGGAGGTTACCTTCAGGATTGCATTCAGCCTCCAAAACAAAACTCCGGAAAGTTTCAAGATAGTCGGAATACGAAATGCTTCCTCCAACATGCAAATTGATTATACGAAGGCAATAAGGGAGGTAAACAGCGAAGAATTTTCAAAAGATGATATTATAAAGATCCAGTCTGAGCTGAAAACAGTGCTTCAGGATTATGGAAATTATCTTTCTCTTCTGGGAGACCCTCAGGAATCTTCAGATGATAAGGAATTTTACAAAACAAGCTTTCTTAAGCTTTTCCCCGGGAATGATACAAAAGTTTATAACGACATTTCTCCTGAACCACAGACCAGCCTGATATCGGTTGCAGATTACCTCGATAGCTATATGACAGATTATCCGAACGGTATAAAAAACCTGTCAATTAATGCCGATTCAGCAAAATTTGGCAAAGTGATAAAGAGCCTGGAAGGCAATTATAATATATATGTTGACGCAAACAAGTTCTTTTCAGGTTCATATAAGGGTAAGGATGCTTTCCGCAAAATGTTTCCGCTTGTATTTAAAATTTCCTTCTCAGCTTCTGGCAAGACTTTTTCAAATTTCATAATCAACAGCATCGATGTTGCCTCTGCAAACTTTTACCAGGCAGCACCGGGTGGAGGTGAAGAGAAAAAGCCGGAACTGACGATTAAACCTGTTACAAGGAAAGGATTTGGCATATCATTTGTCGGGTCATTACTTAAGACGAGCATAAATGTAAAGAACGTCACCTCTATGAATATGACCGACAACCGGCACTCATGGACCTTAACTCCTATGTTCGGCTTCCTGAGCGCAGCAGGCGTAAATTATTATTTCAATGATAATATAGCGATTACCAGTGGTTTGGAATTCAATATCTATTCCTCAAAATATGCTCTTAATGGAACTTTTACTGATAATTCTCTTTCAATTGATGTCAATGGCATCAGCTTTAATAAAGTTGTTACGGCAACACTCGATTCTGTCCTAAAAATCAATATGGTTACGATTCCGGTACTGGTAAGCTACACCAGCGGGAAACCCGGGAAATTCGGATTCTATGGTTTTGGCGGATTTAAGGTTTCCATTCCTGTCGGATCAACTTACACCACTACCGGCAATTATAATTATTCAGGCTATTTCCCCGCAAAAGATTATGGGGTTTATATCATCCCCTATTCCAACCGGCAAAATATAGATGAGACAGGGAAAGCTGATTTTAATAAGATCAGCCTGGCTTTCTATGCCTCAGCCGGCGTAAATATCCCGCTTGGTTATTACTGGTGGTTCTCTGCCGGACCAGATGTAAATATTGGGCTTACAGATATTATGAAAGACAAACCTTATTTTGATATCTTTGGGAAAAGTTATGCCCATCAGCCGGCCAGGATCATGACTTTGGGGCTGAGAGTGAGCCTGACATTTAAATTGTAATTCTATCTTCCCCTTCACCATGTAACTTGCACCTTGCACCCTCTTGTTTAGTCAAATAAGCTGATTAAAACTTGCATTTGGCAGAAAATTATATTAAATTTTGTGGCTATTTTTTCGAAACCTGATCATAATGAAAAGATATATTCAAAAAAGGCAGGTTTTAATTCTGTTATTCTTGTTTTTTTCTTTTAACCTGTTTCCACAGCAATTTGTTGAACAAACCGGAATTGTATTACCCGGGGTTTCCAATGGTTCAGTGGCCTGGGGTGATTATGACAACGATGGGTACCTTGATATCCTTGTTTCAGGCCTTGATGCAAATAATTTTTTAATAGTAAAAGTATTCCATAATAACGGAAATAATACTTTCACTGATCAGAGTAGCATATTCTCACCGGCAATACCAGCCAATTATGCGGGTTGGAATACTACCTGCACTGCTATCTGGGCTGATTTTGATAATGACGGATATCTTGATATTCTGATTTCAGGTCCCTCAAGTACAAATGGAAATGTTTTAATGATTTACCAGAATGGAGGTAATAATACTTTTACACTGAAAACATCAATCCCTTATCTGACCTGGCAGGGAAATTCTGTTGATTGCGGTGATTATGATAATGATGGCGACGTGGATATTTTATTGACTGCTAATAATTCAACTAAAATTTATCAAAACCAGGGAAATTTTGTTTTTAATGAGCAATATTCAGTCTCTTTGCCCGGACTAATAGAGAGTTCTTCAAAGTGGGGGGATTATGATAACGATGGGAATCTGGACATCATTCTGACCGGCATATTAGGAACTGGCAACTCTGCTTCTTCAATTTATCGGAATCAGGGTAATAATTCTTTTGCTATTCAGAATGGGATATCTCTAAATAGCCTGATCGGAGGATCATCAGAATGGGGAGACTATAACAATGATGGTTTTCTTGATCTTCTTCTGACCGGAAACGGCTTCTCCGGAATATATAAAAATAATGGCGATAATACTTTTACCTGGCAGTCCGGAATCGTTCTTAAGGGAGTCAGCAACGGTACCGGGAAATGGGGAGATCTGAACAATGACGGAAATCTCGATCTGATAATTTCAGGTAATTACAATGGCAGCAATATAACAACAATTTATTTTAATAATGGGGACAATACATTTACGGAAGCAACAAGCATTGTTTTGGATGGCGTAAATGGAAGTTCTATCGACCTGGGTGATTATGATAATGATGGCGACCTGGATATCCTGATCGAAGGGAACAAAGGAACATCAAAGATATGTAAAGTATATAGAAATAATTCTTCTGTAATCAATCCTCTTCCTGCTGCGCCTGCAGGATTAACCTCAGCTTCATCAGGCAATGATGCTATCCTGAAGTGGAAGCCCGTCACTTCTGATAATACTCCTGCCAGATCTTTATCATATAATTTAATGGTCGGGACTACTCCAGGAGGCATAAATGAGGTTTCGCCTAACTCTTCCACCACCGGATTTCGCAGAATTTCAGGGATGGGAAACGGGCAGCTTGATACCAGCTTTGTTTTAAGAAATATTAAAAAAGGAACATATTACTGGAAAGTTCAGGCAGTGGATAATTGCTTTAAAGGAGGTGTATTTTCTACTCAATCAACATTCACATATTCAGCTTCATACCAATCATTCGGGTTAAATGTTCCTGTTATTGGCGGAAAAGAATCAACATTGACCTGGTCGCGCGGGAACGGCGCAAATTGCATAGTATTCCTCAAAGAGGGAAACAGCGGAGTTGCTGCCCCTGTTAATAATACTACCTATACTGCATCCTCAGTATTTAAATCAGGGTCTCAGATTGGAACTTCAGGCTGGTACAGTGTATATAAGGGAACGCTAACCTCGGTAAATGTCACCGGCTTAAAAGCAAATACAAACTACATCTTCCAGGTGATTGAATTCGATGGCAATGCAGGATCTGAAGCATATAATACAAACACATCGGCAAATAATCCCCTGATTTATAAAACCGGAATATTTACAGAAGCAAAAAATGCAAATCTGCTGCCTGTAACCTCGCCGAGTTTAGGGTATTCTCAGGGCTCTCACAGCTACTGGATAGATATCGATAATGATAATGATCTTGACCTGTTGCTTGTCGGAGAATCTGTCACAAGACTGTACCGGAACGACGGGAATGATGTTTTTACATTATTGCCGGTTTCTTTCACTCCCGGTTATTCTGCATCATGTGGAGATTATAACAATGATGGTTATATTGATATAATAATCAATGGAGACCCTCCCATAATATATAAGAATAATGGAAACGGTACCTTCACGGGGCAGCCTGGTATTGTTTTCCCCGGAACTGCTTATGGGGCAGTTGCATGGGGGGACTATAATAATGACGGATATCTTGATCTGGTGATAACAGGCCGGACATCCACCAGCTCTTATATTGCAAAGGTTTTTAAAAATAATGGAAACAATACATTCACCGAACAAAGTTTGATCTCACTTACCGGAGTAATGATGGGTGATGTAAAATGGGGTGATTATGATAATGACGGATTTCTTGACCTACTCTTATCAGGAGTTCTAAACAATGGAACAGATGTCACAAAAGTGTATCATAACGACAAGGGCAATAATCTTGTCGAACAAACAGGCATTCATTTACCCGGCGATTCTTATGGCATGATCGATTGGGGCGATTATGACAACGATGGCAACCTTGATTTGCTTGTAGGTTCCAGAGTCTTTCATAATAACGGGAATAATACCTTTACAGAACTCCCCGGGCTGTCTTTGCCTCCAGTTATGTATGGCACAGCGGTGTGGGGTGATTATAACAATGACGGAAAACCTGATATATTATTGACAGGATACTCCGGATCCTATTCCCCTTTCACCAAAGTATATAAAAATAATGGCGATAACACATTCACTGAGGATCCGGCTTGTTCCCTTACAGGAGTCGGATTTAGTTCAGCTGCCTGGGGTGATTATGATAACGACGGTGATCTTGATATCATATTGACAGGAAGCACTTCAAATGCGGCAGTTTCAAAAATCTACAGAAACGATCTGGGAGTTGCCAATATCAAGCCTGTAGCGCCTGTTCGATTAACCTCCAGTGTTAATAAATCGGATGTGAATCTGAAATGGAACAGTGTGCGGACTGATATTACCACTCCTTATAAATCAATGTCTTATAATATACAAACCGGCACAGTAAGCGGTGGAATAAATATAATGAGTCCAAATTCTTCCGCTGCAACAGGCTATAGGAGGCTGGCAGAAATAGGGAACTGCAATTTAGATACAACCTTCCTCTTTAAGAATCTTCCCTTTGGAACTTATTACTGGAGCGTCCAGGCAATTGATAAAGAGTTTGCAGGCAGCCCATTTTCCACCGAAAGCACCTTCACTGTGGTGCCTGTTCAGGCAAAAAGCCTTTCAGCCACAATATCAGATAATAACAGCCTATTGTTAAAATGGGAAAGAGGCAATGGAGACCGGTGTGCTGTGTTTTGCAAAGAGGCATCTTCCGGGCTGGCAGCTCCGGTAAACAATACCGGCTATATACCGGATAGCCAGTATGGCTTTGGAGGACAGATCGGTTCATCAGGCTGGTACTGTGTTTATGATGGAAGATACGATAGTGTCAATGTTACGGGATTGACTTATCAAACTCAATACAGCTTTCATGTTATTGAATATATGGGGGGCATGGGAACTGAACAATACTTTACCCAGACTGCAGATGGTAACCCCGGAGTATTCAGTACAAGTCTCTTTACACAACAAACCGGTATCACATTACCTGACTCATACAATAACAATGCCGTGTGGGGTGACTATGACAATGACGGATTTTTAGATCTTCTTATACCCGGGTTTCCGACCAGGATTTATCATAATAATGGCGATAACACTTTCACTGAAAAGACAGGAATTTCCCTGGTTAGCGTAAGAGACGGGGCTGCCGCCTGGGGTGATTATGATAATGACGGGGATCTCGATATTATAATTACCGGCGCCACTGTCAATGGCTATCCTTCTTCCGGTCCTGTTACAAAAATTTACAGAAATGACGGGAATGATATTTTTACAGAGCAGGCTCAAATATCTCTGACACCAGTCTATTACAGCTCAGTGGCCTGGGGTGATTATAACAATGACGGGAATCTGGATATTTTGTTGACAGGAGCTACCGGAAGCGATCCTAATTACAATCCGGTTTCAAAAATTTACCGGAACAATGGCAATGGCACATTTACCGAACAGGCACAAATCCCGCTTACAGGCGTTTTCAAAGGTTCTGCAATATGGGGCGATTATGATAATGATGGGAACACTGATATTCTTTTAAATGGTGCACTGGATAATCAGTACTATACTAACAATGTTTCAAAAATTTACAGGAATAATGGCAATAACACTTTTTCTGAGCAGACACAGATGCAGTTACCTGGTTTTTCTTTTTCATCAGCTGCATGGGGCGACTTTGATAAAGATGGTAAACTGGATTTTATAATGACAAAACCTGGACAGATGTCGATCTATGAAAATCTTGGGAACAATCAATTCAAGCTTTACGATGCAGTTTATCTTCCTTATCAGGGTGGGTGTTCTGCTGCCTGGGGCGATTATGACAATGATGGCTACCTCGATATTATATTAACTAACCCCGGTCTTGATACCAAAATTTATAGAAACACAAGAGGAATTACAGTACCGGGCGCACTTGATCAATGGTTTAATCAGCAGGATGATGAAGGTTTGAGCAGTGTAGGGTATGGTTATGCCAGTTGGGTTGATTATGACAATGATGGTGATCTGGATTTCATATTAGCTAAGGATGGTCTCCCGACAATAATTTATAAGAATAACTTAATAATGAAATCAGGGTTATTTAAGCCAAATACTGCGCCTGCAACTCCCACAGGACTTTCAGCAGCTAATTCACCCTCAGGCGTTATTCTGAAATGGAACCCTGTTAAAAATGATGAGACCCCGGTTAAGAGCATGACCTACAATGTGAGAGTAGGCACAAAAAAAGACAGCGCAAATATTTGTTCATCTAATTCTTCTCCGACAGGTTTCAGAAAAATTCCAGCCATTGGGAATGCTGAGACTGATACTGCATTTCTTCTGAAAAACTTGCCCGCCAGAAAATATTTTTGGAGCGTGCAGGCTGTTGACCAGGGATTTAAAGGAGGAGTCTGGTCAAGAGTCGATTCATTTGCTGTCAAGAATATTCTGGCCTTTTTCTCTGCCGATACAGTATGCATGGGCCTAAGCACAACCTTCACCAACCAGTCAACCGCTTACGGAGATGTTATACAGAACTATCTTTGGAACTTCAGGGACGGTACAACCTCCATTCTGCAGAATCCAACCCATGTTTTCAGTTCCCCGGGAACGCATAATGTAAGCCTTGTTGCATCTTCAGCCACTAATTCAGATACCTTAAATAAACAGGTACTCGTAAAAGCAGTGCCACCTGTAGATTTCACCGCATCTGTTGCATGCCAGGGGACTGAAACAGTTCTGGTTAACCAGACAAATACAACAGGACTCAATATTTTATCCTGGACATGGGATTATGGTGACGGAAAAGGTTCCACATTCCAGAACCCGGGTTCTCATGGCTACCTTAGTGCCGGTGATTATCAGCTTACTTTAATGGCTGCTGCTGATAACGGATGCTCCGGTACAATTATAAAAACTGTCTCTGTCGGGGCATATCCGGTTGCAGTAATTACAGCTAATACCCCACTGTCATTCTGCGGCGGGGATAGCGTAACTCTGTCGGTTGTCAGCAATCCTCAGTATTCTTATATATGGATGCTTGACAGTACAGGCATAACTAATGCAATAACAAACAACTATACTGCAAAACTGACAGGGAATTATTCAGTTGAAGTAACAAATACCAGGGGTTCGTGCAAGACAACTTCATCGAAGGTGCTGGTCACTAAGCTTGTTATGCCGGCCACTCCTGAAATTTGGCCTGGAAAATACCAGGACGGAAAGTGCCCCGGTGAAAACCAGATCGTTCTCAGTGTTAAACAGCCGGTGACTGAATATAGTTATCAATGGAAGCGGAACGGGACGCCAATCAGCAATGCTACCGACAGCAGTTACTCTTACTCTGGAATTCTCCCTGCAGGTGATTATACGGTTGAAGTTAGCCAGTCAGGATGCAAAACAGAATCTGCTATACAATCCATTGCTTATGATGATGCTCCTGCAATACCATCAATTTATTCCCAGGGACCGATTGTCTGGTACCTTGCATGCAGTATTGTCAACGCTTCGCATTACAAATGGTATTATAATGGGAATCTGATTCCCGGAGCTGATAAATATCTCTATGTGGCTAACCAGAATCTCGGGGATTATTATGTAAGCATTGGAAATGCAAAGGGGTGCTATACTGCAAGCGATGTTATAACTATCCCTCCTGAGATTACAGGTATTGAGGATATCGATCCATTTTCCGGGCTGAAGATATACCCCAATCCCACTTCAGGGATATTTACTATTGAGATGGATAACCAGAAATTCGGAGATTTAATGATTATGGTAATGACCCAGGATGGAAAGCAGGTGCTCAATCTTAAGTTTGAGAAGACGACTGAGCATTTTTTCGGTCAGATAGACCTGAGTGGTCAGCCAAAAGGGATGTATCTGATTAATATGCTGATTGACAAATATTCTGCTATAAAGAAGGTGATCGTAGAGTAATTTAACTTACTTGTTGCAGGTTCAGACATGCAACCTGTAACAAGCAACTTGCAACTTCTTATAGATAGAATTGATTAAGAAGGAAGACAGTATTGAATTTTGTGGATATTTCTTTTAACGTCAGTTGAAATGAAAGCGTTTACTATCATAATACTTTTAGAAAACTATATTGGAACTATTGAAAATTTTTTTCATCCTCAAAAATCTAAGTCGTTTGGCGTATGTTTTTTTTAGGTATATAAATAAACGTAAGAGATGAAAAACAAGTTGTTAATTTTCATTTTATGCACAGTATTACTCGCAGAGAAATCAGTTTTGTTTGGACAAACTTATTGTATCCCAACTTATGCATCTGGCAATACATATGGCGATTATATTGCCTTGGTTAAGCTCGATAGCATTAACAATTCAACAGGGAAGGCTCCGGCGCCAAATTTCTTTAGCGATTATACCTACTTAAGCACGACTTTAATTGTAGGCAATAGTTATGCTATTTCAATTACTAATGGAACTTATGCCGTGGATTCTTTTGCAGTTTGGATTGACTATAATAAAGATAATGATTTTAGCGATGCCGGTGAACTGATAGGAAAATTTAAATCTACTGCGGCTTCACAAATAAATTCAATAAGTTTTACTATTCCTGCAGCATTAGGTTCAGTAAAAACCAGGTTGCGAGTACGTTGTATTTATAATACTAAAGTAGATCCCTGCAATACATTTGCCTATGGAGAAACTGAAGATTATACTGTTTATATAAAACGACCAATTTTTAAATCAAATAGCATCATAACATTTCAGAATGCTGGTCAATTTTCAACTTCTTCTAATTGGTTAGATTATAACAGGGATGATACATATGAGCTATTTATGAGCGGGTATGATCAGTATTATTATAAAACTGCTAATAATCTATTTGTCTATCCTAATCAATTAAATGTAAGTTCAAACCAGATTATTACTGGTTCAGGATGGATTGATATGAATAATGATGGCTACCTGGAGGCTTTATGCAGCGGTTATGATCCCATGTCTTCCAATAATATGACGCAGCTTTCTATCTATAAGAATGGAAACTTTATTCAGAAAACTCCTTCAATAGTTGCTTTCAATGCAACTAAGCAAGACTGGAAAGATTTTGATAACGATGGAAAATACGATTTATTGATAAATGGCAAGCATGCAAATCTTGGTAATGTCACAAAGGTTTATAAAAATGATGGATTATTCAATTTTGATGAAGTTGTCTCTGTAACTTCGACTAATTCTTCCGGTGCCTGGATAGACATAGACAATGATGGAGATTTTGATGCTATTATCGGGAATAAAATTTATAAAAATATTAATGGCGTGCTTTCCGAATTTATTCAGCTTCCAGATAGTGGAGATGTTGCAGTTGGTGATTTTAACATGGATGGTTTTACTGATTTTATAATTGGTAATGTTGTTTATATAAACGACTCGGGATCATTTCATTTAAGTCAAAGAATAGATAATCCGGCTGGAAAAAACAGTTTTGGAGATTATGACAATGATGGAGATTTAGATTTACTGCATGGTGGAGTTTTATATGAAAATAAAAATGGAACTTTTCAAAAAACAGAATATAACTTCTTTGGAAGTAATCCATATTTCATTGATTATGACAAAGATGGAAAAATTGATATAGCAAATTTGAATAGCGTTTTTATTAATCAAGGCCTTCAGAAGAATAGCCCACCTGCTCCACCACAAACTGTTTCAGCTAAATATGAAAATGGCGATTTGGTTATTTCATGGGATTCTTCAATTGATGATAGAACACCTTCAAATGCACTTACCTACAACCTATTTTTATCTACTACACCCGGTGGTTGCGATATTATATCTCCGAATTCAAATCAGGCAGATGGATTCAGGTATATTATTGATGAGGGAAATGCAGGGCAAAATCATTCCTGGAGAATTAAAAATATACCATTAGGAAGCTATTATTTTGGTGTGCAGGCTATTGATAATTGTTTTGCAGGCTCCACATTTAAAACGGGGACAATAGATTTTCAGAGATTTAGCTTCACAGGTTTTAATACTTGTAACGGGTATGCGGCAATAAATCAAAATGTCTTTTTTGAGTCATATGATGCAAATAATGATGGCAAACTTGATGCAGTATACGATTATTTCGAGACGGTTTCTGGACCCGGACAATTTCCAGTTCATCTCATTATTGGTGGTACCGAAGCCGGCCCCTTCACAGGCTCTATTTATAATGCCAAACCTATAGATTATAATCAGGACGGAACAGTTGACCTTCTAATATTAGGTTCTGTTACCAATCCATCATTTCAGGGTGTAATAAATCCTATATTCTATTTAAATAAAGCATTACCTTCTGAAATTTCAGGACCATTGGCATGTTTCGATTTTGATAATGATGGAAGGGAGGATATAGTCAATAATGGCCACATCTATAAAAAGCTAAGAATCAATACAACTGATACAATTATTAGAACCCAGGCGCTTCTACCAAAAACTGGTGCAATATCCTATGCAGATATAGATCTTGATATGGATTATGATGTCCTGATTGGTGATTCATTATTTAGAAATGATAATGGTGTATATACTTTTTATCAATACCTTGATAATTCAGGCACATGTGCTGCCTGGGGTGATTATAACAATGATGGATATCCCGATTTAATTGCAGGAAACAAAGTATTCAGAAACGACAGTGGCAAGTTGGTTTTTACCGGCACGTATCTTTCAACTTATCCTGGGACTGAGGTTTTCTGGGCTGATTTTAATAATGACGGGTACTTGGACATACTCTTTTTCGATCAAAACAATAATGTAATTCAGTTATTTGAAAATGATCAGGGAAATCGATTTATAGCTGTAGACTTGCCCTATGAAGGCTGTACATTAAAAACGATTGCGCTATCTGATGTTGACAATGACCACGATATTGATATTTTAGGCTTAGGCTATTATTTTGCTAGATATTATTTTCAAAGTCCATATGTTTTCACTAATCAATATGCTAATAAAAACGTGGCTCCTTCTGCTCCAGCTTCATTAAAGTCTAAAATGTCTGGCTTAAATGTACTCCTGTCATGGAACGATGCTACAGATGATCATACTCCTTCATCTTCATTAACCTACAATATTATTGTTGGCACCAAACCATGGAAGCAGGATATTATGCCTTGTTATTCAGATATCAATACAGGTTTTAGAAAAATAGTCCAGATGGGGAATGTACAATATAATAAGTCCTGGATCCTCAAAAATCTTCCGGTGGGCAAGTATTATTGGTCTGCACAAGCTATCGATCAGGCATATTGCGGAGGCCCATGGGCCCCAATAGATTCCTTTGTTGTTACAACAATCAGTCCTGAATTCAAATTTAATTCAGTATGTCTGGGAAATACAACTGACTTTACGAATCTGACTTTATCTACTGATCCAATAGCATCTTATATTTGGGATTTTGGCGATAAAACCTTTGCGACAGAATCTGCACCATCACATACTTATACATATGCCGATACATTTAAGATCACTTTGACAGCAATTTCTATCCTAAATGATACCGTAAAAATTTCACATGATGTAATAGTTCGGGATACGCCAGAAAATGATTTTTCAGCAAATGTTGCTTGTCAGGGAACTGTCACAGCCTTTTTGAACATGACAAATATCCATGATCTAAATATTTCAGATTGGAGATGGGAATTTGGAGATGGATTATTTTCCACGGCACAGAATCCTGACTATCATGGATATATAAATGCAGGAGATTATATAGTTAAACTTAAAGCTATTGCCACTAACGGATGTGCTGATTCCATAAGAAAAACTGTCTCTGTCGGTGCATATCCGGTTGCAGTAATTACAGCTAATACCCACTTGTCATTCTGCGACGGGGACAGCGTAACTCTGTCGGTTGGCAGCAATCCTCAGTATTCTTATGTATGGATGCTTGACGGTACAGGCATAACTAATGCAATAGCAAACAATTATACTGCAAAACTGACAGGGAATTATTCAGTTGAAGTGACAAATACCAGGGGTTCATGCACGGACACTTCTTCGCAAGTGCTGGTCACTAAGCTTGATATGCCGGCCACTCCTGTGATTGTGCCTGAAAATTACCAGGAAGGAAAGTGCCCCGGCGAAAACCAGATCATTCTCAGTGTTGATCAGCCGGTGACTGAATATAATTATCAATGGAAACGTAACGGGACCCCAATCAGCGATGCCACCGGAAGCAGTTACTCCGGAATTCTCCCTGCAGGTGATTATATTGTTGAAGTAAGCCTGTCGGGATGCAAAACAGAATCTGCCGTGCAATCCATAATTTATAATGATGCTCCTGCAAAACCATCAATTTATTCCCAGGGACCGATTGTCTGGTACCTTGCATGCAGTATTGTCAACGCGTCGCATTACAAATGGTATTATAATGGGAATCTGATTCCCGGAGCTGATAAATATCTCTATGTGGCTAACCAGAATCTCGGGAATTATTATGTAAGTATTGGAAATGCAAAGGGGTGCTATACTGCAAGCGATGTTATAACGATCCCAACCGGGATTACAGGAATTGAGGATATCGATCCGTTTTCCGGTCTGAAGATATACCCCAATCCCACTTCAGGGATATTTACTATTGAGATGGAAAACCAGAAATTCGGAGAGTTAATGATATTGGTAATGACCCAGGAAGGAAAACAGGTGCTCAATCATAAGTTTGAGAAGACGACTGAGCATTTCCGGAATCAGATTGACCTCAGCAAACAATCAAAAGGGATCTATTTTATTTACCTGCAAATTAATGGGCTAACCTCAAATAAAAAGATTATTATTGAATGACAAAACAATATTATGAAACGATTATCATTGTTTTTTCTTGGTCTCCTGTTCGTTCAATTGTCTCAATTGAAGGCAACTGAGTTTTCTGTTAAGGAGAAGGCGATAATTTATACAAATGCTGTTAAAATCCTTGAGAATTATCAGACTATTATTAATAAAACAGGAGAATATATCGTAAATGATATTGAAAAAGCTAAAAGCAATGCGGAAAGCTTTCTTGAGTTATTTGTGAACAGGCAGGTACTTATCTACAATGATCTTGATCCTGCCCATAAGCTGAGCGAATTCTATGAGGCTGAGACATATTCCTCCAACATTATTCTTTGGTATCCTGATGGGTTATCAATTCAGCTCGACCTGGGAAATGCAAAGGTCAGTGATATTATGACCCATGAAGGAAATGTATATTCTATTGACATTCTGGTTAAAAAAACAATAAATGGGAACTATTTGAATCAGACACTTAATAAAAATGTTGAAGAACTGACTTTCAGAATTGCGTTTGGCATGGAAAACAAATCATTATCCAACTTCAAAATCGTTGGTGTGAGAAACGCATTATCAAATTATGTAATCGATTATTCCCAGACACTAAAAGAGGTTAGGAGTGAAGACTTTAATGCAGAGGATCTTGCAAAGATCCGGAGCGAGCTTAAAACTTTGCTTAAGGACTATACTAATTTTCTATCATTAATCGGAGACCCGCAGGAACAGGCCGAAGATAAAGAATTCTATAAAACCAGTTTTTTAAAACTGTTCCAGAGTGGTGAGGTCAGATTATTTAATGATATAAATCCTGAACCTCAGACTAGTCTTATCTCTGTTTCAGACTATATCTCCGGTTTCACAACAAACTACCCCATCGGTATAAAAAACATTTCCATTAATACCGACTCTGCAAAATATGGCAACATAATCAAGGCCGGGGAAGGTAGTTATTCCACCTATGTATATGCAGATAAGTTCTTCTCAGGAAGTTTTAAAGGTAAGGATGTGTTTCGTAAAATGTTCCCGCTTATTTTTAAAATATCCTTTAATTCATCCGGAAAAACATACACAGGTTTTGTTATAAACAGTGTAGATATTTCATCTGTAAATTTTTATGAGACAACTCCCGGAAATACAACGGTACAAAAACCAGAATTAGTAATAAAACCCGTTACCCGCAAGGGAATTGGAATATCAGTGACTGGTTCATTCGGCCAAACACAGATAAACTCCAAAGATATAACATCACTTTCGGACACAGTAAATATGCATTCATGGAATGTTTCTCCTCTCTATGGTTATCTGATTGCACTAGGAGTGAGTTACTATTTCACCGATAATATTGCTTTAAAAAGCGGAATAGAGTTCAGTAAGTACTCAACTAAATTCAATCTGACCGGCAATTTCGAAAATAATGTTTTTAACGCTGATATCAATGGGAATTTATACTATAAGATGATTGCAGCAAATTATGATTCCCTGGTTACAATCAACTTTTTAACTCTCCCGATATTAATAAATTACACCAGCGGGAAACCAGGCAAATTTGGATTTTATGCCGAAGGAGGAGTTAAAATATCTATTCCTGTCAGGACATCATATTCAATTTCAGGAAATTATAAAACATCAGGTTATTTTCCTTTCCACCCTGCTGTAACAGATACTCTTGACTTTCCGGAAATTGGTTTTTACAACAGAGAAAATATTTCTGAAAACGGTAAGATCAACCTGAAAGGCTTTAGCATGGCTTTATACAGTTCAATAGGCGTTAATATTCCAATGGGTTACTATTCTTCAATAAATATTGGCCCGGATATAATTATAGGTTTATCCGATATTTTAAGCAATAAGAAAAAATACGTGGATATTTTCGGTAAAACCTATGCTCACCAACCTACAAAAATCAAATATTTCGGATTAAAAATTAGTTTTGCATATAAATTGTAATATTACCTGAAATACATTAAGATATGTTTAATAAAATATTACTACTAATAATTACTTTATTGTTAAGCCTGCTGGCATCCGGACAAACAAAAACTGCCGTTACAAGCAAACAGGCAAAAATTACAGACGAGATCAATCTGAGCCCCTCCGATATAGAATTGTTCAAAGAACAGACTAAACAGAAAATCGAAGAGCTTCAACAGTACATAGTGACACTTGGAAATAAAGATGAACCAGCAGAAAAACGCAATATGGCCGAAAAAGAGGCATTAAAGCTCTTTTACACCGGTGCCCAGATGGAAATATCAACTATAATGCCTGACGGGTCGATACAGAAAATAAACCGTCCTATGGAAAAATATCTGGCAAGGCTCAAATCACTGCCTTTTACCAGGGTTGTTATAAAATTTTATGATATAGCATATATTAGTGAATTTACAAAAGGCCCTGACGGTAAATATTACTCCACTGCCACCATAATCCAGGAGTTTACAGGATTCAGTAATGATGATATCGTTTATAAAGATGTCACGAAAAAAGATGTAGAGATCATCATTGACCTGGTTGAAGACAAGTTCTTCAACGAAAAGAGGTGGAAAATCTTTCTGGGTGATATAAAAGCTACTGAGACCAAACCCGGCATTCTATGATCAGATTTATTTCATTATATTACAGATCGATAGGTTCGTGCCTGTCTATTTCCTTTCTCCTGTTTTTTAATTCAAATTGCTTCAGCCAGAAAATTGTCAGTACACAAAAAACAAATGAAGAAATATTTTTGGCGCGAATAAAACAGTTCAATGAATTCCTTGACCGGTTCAATTATAAAACTGATTTCAATGGTAACCAGGTCGATTCGGTTTTCAAAAGAAAAATGCCACGCGGAAAATTTCTGAATTCCATCTTCGACCTGAAAGATAAAAGAATTCTAAGCGGTGTTGATTCTTACTCAAAGAGTTATATTGATCTGAAATCCGCTTTTATTGATGAAGTTTTAGCTGGCGGCAGAAAGATAAATAAATATTCGCCAAATATCATTGCTGAAGCAAGGTCGAGGATCGTTTATAAAAATGCCCCTCAAACAATCAGCATCTTTCTCAGCCAGGAAATAATTGGTGAAAATAAGGTAAAATGGGTAATACTTGATGTGAAGGGAGATATCATGAATTTTTTAAAGGCCGACACAGCTTATGTAAGATTCATCCCCCCAACCAGCAATGAGACTGATTTCATTAATCTGAAAAGAGCCCTTGAAGATTCTGATCATCTTCAATACTATGCATCACGGGACTTCAGGTTTGATCCGGTAAGTGTCTTTTTCTATTGCATAAATTCAAAACTGATAAGATTTGAATATGTTGAGCAGGTGATATATCATATCCTTGACATTCCCGGCTGGTGCATAAAGGTCAGGGATTTTAACCGCAATGAACTGAATTCAGGATGGCTGATATCTGATGTTGGGAAAAACTCTTTAGATAGGATAAGTTATCTGAAAACTCTCAAATAACAATTCCTGAATTAGTCCATTTCAGACTAATCAGGTCAGCATAATTCATTCCATCACTTCTGTCAAGATATGCAGATCGCATAAATTTAACTATTATAGTTCGGTGCTATTTTTGTCTGGCAATAGCCTTTTTTACTTCCTGGAGGTGGAAATCTAACCCGTGATTATAGATAGGTTTTAAACTATCACTTTTTTTAAGTAGTTTCAATGCTTCTTCATAATTGCCACTCTTAAATAATCCCCACCCTTTAGTATCAATAAATAAATAATTGTCGGGACTTAATTTTAAAGCTTTATCGACAATTTCAAGACCTTCAGCAGGGTTTCTGTCTTTATCAATAAGAAAATATGCAAGATTATTCAACCTGACAGGATTATCGGGTTGCATTGAGAGGGCTTTCCTATAATTTGTTTCTGCTTTATCAAGGATGCCGGCTGAATAAAAAATTTCAGCCAGATTATTTGTTATTTCTATATCTGATCCTGAATTGTCTTTACTTAAAGAAATATATTTATTAATATTTTGATTTGCTGCCACTGAATCTCCTTCAGTAAATGAGAGAATAATCTGCCTTCTGAATAATCCCAAATCATCAGGAAAATCCTCTGTCGCTTTTTTAAGAAGCTCTTTTTCTTCCTTGTATCTTCCGGTTTCATGATAAGCAATTATGAGCGTTTCATAAAAATTGCTGTTCAGGGGTTTTGTATTCCAGCTTTTATATATTTCAAGTGTTTTTTCCAATTCAGGGATTGCATTATTATATTGATGCAATTCATAATAAGCAGACCCAACTGTCCAGTGAGTGAGCGGAATCCTGTCATTAATTTCCAGAAGCTGCTTTGCATATTTTATCTCCTCATATATTGATTTTTCATGGTACCTGGCATATATCCAGTTTGCCCATATTTTCAACTCGAATGGTAACTGCTCTCTTTTTCCATAAACTTTCAGGCACCATTTTTCTGTCTGGTCAAATAGCCCCTGGTTTGCAAATGACAATGAAAGCCAAAAATATGCATAGACAAAATTGGAGTCGATTTTTAAGGATTGAGAAAACAATTTAATGGCTGATAAATTATCACCCTTAAAATATGCCTTATATCCAAGAATAAAAGACTTATATGCTTCGACTGAGTTTGGCATGATAGTTTGAAATTCAGCAGAAATTTCTTTTTTTAAAGAAGAAATAATAAGATAATTCTTTATCATTGTCGATAATGAGTCAGTGATCTCCAGAATCTTTTTAATCTCTCCGTCTAGCTGAAAAGATTTAAAGACCTCTTCTGTCTTTGAATCAATCAGTTGTGCACTTATACGTATTTTTCCCCATGCTTGATTTATATTACCAAAAATAAAGACATTTGCATCCAGATTCTGAGAAATGGTTCTTGCAACAGATGGTGTTATTAAGGCATAATTAGCAAAACTTTAATACTCCCCTTCCTCAGACAACTTACTTACAAAGTTAAGTTAGATTTCTTTTCCGGCCAATTGGCCGGAAAAGAAATCTAAGCGGCATGGGAAAATACCTGTTCCGGCTTTTTATAACC
>Ga0182027_10002416_pt1 | contig 30339 bp, 26 predicted proteins | sample 712E1DmetaG_FD_121300 | JGI IMG/M metagenome (GOLD analysis project Ga0182027, IMG submission 121300) | Permafrost microbial communities from Stordalen Mire, Sweden - 712E1D metaG (Illumina Assembly) | ecosystem: Environmental > Terrestrial > Soil > Wetlands > Permafrost | place: Sweden...
AGCATCACCTATTACACTCCTCGCCTGGCCAAACCGCCCGAGATCTCCCCCCCTTTTGATCTTCCCCTCCCTTCAGGGACGGGTTACAATTTGCCTATAAGTTCAGCCCCCTTGGGGGCACAGTATATAGGGATAATACTAACTCGAGAGGGTGTGCATTACTCTCTCGCCACTTTTCGGAATGGATGCGAGTCATGCCTGATCTGAATGAGTTTATCTCCACAGAAGAGGCTGCCGAAAAGCTCAAGTACCACGTTGAACACGTGCGCCGCATGATGCGGGAAGGCAGCATCGATGGTCTGAAGATCGGTCGGACCTGGCTGGTACGTCGCGATGCGCTGGATAGCTACATGAAACGCACCGCGAGTATGGCAAAGCACGACCCACGTAGAAATAAATAAAAAACGCCCTTTTTAGGGCGTTTCTGTTTCCCAATTCTCCTCAATTTCCAAAGATGATTTAACATAACTTGACGTTCTTTCTTTTTGTGATAACATATTGTATGACACAATAACAATTCAAGAAAGGATCTCTTTTATGACCGCTGTTCTTGCGCTCGATCCCGGCTACGGGAACACCAAAGTCTGTGTTGACGGGCATATTGCTTGTCTGCAATCTGCCATCGCCCGTCCGCAGTCCGTTGGCATGGCTGCCATCGGAATGAAAACCGCCTCGCAGGCGGATATCCTGCGGATGGATGGTTACGAATTTGCCATTGGCCCGGGCGCCTGGCATTGGGGAAGCCTGCTGACCAGTCGTGATTACTCGGCATTGGCCTCGCCTGAACGGCGCGCCTTGGCTTTCGGTACCCTGGGAAAACTCCTGGAACCGGGAGAGTATGTCATCAACCACATGGTAGTTGGTTTACCGGTTCCGCTCTTAATGGATGAACCGCAAGCTAAAGCTGTGATGGAAGGACTGAAAGAGTACAAAGCTGTTCACGAATTTACTTTCAATGGGCTGGAATACCGTTTGCTGATCAACCGCCTGCGGGTTCTGGCTCAGCCGGTTGGGGCATATGCTGACTGGTTGCTGGATGACGAATTGCACCTGCGCAAAGGCGGACGACAAGCTGAGGTCGGTGTGCTTGATCTGGGAATGAATATGCTGGATCTGTACGTGGTCCAGGATGGCAAGGTTGAGCCGCGCTTTGTTGGTGGGGATAAAGTTGGAGTACGCCGCCTGCTTGAGCTCCTGACTGGCAATGGTTATAACCCGGAAGAACTGGATGCTGACCTGCGCCTCGGACGCTTGCGCATTGGCCAACCGCAGATGCAATCTTGGCTGGGCGAAGTCCTGGCTGTGATCGAGCGCATATGGCCCAGCCTGCGCCGTTTCTCGGCGGTTATTCCAACCGGCGGTGGGGCGCTGGTGCTGGGCGACCTGCTGCGCCTTGCGTTGATCGCCAAAGGCGCAGCCATCTGCTGGCCGGAGGATCCGATCACGGCCAATGTCAAAGGCTTGTGGAAGTGGGGAGCGTATGCCGCATGAGGTGCGTCCCAACGGCAACCTGATTGTTACCGTCCGCATGACCCTGCAGCCCGGACGCGACGATGACCTGATCGCCCTGGTGCAGATGGCTCCGCGTGGCCGGCTGGCAGCCATGGTGCGCGAGGCCATACGCAGCGGAACGATTTCTCGGAAAGATATCTTCAGTACTTCTAAAGAAACAGATCTGGATCTATCCGCTCTCGCTTTAGAGATCTGACAATGTTACATCCTCATCAAATGTTACACGGCTTATCAGCCGGGCTGGGCGCAAGGCGCCACGCCCCCCTGCGGTTGGCCTATCGGCCGTCCCTCTGGGGTGCGGGCGCAGGTGCGCCAGGGGCATACCGCCCAACCCGCTCAACACGGACCGTGACCACCGCGACATCCGGCGGCTTACCAACCGCGTCCCCAGGCCTATTCAGCAGAATCAAACCGAGAGATCACACGAAAACAAGCGATAGGGGGCGGGAGCTAAATCAGGCCTTTTTTCAATGGCCTATCGGCCGGTTCCCATAGGCTCAATAGTCTGTTTTGCTCCAGCTCATCTAACTAATTTATCACGCTATATCTACCAATTACATTCCCAGGAGAAAACCAGCATGGATTACATCCCCAAACAACCAGCCCAACTTAATTTTCGAAATAACTGCTGGCCTCGTATGGTTGAGATACTTGATCTGTTGGCATCCCGCGGGATTGCCTGCCGATACGAAATATCCGGTATCCTCGCTCAAAAGCTCAATATTTCGCCTAGAGCTGGATCACTCCAGAATTTGTATATTGACCTGGTCAATGCCGATCTCATCTGCGCCGATACCTTTCCAGTTTGTTTTCACAGTAAGTTGGCAGGAATTCGGTTGACTGAAAAAGGCAAAAAACTCTGTCATGATTTCGGCTGGCAGGTAGTCGAATCGGAGTGGGAGCGGCTGATCACCCACCATTCCGGTAGTAAACAACCTCGTCACACCGGGGCTGTTCTGGCATTTGCCCATAACGCTCGCATGCGCGGGTGGCAAGTTCAGGTAGTACCAGATACTGGTGTCATCAACTTCTTTCCGGATGCACGAGTAGAAAAAGATGGCAAGGCTATCCTCGTTGAAGTGGAACTGGGTGTTCGTAAGGAACCAAAATGGACGCTCATGGGAGCCCGGCAGGGATATGTTGCCCTGTGTGCAAAGACTCCGGAGAGTCGGGCATCACGTATCCAAGAATGCCGCTCCGTCGGTGTTGGAGGTATGGCAACCGACCTGCATACGCTGATCAAATCCCGATCCGAAACCGATTCTCCGCTGTGGGTGGAAACTTGGAAGTGAAATATGACTGACGAAAACCTCTTGATTTCTTTTAGCGCTTATCTTGCTGATCAGGATCGCTCCCATCTTACTGTACTTGGCTATCAAACAGACTTACGCCAATTTATGAACTGGTTCGAGCAGACTAATGGTGAACCATTTGCCCTGAGTTCAGTAACCCCAGCGGATGTGCGTGAGTACCGGCAGCAACTGATAGCCGTCCAACAATTTAAAGCCAGCACAGTTAATCGTCATTTGGCCGCCCTGGCTGCCCTGATGAGCTGGGGGAAGAAAACTGGCCAGATCGAACATGATCCTACGGAGAATGTGCGCGGTGTGCTGCAGGTTGAACACGGACCGCGCTCTCTGGACAAGAAAGAGCAATATGCCTTGCAGCGGGCCATCGAAAAGGATCTACAACTGGCTCGGATGTGCTACCCCAAGCGTTGGGTTTCCCGCCAGCGGGACGCGTCTCTGGCCATCTTCCTGCTTCATACGGGCCTGCGCTTGCACGAGGCCCTGGCATTGAGAACAGATGACATCCAACTCCAGGAGCGCAAAGGCCAGGTTATCGTGCGCCAGGGTAAGGGTGGGAAATCTCGCACCGTCCCGCTCAATGTTGCTGCGCGAATGGCACTTCAGGAATGGCTGTCAGTGCGTCCGGAGAACGTTGGTATGTTTCTATGGGTAGGTCTGGAGAATGAATCTCCGCAGGCGCTGAGTGGCCGGTCAGTCCAGCGTGCCCTGCTACGCCTCGGGCAGGTTGCCAGGCTTGAACGTTTGACACCGCACGTCCTTCGTCATAGCTTCGCCAAAAACCTGATCGATTCTGGTGTCGGATTGGAAAAGGTGGCTGCTTTGTTGGGCCATTCCAACCTGAACACCACCCGAATCTACATCACCCCGAGCCAAAAGGATCTGGAGCAGGCAGTGGAGAGGTTGGAGGAAGAGTGAACTATCAAGAATGGAAAAAGACTGGCTTAATCTGTTGACGAGATGATCGATTCAGTTGTGCCATATCGAACCAATACCTGAACACCGGGCAGATATATATCAGTCGTTCTGCCCGGGCCGGCCACGGTCGAGAATGTGTTTTCACCTGACTTTAATACCTTTAAGGGACGAATCGGGGGAGTGGACAAATTGTAGAACCAATCTGCCCCCGAGGGATTCTCTGGTAGCAATACATCGTTAATCATATAACCATGGCTCTCTTTCAGGTTACCCCAGGATGCGATCACGTAGCGTGCATCGAGAACCTTGGAAAGGTCGCCTTTGATTATGAACTTTTCTGTTCGGGTACCTGGTATCACCCATATACCGTATTGGCAGCCGGTAAACGATCGGGGAACATCGAGCGGCTTGCACAATTCAACCGTTAGCCCCGGCCGGATGAGCTTGAGGCCGCCAACCGCTTCGGTCATGTAGATCATGCCTGAGCTGTCGGTAATTCTTGCAGCGATTTCCATTGGACAAGGTTGATCTGGCACCCACGATGTATCCCATGTCACCTGGCCTCCAGGCGGTGTGGTTGAGCCGAGGTGATGCATGATCTGGCCCTGGAACATGTGATAATGCCATCGGTGGTAAACGCCATCACCTTCGTAGTTGATATCCTCGTAACAACCTATGAAGTCGATCTGGCGTATCGCAGCGGTGTCACTTTCGACAGAGGCCGTTAACTTCGCTAATAGCCCAATCGTGGTTTGTCCTACGGGCGTCAACACTTTCCCGGTCGGGTGCGGTTTCCGGGTTGCATCGTAATAGACGCGCACTGTCATACCATATACCGGTGCCCATGGCTTGTGCGGCTCATTGTTATTGAGTGGCAATGTTCCATCGAAGCATTTGGGCCCAATTGTTAACTCAAATTGGTTATTCAAGCCGCTCTCGATATCCGTCAGAGGAATAGGAATTGTCGGGTACCAATGATGGAACCAAAGCGAGGGGGATGGATCCCTTGGCGACAGCTCAGGGAATTTGATCGGCCGCCATGGGTTTCCATTAAAGCGAATGGCCATTCCTTCAAACCCCATATGCTGATTGGCGATCTCCATCACAACCTCAGCATGTGTGGCATCCTTCAGATCAATTTCAACAGGGAAATTGATTGGAGTCTCGCCCAATCCCAATACGTGAAAATTCTCCATCTTCCAAAAATATTCACGGAAAATATCACCTGGTTTTGGATTCGAGTAAACGGTATTTGCAGGGGCAGTTAATGCATTATCTAGATGTTGTTGCATTTCTCTCACTGTTTTCCCAGAATGTTCATCGGGTTTCTATCGGAACAAGTTTTTAATAATCAATGGCAAACATTGCAAAATTATCCAACCTTGGAATTTCGAAGGTAACAAAACCATTTTCAAAAACTGAAGAAATTTGTTCTTCTTCTGGTAGTTGTAAAACGTGAACAGGTTTCGTATCTTCCAACCGAACCTTTACCTTGATTCCGTATATAGGTATATTGGGTAATTCTTGCTGGTAATTTAGAACATTAATTACAAAGCGTTTCCGTTCTTGCTGGTGAAAAAGAGTCAGCTCAACTGGGGCAGGTGCATTGGTTTCAAAACTAAATGGACGAGAGGCCAATTGCTTGATCAAATTGGCGAAAATATTGCGGGTCGAATCATGGTCCCAGATTTCGATAACGCCGGTAGAAAAGAGTACGTTGCCTTTGCCGTAATGATTTAAGATCAGCGCAGGGTATTCAGTATCTATTCCGGGCGGACTGGTAAGAATGCTTGCATATTGGGTGCTCTCAGGATCGGTATAAGGTTTTACCAATGTAGCGAGCACTTCGGTTCCGGCATGGGCCTTTACAAGAACTTGCGAATCCTTCAATGTGACTGGCCAATCAGCGGAAAATGGATTGAAAAGCGGCTCATATTTTCCGGTTGGTTTTACGTATGTAAGAATTTCTTGCGTCTCGCCAAGATAAGAGATTCCGAACAATTCCGAAAGTGTAAAGTCATGTTGGTGGATCCCGTCATAGCTGATAAGGGATGTGTTTTTACTGGCATAAAGGCATCCACCGGCTTCGACATAGGCTCGGATGGCGTTTGCTTCTGTTTTATCCAGGACGGTTACGTTAGGTAAAATGATTATTTGATAATCAGAAAGGTGATTAAGATCTTTTTTTGTGATCACACCAAAAGGGGTATGAGCGTTCAAGAGGGTTTTTGTCAGGTTTAATGCTGCATTCCGGTGAGAGGAAGATCCTTGCGACATTTTCCCTGGTTCAATTGTATATTCAGCCAGAGCCAGCTCATTTCCGTTTTCCGCCAAGTCAAAGTCAGAATCATAGCTGAAATATATACCAACATCCTGCACAAACTTACCGCCAGCGTATGGCTCAAAGGGCGCCATTTCACTGAAGATCTTGCCAAGTGTCAGGTAATTTCTTTTGTGAATGGTGCCAATCGGATCGATGGCATCGATGAAAACCATTGCACCACCGTTGATCAAAGTGGAAAATGTGTTAGCCCGGAGCTCATCTTCATTTCTGGTCACCAGGTGTTCAAAAATATCGGGATAACACCAAGAGTTGATCTGTTCAAAAGGTCGGATATTGCTCAGGCCATAAAATAACTTGGCCATGAATGAGAGGTAATATTTTCCTCCGTAAAGGTCTGCCGAAAGCCAATCTGTTTTCTCCGCCAATTCAACCGATGCTCCCAATTTCCATTCATGGGAGAAAACCATGGATTGGTGGGCAACTGTGACGTGAGGTTTTTTGGCTTTAATGGTTGAAGTGATCAGGTCCGCGAATTCCACCATCCATTCCTGGCGTTTATGTACAAAGCGCACCCAGTTGGGGTCTTCCCAATTGATCCGGCGTGGCAATTCAAGCCCGGTTTCGTGCCGGTAACGTTCCTGGCAGGACGGGCAATAACAGACCATTGGCCAAAAAGTCATATCTGGCCAGACGCCTTCAAAATCATAGCGGTCACAGATTTCTTCGAGCTGTTTTTTTACGAAAATGCGATATTCCAAATTATTTGGGCAGGAAACACTGAAACGATAAGGATGCCCAATATTGCTCATTTTCACTTTACGGCTTTCGCCATAGAAATCAACCATGCGCGCTTGAGGATGAGTATCCCAATACCAATCCACAAAAATCGTGCAGTAATAGATTACAACATCAAGCCCGCCTTGATGACAGGCATCAATAGCTTCGCCGAGGATGTCCCTATTCTTAAACTGTTCATGAATCTTGCCCACTTCGGTTGGATAGTTGCAAAGGCCGGTGTGCGTGTTTGCAAAAATTGTGGCGGCGGTTGCATTGGCTTTAACTACGTATTCGGCAAATTCATCCGGATTGAAGCGTGATAAAAACGTAGGATCCCAATCAGGAATATGGAAATCCAGTAATATTCTTCGGCGAGAACGTTCATACCAATTCATAGCTACCTCGGGTCAAACCAGATATATTATTCGTCAAGAATAAATTCAATCCCATATAAATCAGCCAGGTACTGCAATTCATCGACTACATCCCCATAAACGAGAGAGTAATGGTGCCCTGTGGTGTGATTTAAGAATTCATCCAGATTGCCTTTGAACGTGAGCCCAAATCCAGGCCAACGGTTGCCCAATACTTCCTCCGGCTCGACATCGCGACTGGCAGTTGTTACCCTGGCAACGTGGAAGCGCAGGGTTTTATCATTGCCACCAATTCGCAAGATGGTTGCCAGGCGATCCTCTTCCAGAACAAAATTGATCGATGCGCCTTTCATGTGGTTAATAAAATACTCCTCAGGGACGGCTTCATCGGATATATTTGCAGGAATTGGCCAGAGGGAAATGCCTTTTTTCCGGTCAGCCATGGAAATGGGGGCAGTGCCGCAGTTGAAGAAAGTTAATTTATTGTTTGGTTTATTCAGGCGAGCAATATCAGCAAAAAAAACTTTTTGACCGGTCAGCAGTGACAAGATGTACATTGAAAGGGCGGCAGGCACATCTGCTTCGCATGCCGTGATAATTCCAGCCTCATTCAACATGCAAGTTGCAAGGCATCCGGCATATCCATAGCCGTAAACCTCAGAAGACATTTCTGGCATACATTTATTGGCAAAAATATCAATCTGATAAAGCTGCTTCATGCGCTTGAAGGCCAGGAACATCCTGGCTTGGGAGATAATTGCATCGTCAGCTATTTTTTCCCCTGTTTCCAGCTCCCAATGTACTTGATCTACCTTGGAGAGAAAATCTTCGGCTATCGCCTGGGCTTCTTTTTCATCCACTTTTTCCATCTCGTGGAAGATTTGAGCTGTGTCATATTGGGGGAAATCAATTCCAAATACCGTTTTCCAATTAAATTCATTGACCTGTGTCTGGTACATCATCATGCATTTCCCGCCAATCGTAGCTACTTTGCGATTACGAAGCTGCTTTTTTACCCAGGCAGCTTTCAGGTAATTTAGGATCTTGGCGTAGTTTTCCTCATCAACTATTGGTCCTGAGAGGTAAAGAAATTTCTTGCCAATTTCCTGAAGTACATAGCGGATTTGCAGGGAGGCGCCCAGGTTCCCATTGGCGATTTGGTCCGATAAACCATACAGGATAAAAGGTGTATGAAGATCATTTACTGCTGAAATAAGATTGGAAGAGAAAATCCATGTGCCCACGAAAAAAATGATCAAGTCGACATTCTTTTTTTCCATATCAATTGCACATTGGACAATGTCACTCTCGTCAAAAAGCACATTATTTTCTATGATCGTTTCAAATGAACTTTCACTGGCCAGTTTAGTTTTGTAATAATCGACAAGCTTATAAATCTCCCCTTTGTACTGGTTTTTCTTGGCGATTGCGATCAGACCTAACACCGGTTTTGTATTCATTCTGATTTTCTCCTTGATAGGTGTTTGTGACAGATTTTGTATGCTTGTGGTAGTTTTTAGCTACCTGAGTGCCAAATTCTTTCCATACCAATACCAACTGGCCTTACAAGGGATCCCGGTCGCTTCGTTCGCTACAATGGTTTCCATCAATCTGGACTGTCATGGAGCATGCAGCCTGTACCCAAGGGTTGGAATAATGAAATAAATGAAATTAATTTCATTATTGAATTTATTCTCATTCAATTATATAAGCATTTATCAATTAGTCAAGTGTTGAATTTGACATGTTGAATTTGACAGTGTTGAATTTGAAAGGGCATCACCCCGATCGATTTCCTGGGCTTGGTCATATCCTCTGCCAGATCTTTTTGCTTTATTTGCAATAGCCCAGAAGAAAACTCTCAGAATAAAACTCTGAATAAAACTCTTGACATTTGTAAAAGTTTATTGTAAGATTGCATTACTGAACAAAAAATTATTAATGAGCATTTGCTCATTAATTTTTTCGACGAGTAATTGAAAAAATATTCATAATAGAAAATACGTTCATATTGAAAACTTATGGCCCGCAAACCTCTACCTGTTGATCTCCGTTTGCTCAGTAAAGTGAGCAGACTCTATTATGAGCAGAATCTCACTCAAAATGAGATCTCAGAACGTTTGCATCTTTCGCGTCCTAAAATATCCCGGTTGGTACAGCAGGCCCTGGAAGTAGGCGTAGTGAAAATAACGGTACACTCGCCCCCGGGGGTTTATGCTGACCTCGAGGATCAGCTTGAAAAACGTTTCCATTTACAGGAAGCTGTTATTGCGGATGTTACGAATCTGGATTCGCCACATTCAGTGTCCCATGAATTGGGCGTTGCTGCTGCATGTTATTTCCAAAATACCATACAGGATAAAGATATCATCGGACTCGCCTGGGGGTTCACATTAAGCGCCATGGTGAATGCCCTTCAGCCAATCGAGGTGAAGGATGCCCATGTGGTTCAGATGATTGGTGGCTTGGGTATGCCGGAGTCGGAGGTACATGCTACCTCATTGGTGCGGCAACTGACCCGGTTGCTCAATAGTAAATTGACCTTACTGAATGCTCCAGGCATTATTGATAATGTAAATGTGAAAGAAGTCATTTTATCTGCCGGTTACATGAAGGCTGTTTTACGCCTTTTCTCCCAGATCAGCGTGGCTTATGTCGGCATTGGCGTCCCAACCAAGGATTCTGTAGTGATGAGGGATGGAACAATCATGAGCCAGGTTGATCTAAACGCATTGATGCAAAAGGGTGCGGTTGGTGATATCGTCCTGCGTTATTTTGATATCGAAGGGCAACCTGTTATTTCCGAATTGGATTCGCGCGTGATTGGCATCTCGCTGGAACAGTTAAAGAAGATTCCGCGCGTTGTTGGCGTTGCAGGCGGTCCGCAGAAACATGAAGTTGTCTACGCTGCTTTGAAAGGTGGTTATATCGATGTGTTGATCACCGATGAGCAAACCGCGAAGTTCGTATTAGAGAAAGATCCAATTTCCTTAGTGCGCTCAATCCTAAACTAATTATTCAGAGAAGATGTACTTATTATGATACAACTCGACGACAAAAAACAAATTATGTTACTGGCGCAAGAAACCATCCAGCATGAATGCCAGGTGGTGGATGCATTGATCCCACAACTAGCTGAAAGTGTTGCAGATGCTGCCGACTTAATGTTGAATTGCCGTGGTCATGTTCTGGCCGCCGGTGCTGGTACCTCCAATGCAATTGCCTCCCGATTTGCACATTTGCTCTCCTGTTGCGGGACGCCGGCTTTATTCATCCATCCGGGTGATAGCCAGCATGGTCTATCGGGTGCGGGAACAGAACGGGATGTGCTGTTTGCGATCTCCAAGGGTGGCGAGACGACTGAAGTCAATTATTTAGCCCGGATTGCGAAAAAACGCGGAGCCAAGTTGATCAGCTTGACAGAAAAACCCGAATCCACCCTGGCAAAACTGAGCGATGTTGTTTTGTGTTTCAAGGCGCCAGCCGATTCTGATCCTTACGGAATGATTGCCACGGGCAGTTCCCTGTTCAATGCGGCTCTGACCGATGCTCTATGCATCGTGATGCTGAATTTGCGTGGTTATTCCAAAGACCAGTTTGCAGAAACACATCCCGGAGGCGCGGTCGGGAACCAAATTGCCGCTGAAAAGGCAGGTGGGTGATCCCATGATGAAGGCAGCTTATTTAACCGGTCCACAACAGATCGAGGTATGTCAGGTGGATATACCTGCCATTCCTGAAGATGGTTTGCTGGTAAAGGTGGAAGCCTGTGGAATTTGCGGCTCTGACCTGCGGCGCTGGAAGGAAGGTCCGGCAGCAGGAGAGGAACCCGTTATTGCAGGGCATGAGATTGCCGGAGTGGTCACAGGCATTGGGTCAGGCGTAGAAGGATTTGTAATCGGAGATCGGCTTGCGATCGCCCCTGACATCCATTGTGGAAATTGCTATTACTGCCGGCGCAACATGTTCAATTTGTGTGAGAACCTGCGGCTGCTTGGCATAACCCCGGGCTACAACGGCGGCTTTGCCGATTATCTTGTGTTGACCGCTGAAATACTTCGAGGTGGCATTGTCCATAAAATGCCACCGTTATTCTCCTCACTGCAAGCCGCCTTGGCTGAACCTCTTAGCTCGGTCCTGGCGGCTCAGCAGGGGGCTGGCATCTCACTCGGGGATACGGTTGTTATTATGGGCGCTGGACCAATTGGTTGTTTGCATGTCGCCGTGGCACGGGCGCGCGGGGCACGCGTGATTCTTTCAGAGCCGAGCGAAGTGCGCCGCCAGATCGCGACCCGCTTTGGTCCGGAATTGATCATCGATCCGGTGAACCAGGATCTTGTGAATGAGGTTCGCCATGCAACGGGCGGGCGCGGTGCAGATACTGCCATTTGCGCAAACCCAGTTGCAGCTACACATACCCAGGCAGTTGAATTGGTACGTAAGCGCGGCAAGGTTGTTCTATTCGGCGGATTGCCAAAAGCCAGCCCGATGACCAGCCTGGATGGGAATCGCATCCACTACAACGAAATCCAGGTGATGGGAAAGTTTTCTTATCACCCTGCCTTTCACACTCTGGCGTTGGAAGCCATCCAGCGTGGGCTTATCAAATGTGACGATATCATCACGCACATTTTTTCTATTGATGAGATTAACAAGGCATTTCAAACAGCGGCCAGCGGCGAAGCCCTCAAGGTCGTCGTTCGGATGCCATAATTCTAGCAAAACGGGATAAACATCATGATTGGACTTAATTACGAACTCGAACAACTCGAAATCTCTGGAACCCCTGTCCGCATTGGCCTGATTGGAGCAGGACAGATGGGCACGGATGTGGTCGCCACAACGAAAATGATGAAGGGTATCCGGGTGGTGGTTTCAGCCGATATTGATATCGAACGGGCAATCGCCGCTTATAAAATTGCCGAAATTGAAGGCGATGTGATAGTCGCGAAAGACGCTGAACAGGCCGATGAAGCTGTCAAAGCCGGGAAACTGGTTGCTGTGCGCGACTATCGCATCGTCACCGATATGAAAAATGTCGATGTAATGCTCGAAGCCACCGGCGTTCCTGAAATAGGGACACGGGCTGCACTGCGCTCGGCGCGTTCCGGCCAGGATCTTTCCATGATGAATGTTGAAACAGATATTACCGTTGGCCCGATCCTGCATTGGTATGCTGAACAGAAAGGCGTGCTTTATGCCCTGGCAGCTGGCGATGAACCAGCGGCTTGCAAAGAACTGTTTGACTTGGCTGTCTCGATGGGCTTTACAATCGTTGCTGCCGGAAAAGGGAAGAATAACCCGCTGGATCGACATTCCACGCCAACTGACCCGGCTGTCCAAAAGGAAGCTGCCCGGCGCGGCTTGAGCCCTAATATGCTGATCGAGTTTGTAGATGGCAGCAAGACAATGGTAGAGATGGCGGCGGTCTCCAATGCTACCGGCCTCGTTCCGGATGTGCGCGGTATGCATGGGCCCGAAACTGACCGTGATCACCTGAACAAAACTTTTGCGCTGAAGGAAGATGGTGGGATTTTAAACAAGATCGGGATAGTGGATTTTGGGATTGGACATGTTGCCCCCGGGGTATTTCTGATCGTACGTACCGATCATCCACGGTTGCGCGAGGCGCTGATATTGAGAGATATGGGCAATGGTCCTTATTACACTTTATTCCGCCCGTTCCATCTCTGCAGCATCGAAGTGCCGCTGACCTGCGCCATGCTGGCGATCCGGAATAAATCTAACATGGTGCCGCTTGATAAGCTGACCTCAGAAGTTTTTGCTGTCGCCAAGCGTGACCTGAATCCGGGTGATATCCTAGATGCCATTGGCGGCACAACCTATTACAGCCTGATTGATACCTACGAAAACGCCAAGTCCGAATGCCTGTTATCGATCGGGTTGGCGAAAGGCTCGAAGATTCTCCGCCCGATTAAAATGGATACCCCCATTACATGTGCGGATGTTGAAATCAAACCATCCACGGTGTATAGCTTGCGTCAACTGCAAGAGCAGTGGTTCGAGGGTAAGATTGGCGAATCCGAATTGCTCAAGGCAGTGGATGCCTTGGCAAATGATTAATACCTAAAAGGAGAAGCGACGATGACAAAAATAACCCTCGGTGTGATTGTTGGAAACCGCGACTTTTTCCCTGACCGGCTTGTGACTGAAGCGCGGGCTGACATCTTGAAATTATTCAAGGAAATGGACATCGAAGCGGTCATCATCGATGAAAATGCCACCAAATTGGGTGGCGTGGAAACCTGGGCGCACGCAAAGATCTGCGCAGACCTGTTCAAGAAAAACGCAGATCGTATCGATGGCATCCTGGTCACCCTGCCCAACTTCGGAGATGAGAAGGGCGTTGCCGATACTATTAAACTCTCCGGGCTGAATGTGCCGATCCTCGTTCAGGCTTATCCCGATGATCTCAACCAACTAACGGTGGAGCGCCGCCGGGATGGCTTTTGCGGCAAGATCTCAGTTTGCAACGATCTGCGCCAATACGGCTATGCCTACAGCCTGACCGACCTGCATACCGTTCATCCACTGACCGATAGCTTCAGAGCCGACCTGGCCAGTTTTGTTGGCGTCTGCCGTGTGGTCAAGGGCCTGAAAAACGCCCGCTTTGGAGCCATCGGCGCACGACCAGGCAACTTCAACACCATGCGCTTCAGCGAGAAACTGCTCCAATCGTTCGGCATGAGCGTTGTGACGGTGGATTTCTCCGAAATCCTGGGCAATGCCACCCGACTTTCCGATGACGAGGCACGGGTGAAGGCGAAATTGGAAGCGATCAAGGGCTATGCAAAATCCGACTCGGTCCCATCGCCTGCCCTTATGCGCATGGCCAAACTCGGTGTGATCATTGACAGTTGGATGAATGAGTACGATTTGACAGCCAGCGCCATCCAGTGCTGGACCTCCTTGCAGCAGAATTACCACATCAATGTCTGCACGCTGATGAGCATGATGAGCGAGCAGTTGATGCCCTCGGCCTGTGAGACGGATATTACTGGCGTGGCTACAATGTACGCCTTGCAACTGGCCTCCGGTACCCCTAGCGCACTGGTCGACTGGAATAATAACTACGGCAATGACCCGGATAAGTGCGTGCTATTCCACTGCGGAAACTGGGCCAAGAGTTTCCTGCCGGGTATTGAAATAAAGAATGCTGAGATCCTGGCGACTACGCTGGGCACCGAAAATACGTTTGGGGCCGTGGCTGGTCGTGTTCCGGCTGGCCCATTGACCTATGCCCGCATCAGCACCGACGACAACCAGGGCATCATCCGTACTTACATGGGCGAAGGCGAATTCACCGACGACCCGCTGAATACCTTCGGCGCGCGGGCGGTCATCCATACCCCCGGCTTGCAAAAGCTGATGCACTATATCAGTAAGAATGGATTCGAACATCACTGCGCCATGAACGCTTCGCATTCTGCCGGCGTTCTAGCGGAAGCATTTGAGACCTATTTCGGCTGGGAAGTCTACCATCACGCTGGCTAAACACATCCAGAATTAAAACGGAAACTTGAAGGAACAAGCGATGTCCATGCTGAGTATTCAAAAGAAAACAGATGTTCAATTACCGGTAACAGGGCAACCAACAAGCGGGTTCGGCAGGGTGTTCAAATCCATCGCAACCGAGGTGAGAAAGAATTGGTTGTTGTACCTGATGGCGCTACCCGCAGTGACGGTCGTTTTTCTCATTAGTTATATGCCCATGCCTGGTATCATCCTGGCATTTAAAAATTATAAGCCTGGCCCGGGCATCTGGGGCAGTGCGTGGACGGGGCTAAAGAATTTTCAGTTCCTGTTTGATTCCGGCATCGCCTGGCAAATTATTCGTAATACCGTGTTCCTGAATTTCCTTTTCATCGTTGCGGCCCAAGTTTGTTCGTTGACAATGGCTGCCTTGATAAATGAGATCTACCATAAATATGTGGCCAAAGTATTCCAATCGATCTTGTTTTTCCCCCATTTTGTTTCATGGGTGCTGGTTGGTTATTTTACCTACGCCTTCTTGAATGCAGATAACGGGTTTGTCAATTCCGTGCTGGTACAGTTGAAATTGGCCCCGGTAAACTGGTATGCCGAGCCCACCTATTGGATCCCGATCCTGGTGTTTCTCAGTGTCTGGAAAGGCCTGGGATATTTCACCATTATTTACCTGGCTGGTATGTTGGGTATCAATCCGGAATACTTTGAGGCTGCCCGGATCGATGGTGCCACCAAGCTGCAGGAGATCTGGTATATCAACTTACCGCTCATCCGGCCACTGGTGATCATCAACGTGCTTTTGGCGATCGGAAGGATCTTTTATGCCAACTTTGATTTTATCTGGAATGTTACACGCGATACCGGGATGCTGCTTTCAACCACGAATGTAATCGACACGTTTATCTACCGTTCCCTGGCTGCAATAGGTAATTTTAATTTGGCTGCGGCGGCAGGTTTCTTCCAGGCTGTCGCAGGTTTTATCCTCGTGCTACTTGCCAACTGGGCTGTCCGCAAGATCGACAAAGACCAGGCGCTATTCTAGACTGTGAGGTATGCATAAAATGGGTTACAAGGCGAAAACAAGGTTCTGGCATGCGCTGATCATTATTTTCATTGGGATCATTTGTGCAATTTTTGTGATCCCGGTGATCCTGATATTTTCGGCTTCATTTACATCCTCCAAGGCCTTGGCAGATGTTGGATACCGGCTAATTCCGCCTCAATTCAGTACGGAAGCATATGATTTTCTGTTGCATGATCCCACAATCATAACTCAAGCATATGGTGTCTCAATCATTGTAACCGTAGTCGGCGTAACGGTGGGTGTATTGATCATGGCAATGCTGGCGTATGTACTGTCGCGCAAAGACTTTAAACTGCGCGGTATTTTGACTTTTTATATTTTCTTCACCATGCTCTTCAGCGGAGGGCTGGTCCCTTATTACATCAATATGGTCAGGACACTTCACTTGAAGAACACCCTTACGGCCATGATATTACCTGGCCTGGTCGTACCATTTTTTGTATTATTGCTGCGCACGTACTTTTCATCCCTGCCAAAGGATTTGTTCGACTCGGCCAAGATCGATGGCGCCAACGATTTCACCATCTTTTTTCAGATCGTGATACCACTGTCAATGCCGGCGATCCTAACGGTCGGATTATTTTTAATGTTGAACTACTGGAACGATATATTCCAGGCACTGCTTTTTATCGATGTCAACAAACTGACTCCGCTCCAGCTAACACTCTATAACATGATCAACGACTCGTTTATGGACACCCAAATGAACCTGATAGTTGGGCATCCGGTTCCCGCCCTATCGGTACGCATGGCGATGGCCGTGCTAGCACTTGGGCCGGTCATACTGGCATTCTTATTTGTCCAGCGCTATTTCGTGCGCGGAATTACTCTTGGAAGCATTAAGGGTGATTAAGCCCTTTTTGACTGCTCAAATTGGACGAGGAATAATGTCCAAACACTTTATTTTAGAAAGGAGAAAATATAAAAATATAAAATGCCTGGCCTGTACCTGATCTGTCAAGCGGTAATTCGATCGTGACAAAGACCGGACCGCCCAAACCGGCGCAATCCCGGTCAGCCTGTCAAAAATATTCACTCTAAAAGGAGAGAATGAAATGTTCAAATCGTACGCAAGTAAAATGATCGGACTGCTCATTGTCCTGAGCATGTTCCTCACCTCCTGCGGCGCAGCCGCAACAGTTGCTCCGACAACTGCCGCTCCTGCGACTTCCGCTGCTGCGACCGCTGCTCCCGCGACCGCTGCTGCAACTGCTGCTCCTGCGACTGCCGCCCCTGCCAATCTTCCCACCCTGGATATCTACTTCGTGTCTTACACCTTCAAGGATGCAGATATGGCTGCGGTGACGGCTGCCGCAAATGCGATCCTTGCCAAGGATATTGGCGCCAAGATCGCCTTACACCCGCTGGACTTCACCAATGGCGCAACCAAGGCCAACCTGATCATCCAATCGGCCGAACCTTGCGATCTGATGGTTTATGGTGGGTTTAACCCGATCCAGCCCGCGATCGACGCTGGCGGAATTATCCCGCTGGAAGACCTCCTGCCCAAGGATGCACCCACGGAATGGGGCAACTTTACACAGAAGGCCTGGGACTCGACCAAGGTAGGTGGCCATGTTTATGGCGCCATGGACTATGCAATTGGTGGCATTAACGGCGCAGCAGCCTTTTGGGTGCGCAAAGACTTGGTTGATAAGTATAATTTTGATTGGCAGAATGCCAAAACCCCCGAAGCCTGGGAACCGTTCTTTGATGCGGTCCTGAAGGGTGAGAAGGGCGTAACCCCACTGATCTCCAGTGATCCCTTCTGGGGCCGCGCCTGGTGGCCCAATCAGCATGGTTATGATCCCATCACCACAACCATTGGAGCCAAGGGAGATTTTGGCGGCAGCATCGGTGTCAAGATGGATGATCCCACCCGGACAGTCGTTTCGGTTGCCGATACTCCGGAATACAAGGCTGCCGTTACGCTAAACCGGCAGTGGTACCTGAAGGGCTACTACCTGAAGACCCCGCCGGCGGATGCAGAAATGATCAACATACGCGGCAACCTTGGGTTCTCTGCCTTCTATGTACCTTTTGGCGGCTTTACTTCGACCGATGCAATGTCAAAGAACGAGTGGAATGGAGTTCCCATCCTGACTGGATTCGTTCAGGATCAACTGTATCAGAGCCTCTATTCCGCCGGGAACTCCTACGGGATTTGCAAGACCTCCAAAAACCCGGATCTGGCAGCCAAGTTCATCGAAGAAGTCAATACCAACGCTGACTTCCTTAACCTGCTTTCCTATGGTATCGAGGGCAAGAACTGGGTATGGGCCGATCAGGCCAATAAGGTTGTTACCTACCCGACCGGTGTGGATGCCAAGACGACAGGTTGGCCTTTCGGGAACGGGCTTGGTGGTGATCAACGCTTGCAGTACCTGACCTCTGAAGGGGACGTTGGTCTGGCGGATAAGATTGCAGCCGAAAAGAAGAATGCCTTATTCTCGAATATGGCAGGATTCACGCTGGATACTTCACAAATGGAAAGCGATATCGCCAATGTATCCTCCGCTGCCACGCAGTACTGCGATCCGGTGGATAAGGGCCTGGTGGATGTGGATTCCGGCCTGAAAGCCTGCCAGGCCGGCCTGAAAGCCGCTGGCATTTATACAGTGATAGCCGAGGTCCAGAAACAGGTGGACGCTTGGGCAGCCACTCAAAAGTAATATAGCCCTGTTAAAGTAAACAAGAAAGCATACAGGGCTGCTGAACCACCAGTTTTTGCCCTGTATGCTTTCTGTTTGGAATTTTACTCCAGTTTCCATGAAACGGCGTGTGTTTGATACTGCTTCCACGTTCTTGATGAAGACATCAAAAGCAAGTTTTCCCTTGATATTATTGCCTTATTAGATTTTTTCGGAGCAGCAGTGTGAATAGTTTTCCAAGCCAAATCAGCCCATCTGGACGATATTTTTTGGATGCGCAAGGCAGCCCCTTCCTATGGCTGGGTGATACTGCCTGGCCCTTATTTACGCAGTACAACCTGCACGAAGCGAAAGCTTATCTGGAAGACCGGTCAAAAAAAGGGTTTACCGTCGTTCAGGGGGTATTAGCCTGGTTCGGCGGTGACAGGCCGGATCCAAGTGGCATTTCGCCCAATTGGAAAGGTGAATATCCCTGGCTGAATAATGACCCGGGCCACCCAAACCCGGCCTTCTTCGCCCATGTAGATGATTTACTCAAATTTGCCCAAAAATTCGGTCTGACTCTTGCAATCCTGCCTACCTGGGGAAATCTTGTTACCGATCTGCACCTTTTCAGTGTTGAAAAGGCTCGGCAATATGGAACCTGGCTGGGGCAGCGGTATATGAATCAACCGAACATCATCTGGATCAATGGCGGCGATTGCCTGCCACACGGTTTCGAGGACATCTTCGATGCTCTTGGAGAAGGCTTGAAATTGGGAGATGCTGGCAGGCACTTAATTACGTATCATCCCTGTGCTTTGCATTCATCATCACAATATTTCAACGACCGCGAATGGCTGGATTTTCATATGATCCAGACCTGGACCGACTGGCACAAAACTTATGAAAGTGTGCTGACAGACAGCTTAATGGTACCGCCCCGACCGGTTGTACTGGGTGAAGGCGCTTATGAAAATGGGCCTGAATACCCGCGCGGTCCAATCACCTCATTGATCATTCGCCGGCAGGCCTGGTGGACGTTCATGGCCGGTGGTTATTATACATATGGACAAAACATGCTTTGGCGGGTGGACCCGGGCTGGACCCAGACTTTCGATACCCCTGGCGCTGAACAGATGGGAATTTTCAAGCAGATCGTCAGCGCCTTGCCCTGGTGGCAACGTCTACCAGACCAATCCATCCTGGAAGAAGGCGCCAGTGGCGGAGAAACGCTCAATGCCGCCGTGCGATCCTTGGATGGGGGATGGATGATGGTTTACCTGAGTTCCCGCTGTCATGTGCAGATTAGATTGGAGAAACTCGCTGCACCAAAAGCCAGAGCCACCTGGTTCAATCCTGCCACAGGCGAGAAGAAAGACGCCGGAGAATTTGTGACCTATACCTTGCCTGGTTTCCGCCAGGTGCGCAGCACACTTTACCAATGGTTTGCAACTCCTGATCACTGGGAAGACGCCCTGTTATTGCTGGAAGGATGTGCTTAGTTTTCCCTGCGATGATCGGTTTTCTTGCTTCGAACCGAGAGTGTCCGTTACAGTAAGAAAGAGATGTAAAACTAATCCCTTTTCAGATCCGGTTTATCCAGGCTGATTACAGGGCCCAAGTCTTATCGGAGAAAAAATGATCGATAATCCTGAAAAAATTGCTAGCCGAACTGTTGCTGAGTGGACTTTTTCCACGCTTAAGCAATATGAGAATCCATTCATTGATGTTAAGGTGGATGTGGAGTTTGTCAGGCCGGACGGTGCTGTTCTTCTGATGCCCGCATTTTATGATGGCGATCAAACCTGGAAGGTGCGATTCAATCCTGGTCGGCCTGGAAAATGGATCTATCGGGTTGTTAGTCGTCCGAATAACCCGGACTTTGACCTGAGCGGCCACTTTGAGGTTGGGGATCAAAAAACCAAAGGTTTCTTAAGGAGTGTTCCAGGGAAAAATTGGGGGTTTGAATATGAATCTGGTGAACCAGCTTTCCTGTTAGGCGATACGGTTTATAACCTGTTCGGGGCAGACTTCTGCGGCCTGGATGTGCCCGCCTTTTTGGAAAGACGTGCCAGACAGGGATTTAATTTGCTGCGCGTTCGCCTGCCTGTCAGTCCTTTCCATCCGCCAGCTGGTTACAGCGCCTGGCAGACCCGTCGCACCTGGCCTTGGGGAGGCAGCGAGCAAGCCCCGCGATTCGACCAATTCAACCTGGAATACTTTCATACCGTGGATAAAGTTGTAGCCCAGGCCGAGCAGCTCGGAGTGGGTCTGGAAATGATCATGGAAGCCTATGGGTTTGAGTTCCCGTTCAATAGTCGCAACATTTTCGTACCTGAATGGGAAGAACTTTGGTTGCGCTACTTGATCGCCCGTTATGATGCATTCAACGCGGTCTATTTTTGGACACCTATGAATGAGTATGAGTATTATCCCAACGGTGATTGGCACTACAAGCCGGTCGCAGATCTTTGGGCAATGCGGATCGCCCGGTGGATAAAAGAGATCGCGCCGCATGGGCACATTCTTTCCATCCATAACGGGCCTGTCATGCCAGCCTTTGCCAAACGCTTCGCTGCTGACCCACAGGCTATCGATACCATTATGTTCCAGGCGTGGGGAACCGTTGGTCAGGAGGATAGCTGGTTGGCGGGTGGTATCGAAGAGCAGATTGGTGGCAGCTTCAAAGACTGGGGTGGGACGGCAGTCTTTGCCGAATATGGCTATGAGCGCAATCCCGAATTTGAATTACTCGTTCCTGGACATATTTTTTGTGATGAAGAGCATACCCGCCGGGGAGCCTGGCGTGGAGCTTTCTGTGCTTTGCCGGTCATTCACGGTTTTGAGAATAGCTGGGGCCCTTGGCAGATACTCGACCGGGACCAGCCGGGTCTGGTTTACTTGCAGCACCTGCGCGATTTCTTTACCCGGATCGTACCGTTCAATGACCTGAAACCTGCACCCGAGTTGATTTCCAGCGCACCAGCGCCGGTTGGTTTCAGACCGAAGATCCTTGCCAATTCCTCCCGAAGCACCATTTGCGTCTATCTACCCGTCGGGGGCAGCGTGTCCTTAATTCTGCCTGATGGAGTTGATTTCCAGGGACAGTGGTTTGATCCAAGGACAGGCGAATTGAATCCCACGGGTTCTCATTATTCAGGAAAGATGACCCTGACTGCGCCGGAAGGTGGTAAGAGCCATCCATGGGATTGGGTACTGGTATTAAAAGCATAGGAGCAATGAAACATGAACCTGCTCGGCCTTGACATCGGCACCACTGGCTGTAAGGCCATCCTGTTCGACGCTGACGGCATGCTGCTCGCCAAAGCCTGGCGCGAATACCGGGTGGATTTTCCCCACCCGCAATGGGCAGAACAGGATCTTGAAAACGTCTGGCGGCTGGCACAGGATGCCATTCGTGAAGTCATTGCTGCAGCACATGTAACCGAAATCGCTGCCATCGGCCTGTCGGTCCATGGCGAAGCCGTCACCCCGGTGGACGAGCGCGGTCGTTCTTTACGCCCTACAATTTTAGGTATGGACACGCGCACGGGGGTTCAAAATGATTGGCTGCGCAATCGCTTCGGCGGCGAAGCCCTCTTTCAGCGCACCGGTATGCCCATTCATACCATCAATACTTTGCCCAAGTTGCTGTGGATCAAAGAAAACGAACCCGAAATCTGGAAAAATACCAGTAAATTCCTGTTGGTGGAGGATTTTCTAATCCAGAAAATGACCGGGCAGGCTGTTATCAGCAACTGCCTGGCCTCGCGCACCCAGCTTTTCAACCTATCTGAGGGGAAGTGGGATGAAGAAATTCTCGGTGTTCTTGGCCTGGATGCCGCCAAATTGGCCCAGGTGCAGCCCTCCGGCAGCCTGGTCGGATCGCTCTCCCCCGATCTTGTTACTGCTTTCGGGCTGGCCCGCGCTCCAGGTGTGGTTACTGGCGGGCACGACCAGGCTTGTGGAGCCCTCGGTGTTGGGCTGACCACTCCCGGCCTGGCCTCAGTCTCCACCGGAACTGCCGAAGTGGTCGAAGTGGCACTGCCCTCGCCTGTGGTCAGCCGGCCGCTCTACGAAGGCAACATATCAGTGTACAACCATGTCGTACCTGGCCTGTTCCTTGCGATGACGCTTAACCATAGCGGCGGTATGGCGCTGCGCTGGTTCCGGGACAGTTTCTGCGAGCCGCAAATGCAACAGGCCGCACAGACCAATTCAGACGCCTACGACCTGATCCTGGATGGTGCTTCGGCCGGCCCCACCGGCCTGCTCGTTCTGCCTCATTTCTCCGGCAGCGGCACGCCAACCTTTGACACGGCTTCCAAAGCCGCCATCCTCGGCCTGACCTTTGCGACCACCCGCGTTGAAATTGCGAAAGCCATCCTCGAGGGCCTGACCTATGAATTGCGCATGAATCTGGATTTGCTCAAAGATGGCGGTGTGAAGATCGATGTTTTGCGCGCCATTGGAGGCGGGGCAAAGTCGCCGCTTTGGCTGCAGCTTAAAGCCGATATCACCGGCCTCCCGGTGGTGACACCCCAAATTACCGAGGCTGCTGGGTTTGGCGCGGCCCTGCTGGCCGGCGTTGGCGCAGGGGTCTTTCCTGACGCTGCTAAGGCCGCCGGACGTTTTTTGCAACTCAGCCATGAATATCATCCTGATGCCTCCCGTACTGCGGCCTATAACCGCCAATACAAACTCTACCGGCAGGTCTACCCGGCAGTTGCGTTGATTACGCACCAACTATGACTGGCCCCCAGAGTATGAGAACTTGGAGTGCCAGTCGAAAATCTCCAGATTACCGACTTCGATAGGAATTTCGAATGCAAACCAGCTTTTACCTCACCCCCGACCAATTCACCTTTCATGAAACTACCCTCGCCGAGCGCGGCGAACTGCACGCCAACATTTTCCGCTTCCAAAGCGGGGCGTGCGCCTTGCGCCTGAAAAATGCCCTCGGGGAGCTGGTTATCCTGCCCTTCCAGGGCCAGCAAATCTGGGATGCTTCCATGCGGGGCAGGCGCTTGACGATGAGATCCATGTTCGACCAACCTTATCCCACGCGTGACTTCCTCTCCACTTACGGCGCTTTCCTGCTGCATTGCGGCGCATCTGCCATGGGGTCTCCCGGCCCGGAAGATTCCCACCCGCTGCATGGCGAATTGCCCAACGCGCCCTATCAATCGGCTGCGCTTGTCTTTGGTGCGGACAGAAAAGGTGATTACATCGGCCTGACTGGAACGTATCGTCATACTGTTGCCTTCAACTACAACTACGCCGCTACACCGTTGGTGAAACTTTATGCAGCCTCATCCGTGTTCACCGTTTCGATGATGATTCACAATCTAAAAGCCAGCCCCATGCCGTTGATGTTCCTTGAGCATGTTAATTTCGTACCGGTCAACGGTGGGCGGCTTGCGCAGACGGTGGTTTGTAATCCTGAGAACATGCGCGTGCGCGCGAATATCCCGCCATTCATGGAAGTTGCCCCGGGTTACCGTGAATTCGTGAAGATCTTGCAGGAACATCCCGAAAAGCATCTCGTATTCGATCCCGGTCTGGTCTACGACCCTGAAATGGTGCTCTATCTCAATTATCTCGCGGACAAAAATGGCTGGGCACACACCCTGCAAATCCACCCGGATGGCAGCGCCGACCTCCTGCGCCATTGTCCCGAGCAGTTGAACCATGGGGCGCGCTGGATCTGCCGCACCGCTGACCAGGACGCGCTTGGTATGGAACCCTGCACTGCCGAAGTGGAAGGCTTTAGCGCCGAAAAGAAGAAGGGCAACCTCCGCTTCCTGCCCGGTGGCGCAACCTTCAACTCCGAACTTGAAGTTGGCGTACTGACCCCTGAAGAAACCAGGCAGGAGGAAATGCTGGTGGAACTTGTTCTGGCCGGTGAAAGATAAGCCATGCCCAGTAAATGGATTCTTTCCCCGTCCTTGCTCTCGGCTGACTTCACCCGCCTTGGCGAGCAGATTGCTGCCCTCGAAGCTGCCGGTGTTGATTGGTTGCATGTGGATGTGATGGACGGGCACTTTGCCCCCAATATCAGCATGGGACCGTTGGTGGTGGAAGCCTGCTGCCGGGTTTCTTCATTGCCTGTTGATGTGCACCTTATGATTGAAAATCCTGAACGATACATTGAAGCCTTTGCAAAGGCCGGAGCAAGCCTTATCACCATCCACATCGAGACGGGCTACCATCCCTGCCGCACGCTCCAGTCCATTCGGAGCTTGGGCTGCCGCCCCGGTATTGCCCTCAACCCTGGCACGCCGGCGGCAGCCATCACGCAATTGCTTCCGTTCGTGGATATGGTGCTTGTCCTGGGCAGCAATCCCGGCTTTTCGGGGCAAACCTTTATCCCGCAAATGCTATCAAAAATATCCGAGATCCGTCAGCAGAACCGCGATATTCTCATTCAGGTGGATGGTGGGATGAACGCGGAAACCCTGCCGACTGCCTTTCGTGCTGGAGCAAATGTTTTTGTGGCTGGAAACGCAGTTTTTAACCATCCACAAGGAATTGAAAGGGGCGTAAAAACATTGCGTACATTAATTTAGTACCTTTTTGAATCTACAAAACTACGAAGGAGAAAACGATGGAACTCAGCCTCAACACTTATTTATATGAATGTGCGCGTGTACCTATCCAAAAGGCGCTGCCCAGTGTCAAGAAATTAGGGTTCTCCTTGGTTGACTTAGCAGGTATCAACAGTGGCGATCCTACATTGATGAACGCCGAACAGCGTAAAGGAATAGTTAGTATGATGGATGACTTGGGATTGAAGTTGTCCCAGTTCCAACTCGCCCAAACCCAGCAACTGGCAAGTTCTGACGCTGCGTTGCGAGCCAGGGGCATGGATTACATGAAGCGCTGTGCTGATTTCGTAAAAGAATTGGGTGGCAAGCAAATGTTGGTTTGGTGGGGTTGCGGTGTGCTTGAGTTCGCCATTCCTCGTGAACAATCCTGGATGTATGCGGTTAATTCGATGAAGGAATTTTGTTCCTGGTGCGAATCGGATAGTTTGATCGTGGAACTGGAATTGGAACCGCATAATTTTTCGTTTTTGAACAGTACAGCCACGATGGTCAAAATGGTGGAGGATGTGAATACCAGCAATATTTATTCGAATGTTGATATTGGTCATATGAGCATCAATCGCGAAGGTCCGATTGCGATTGAAAAATTTGGCCGGCGCATATTGCATGCCCACATCAGTGAGACGGATTCCTTTGAGCATACTAACAGCATCATTGGCACCGGTAATGTGGATTATCCAGCCTACATCCATAAACTGTTCGAGCTGGGCATCGAGGAAAATTGTAAAAGGCTCGGTGTGCCCTGCGCGGCTGGAATCGAAATGGGTGAAAAGATTGGTGGTGTTAGCGATCCTGACCGCTGGGTTAAGGAATCTCTGAACTATATCAACCGGATATTGCCGGAATTAACCATGTAATTCACCAAGAGGATACATCAATATAAATCACGAGTAACGTTTCCGAATGGCAACTACACCCTTGGTTTGGCGGTTGGTTGTTCAGGGCGTAGTTGAGAAAATGTTCAAATAAAAATAAACATAAGGAGAAAACCATGAAAGTCTTAATTATCGGCGGCAGCGGCAATATCAGCACAGCCATTACCCGCAATTTGGTGGAGCGCGGTGAGGATGTGACTCTCTTCAATAACGACAGCAAGGATGTCGAAAGCGAGTTCAAATGTAAACGTATATTCGGCGATCGCACCGATTTCCCCCGTTTCGAGGCACAGATGAAAGACGCTGGTGCGTTTGACTGTGTCATTGACATGATCTGCTACCACCCGCCCGAGGCTGAAAGCGATTTGCGCGTTTTCCAGGGCAATGTAGGACAGTTTATCTTCTGCAGTACAGTGGATGTTTACACCAAGCCTGCGCCGCTCTACCCTGTGCGAGAGAATGCCGAGCGCAAGCCCATCCCTGCTTTTGAATATGCATACCATAAAGCTCTATGCGAACAAATCTTCGAGCGCGGGCGCGATCAGGGCTTCCCGGTTACCATAATCCGTCCGGCGGCCACATACAATGATACATCGTGTCCTCTTGGCCTGATCGGCTCCGGCCAGGCTCTTCTGAAACGCATCCGTCAGGGACGTCCGGTGATCGTGCTGGGCAATGGTCAATCCTTCTGGGTATCCACTCACCGCGATGATGTCGGTCGCGCCTTTGCCAATGCCGTGGGAAACCCCAAGGCAATCGGCCATGCTTATCATGTAACCGGTGAGGAATGGATGACCTGGGAAGGTTACTACAAGGCTGCAGTGCGTGCCCTGAAGGCTCCGCCGCTCAATCCGGTCTTTATCCCGGCCAAGCTGCTTGCGCGCATGGCTCCCAATGCGGCTTCGTGGAGTGATTGGAATTTTCAATACGACAATATATTCGACAATACCGCAGCCCATACTGACCTGGATTTCCGGTACACCATTCCCTGGGAAGAAAGCGTTCGCCGTATGGTGAATTTTCAGGATAAGAGCGGTGCCATCGATGCTGCCTTGGAAGATCCGCTCTACGAGAAAATCGTCAGCACTTGGCTTAAAATGGAAGAGCAGCTTGTGGAAGAGATCAGGCCGTTCGACGCACGTTGAAACGCAAAAAACTGACAACTCCAGCCTGATATCGAATCCAGGATTATTAAATATGCCTTTCCAATTTTAAGCAATCATCTCCCGCTCTTGCCGCTTTGAAACCGGTTATTAAAGTCCAGGATCCCTGCATGACCTCTTTCCAGGAACTCTGATTGAGGAGGTTTGTCAGGCAGCCTCTGTACCAGCATTTGTCGGGTAAGGTTCATCGAATTTAAAACCACTTATGAGGAGTTTCTGTTATGGGAAAAATTAAAGGATTGCATCATATCTGTGTTTTTACCAAAGACATGGAAAAATCACTGTATTTTTACCGGGACCAATTAGGGTTTGAAGTGATATATCAGACCATCGTAAATCCGGGTACAGAAAATTTGAAGTATGCGCTCATCCGCTTGGGAACCTGCGGCATCGAACTTTTGTGTCCCGCCGATCCGGACAAAGTCTCTACTGTCAGGGGAATGATCGATCATATCGGGCTGGGGGTTGAAAATATCGAAGAAGTGATGGCCAGCCTCCAGAAAAAAGGAATCAAGTTCGGCATGGAGCTTGCTACCAATACCACCTTGATGAACGGCTATAAAGCCACAATCATTACAGGACCCAGCGGAGAAACAATATCGCTTTATGAATTCAATCCGCCCTATGGGATTTGATTTTCAATTTTTAGGAGAACAATATGCTCGAGAAAATAGTCTATAAAGGATGGGCGAATTGTTATCGATTGAGCAATGACCTCATAGAGCTTGTGTTTACCGGAGATGTGGGGCCGCGGATTATTTTCCTTGGGCTGAAGGGCAAAGAAAATTTATTGCATGTCAATTCAGCTGATTTTGGGAAAACGGGTGGCATTCAATGGAGACACTATAGTGGACATCGGCTTTGGTACGGCCCGGAACAAAAACCACGAACCTATTACCCCGATAATGTACCGATTCAAGTGAAGGAAGAAGGAAATGTCGTTCATTTAATTCAACCTGTCGAAGAAACTACTGGCATTCAGAAGGAAATTGATCTTCTCATCGACCCGATCACAGCGCATGTAAAAGTAGTTCACCGGGTTAGGAATACTACCCTGTGGCCGATAAAGGAAATTGCAATCTGGGCTTTATCCGATGTTGCCGATGGTGGAGTAGAAATAATGCCGCTGCCGGAAAGGATCATTCACGATCCTGACGTTTTTCCTTCTCCCCATCCCTTAATATTATGGGATTACACCGATATGAGTGACCCACGCTGGACTTGGGGGAATCGATTTATTCTTTTGCGTGACAGTAAATTAATTCCAAGCCACCAAAAAGCCGGCATGAAAGTGCCTGCCGGCTGGGTGGCTTATGCGGTCAATAATCAACTATTTGTAAAAAAGTTTACAACAATCTTGAATCTTGATTATCCAGATGGATGCTCTGCAGTTCTTTTTACCAATGGCGGTCAGTCCCAACTGGAATCAAAAGGCCCGGTGACTTGCCTGGATTCTCAGGCCACTATGGAGCATATAGAGGATTGGTATTTGTTTGACAATGTACAAATGCCTCAGAATGATCAAGATGTCGAGGAATTCATCCTGCCTAACATTCAAACCATTTCCTAAAGATTTTGCTAGAAATTTCTTGCCATAAATTGCATTTGTGGCTAAGGAGAAAAAATGATCGAGAAAATAAGTTTCCATGGCTGGAATAATTGCTACAGGTTGAGCAACGGAAACATTGAGTTGGTTCTAGCTACAGACTTTGGGCCTCGTATTTTAAGCCTGGCTTTTTTTGGCAGTGAGAACATTTTTCATGAAAACGCTGAGGATCTTGGAAAAACAGGTGGCGATCAATGGCGCCGTTATTGTGGGCATCGGTTTTGCCATGCACCTGAAGCCAAAGCACGCATAAATATCCCTGAGAATAATGGTGTTCAAATTGAACCAAAATCATATTGGGCACGCCTTTTCCAATATACCGAACGCGCTACCGGAATTCAAAAAGAGTTGGAAATTTTTCTTGATCCTCACGATGCGCATGTCAGCATAAAACATCGTCTCTGTAATAATGGAGCTTTTCCAGTAGAACTGGCTGCTTGGGCTATTACAGATATGGCCGATGGCGGGGTCGGTATTTTCCCATTGCCTGATCGGATTATCCATGACCCGGACAACTTTCACCCTCCTCATCCATTAATAATCTGGGATTATACAAACATGAACGATCCGCGCTGGAAATGGGGCAATCGCTACGTGATGCTCCGGGATGACCAGGCCTTGAAAGGCGATCAAAGAGTTGGAATGGAAGTACGTGCAGGCTGGACGGCCTATGCCGTTCATAACCAACTTTTTGTGAAAAAGTATTCTCATTTTCCAAACGGCACATACCCCGGTGGATGTTCTTCGGTTCTTTTTGCAGGCTCAGAAGCATTCCAATTAGAAACATTCGGTCCCATCACGACCTTGGAGCCGAAAGAATCTTTGAACTACACTGAAGAATGGTTTCTCTATAATGACATTCCATTACCCCAGGCAGAAGCTGATATTGACCACAACATTTTGCCGAAGATCGAACAATATTAAATCCTAACCTTCTGTTGAATATAAGGTATTTGACGAATTTTCATCCCTCCATGAAAAATATCCCGCTTTATCGGCCTTTTGAGGAAGTTTTCCGCAGCAGTTCCTATTATTCCAATCCTTTTCTGATGGTGGATTTACAAGTTCAATTCCTGTCCCCTAAAGGGAAGAAACATGTGGTGGATGGATTCTGGGACGGGGGAAGAACCTGGAAGGTGCGCTTTATGCCAGATGAAATAGGGATTTGGACGTATTCTACGATTTGTTCAGATCTAACCTAAGTTTTGTGCAATCAGTGGTCGAACCATAAAAAGTAGCTAAAAAAAGTAATATTATTGAACCTTACCAACCGAATCCGGATAAAGTAAGCTCGAGGTCATTTTTGAGAACGACGAGGAATGGCCATGAGCAACGAAGAAACATCGGTACAACGGACACAGCACGCCTTTCTGGTCGCCTGGGGCTGGTTTGCAGAGGAAATCGGGCTGATCCAGAAGATCCAGACAGTGGCCCTGAAACAGAAAACCTATATCCACAGCCCGCAGAGAAAAGTGCTGGAGTTTCTGGTTGGTACTCTGGCAGGGATGCAACACTTGCAAGAATTGAGTCTATCTGCGCATCCACTGGACCGGGATGATGCCGTGGCAGAGGCCTGGGGTCAGACAGGCTGGGCAGACTACAGCGGTGTGAGCCGGACGTTGAGCGCATTGAGTTGGGCGGAAGTGCGGGCGATCGTGGCCGTACTGGAAGAAGTCAGCCAACCCTACT
>Ga0182027_10002417_pt1 | contig 30337 bp, 28 predicted proteins | sample 712E1DmetaG_FD_121300 | JGI IMG/M metagenome (GOLD analysis project Ga0182027, IMG submission 121300) | Permafrost microbial communities from Stordalen Mire, Sweden - 712E1D metaG (Illumina Assembly) | ecosystem: Environmental > Terrestrial > Soil > Wetlands > Permafrost | place: Sweden...
AAAATTGCTCCGCATCGAGAAACCGTCGCCGGAACGTGTCGAACCTGCCTGCCGTTATTTTGGCAAATGCGGCGGCTGTCAATATCAACACGTTGAATACGCCGCACAATTGCGGCTCAAACGAAAGCAAATTGCGGATTTGTTCGAACGTGTCGGGAAATTTTCCTCCGACCTTGTCGGAACGGTAATTCCGTGCCCGCAGCCTTATGGCTATCGCAATCGCATCATGATTCGCAGCCAGTGGAACAAACCGGAACAAAAACTCAACATCGGCTTCGTGCGTTGGGATTGCGGGTTGGTCGAGGACATCGAAGAATGCAAAATCGCCGAGCCGGTTCTCAACGAGCAAATTACCCATGTTCGCGCGCATCCGCCGCCGCGCGGCGGTTTGAAAGTCGTGCTGCGCGTGCCGCCGGAGGATTGGGACGTTCCGCCCGGCTCGTTTTTTCAGGGCAATTTTTTCCTGCTGCCAAAACTCGTCGAGACCGTGCGCGAGTTTTTGCGAAGCGCTGGAGTTCAAGCTTCAGCTTGTTCCGATACCTCGCAGCCGCATTCCCAAAAACAAGCTGAAGCTTGGACTCCAACGCGGCATTTGGTGGATTTGTATTGTGGCGTGGGATTTTTCGGGATCCAACTGGCGGACGCGGTCGAATCATTCATCGGCGTGGAATACGACCGGCGCGCCGTCAAATCGGCGCGGCACAACGCGTTGGCGCGCAAGGCGAACAACGGGGAATTTATTGCACAGGCGGTCGAAGAGGTTTTGCCGGAGTTGCTGAAGAAATTTTCCGCTGGAAAAACCACGATACTGCTCGACCCGCCGCGCAAAGGCTGCCTGCCGCAGACGTTGCAGTTATTGCGCGAAGCAAAACCGGCGCAGGTCATTTACGTTTCCTGTCATCCGGCGACGATGGCGCGGGACTTGAACATTTTGTGCGGTGACGGTGTCTTTAATTTAACGCGCGTGCAGCCGCTGGATATGTTCCCCCAAACGCAGCACGTCGAATGCGTGGCGGATTTGCGCACGGCATAAAACCTTGCCAATCTGCACAACGTGGATTCAACTGGACAAACCTGATGATTGTGGATGAACAAACCGACACGCGGGGAAATTTTGTTCCGCGTCGCTTGCCGAAGCTTCTGGCTGTCGTGGCACTGGCGGTTTATTTGCTGACCCTCAACCACTGGGTGTCCCTTTTTAATCTGGAGTCTGTGGCCAGAACGTCGGGCTGGACATGGACGCCGCAGGTTTTCAGCCCACTTTCCTTTGCCGTCGCGTATCCATTTCACTGGCTGCCAGCCGTGTCCATTCCCATCGCATTGAACCTGTTTTCCGCCGTGTGTGCCGCTTTGACACTCGGCCTGCTGGCACGGTCGGTTGCGATTTTGCCGCATGACCGGACGGAAGCTCAACAGATGCGCGAACAGAACGCTTTTTCATTTTTGACCATTCCTGCTGCCTGGTTGCCGCCGGTTTTTGCCGTGTTGCTGTGCGGTTTGCAACTCACATTCTGGGAGAACGCAACGAATTTTACAGGCGACATGGTCGGCCTGCTGCTGTTCGCATTTGTGATTTGGTCGTTGCTGGAATACCGGCTGGACGAACGCGAAGGACGGTTGTTTCTGGCTGCGTTCGTTTATGGCGCGGGTATGGCGAATGACTGGGCGATGGTGTGTTATTTTCCCGTTTTCGTCACGGCCATCATCTGGATTCGCGGCTTGAGCTTTTTTAATTCGCGCTTCCTCGAACGCATGGCGTTGTGCGGTTTGGCGGGGATGTCATTCTATTTGCTGCTGCCGCTGGTGGCGGCGATTTCAGGCAGAGTGCCAGTGACATTTTGGGAGGCGTTGAAATTCAATCTATCGCTGCAGTTCCACGTGGTAAAAGCCTTTTTCATTGGTGGAAACGTCAGAGAAACTTTGGGTTTGATGTCATTAAGTTCATTGGCGCCCATGTTGATGCTGGCAATCCGCTGGCGCCCGACCTTCGGGGACACCAGTCCCATCGGCACGGCGCTGGCCAGTTTCATGTTTCATTTGGTGCATGCGGTTTTTCTGGTTGTCTGCGTTTGGGTGGTATTCGATCCGCCGTTCAGTCCGCGTGAAAAGGGGTTTGGGCTGACGCTTTACTACTTGAGTGCGCTGTGCGTGGGTTATTATAGCGGATATTTCCTGTTGGTATTTGGAAGACAACCCGTCACCTCTTTGCAATGGCGCAGGTCATCCCGATTCGATTTTTTAAACGTCCCGATTGTAGCGTGTGTGTGGCTGCTTTTCATTCTGGCCGTTGCCGGGCTGATTTACAAAAACGCGCCGCAACTTCGCGCCGCAAACGACGACACGCTTCAATATTACACTTCGCTTGTGGGGGAAAATCTGCCGCGCACAGGCGGCATTTTATTGGCTGACGATCCACGGCGATTGTATTTGCAGGAAGCGGCGCTTGTGCGCGACGGTCGGGCAGGGGATTTTATTTTGCTGGACACCCAATCTTTGATTTGGCCGGGGTATCATCAATTTTTACACAGAAAATTTCCGGCAAAATGGCCGGAAACGACAGGCAACGTCAAAACCAAAAACCTTGGTCCGCTACAGTTGATTTCTCTTCTGGCCACACTGGGCAGAACCAATGAACTTTATTACCTGCATCCCAGTTTCGGCTATTACTTCGAGCAATTTTATTTGGAACCGCATGGCTTGGTTTACAAACTCAAAACGTTGCCCAACGACACACTCCTGCCGCCGTTACCGGACAAAAATGAAATTGCTGGCAATGAGGCGTTTTGGCTGCGGGCGGAAACGCGGGCGCTCCCTCCCATTGAACGCGCCTTGGCCGCTCCGAAACCCGGTGCGTCGCAGTCGTGGGGCGGGAAATGGCTTGCAACGTTGCAGGCAGCGCAAGAACAGAATCCCAACGCCGTTGTTGCCGGCAGTTTTTACTCGCGCAGTTTGGATTTTTGGGGTGTCGAAATGCAACGCGCCGGTGCTCTTGCCAGTGCCGCCGCGCATTTTGGAAAGGCGGAAAAGCTCAACCCCGACAACGTTGTCGCGCAAATCAACCTTCAATTCAACCACAGTCTTCAATCGGGCGAAAGCGTGCCGGTGGATTTGTCCAAGATCACCACCGACCAATTCGGCAAGTACCGCACATGGAGTGAAGTGCTCAATGCAAACGGCCCTTTTGACGAACCGAGTTTTTGTTTTGAAAACGGCCTCGTACTGGTGCAAGGCGGATTATTTATCCAGGCCATTGCGCCGTTTAACCGCGTCCGCCAGCTCGCGCCGGGCAATCTGGCCGCCCGACTTTCCCTAGGGCAGCTTTACAATCTGGCCCGTTTGCCCGACCGCGCGCTCGAAACAGTCCGGGATGCGCGCGGGCAGCCGGAAAAATTTTCATTGACGAACACGGACAAAATTCAGCTTGCCCTTGTTGAAGCCGCCGCCTATTTCCAGAAAAAGGAACCTGCACGCGCCACGCGCCTGCTCGACACCGAAATTTCCGCTTATTCCACGAACGACATGCTGCTCACGTCCGCCGCCCAATTCTACCTGGCCAATGGCCTCTTTACCAACGCACTTGCCGTCATCGACCTCAAATTGAGGCTCTCACCCGATGACACGAACTGGCTTGCCAACAAAGGCTACGTTTATATTCAACTTAAAGCTTATAATGACGCCATAGCTGTGCTGACCCGCGTTCTGTCTATTCAGGAGGACAACCATGGTGCGTTATATAATCGCGCCATTGCCTATCTCAACAGTGGCAAACTCGACGACGCGCGCGCCGATTACAAGGAATTGAGCCAAACGTTTACCAACTCGTATCGGATTGCCTACGGTCTTGGAGAAATCGCCTGGCGCAAACATGAAACCAACGAAGCGATAAAGAATTACCAATTGTATCTGGCCAACGCGAATACCAACACCGACATGGCCAAAGTAATCATCCAACGGCTCCGTCAGCTCAAAGGCAAATCATCCTGACCGTGCAGGTGCGCGCAATCCGTTTTCTTTCGTGTGTTTCGCGTGTTTCGCGGTTAAAATTGTTCCGTGAAACTGCTCTTCATCGGCGACATTGTCGGACAACCCGGACGACGCGCGGTCGCGGAACTTCTGCCAAAACTCCGCGAACAACACGCGCTTGATTTTGTCATCGCCAACGGCGAAAACTCCGCCGGCGGCTCCGGTATTACACCCAAAACCGCCGCCGAAATTTTCTCGGCGGGCGTGGACGTCATCACCAGCGGTGACCATTTGTGGGACCAAAAGGAAGTCATGGAACTTCTCGCGAACGAAAAGCGCTTTCTGCGTCCGCTCAATTATCCCGCCGGCACACCGGGGCATGGAAGTGGCGTATTTCAAATCAAGGTAGGGTCATCGCGCTGCGATGACCGGACGGCGCAGCGCGCCGTCCCTACCAATCTTTCAATCGCGGTGGTGAATGTGCAGGGCCGCGCGTTCATGCAGCCGCCGTTGGAAAATCCATTTCTCCTTGCCGCCGGGGAAGTAAAAAAACTTCGCGAGCAGACCAAGATCATCTTTATGGATTTTCACGCCGAGGCGACCTCGGAAAAAATCGCATTCGCGCGCTTTCTCGACGGGCAGGTAAGCGCGGTGGTGGGCACGCATACGCACGTGCAAACGGCGGACGAACAGATTTTCCCCGGTGGCACGGCTTATCTGACGGATGCCGGATTCACCGGCCCGCACGAAAGCGTTTTAGGCCGCGAAATCGAGCCGGTCATCAAACGCTTTCTCACCGGCATGCCGCAGCGATTTGAAGTGGCGAAAAATCGCGTGCTGCTTCACGGCGCAGTGATTGAAATTGATGAGGCAACGGGGAAAGCGCTGAAAATTCAACGCGTATCGGAAGCGGCGAATGGCTGACGCATCCACACCAATCCGCAACTTGCAACGCTCCGGTTGACGATGTTGCTGGCAAAGAAATTTCACACGTGAGAAGAATTCATTGGACTGAATACAGTGAATTGACGGCGCTGTTCTTTATCCAATCAATGGCTGTTGCCATTTGGATGGTGCCGTTGAGCCTGGTGTTCGCCGCTCACGGCCTGCGTGCCATCGCGCCCTATGCCTTTGCCGCCTCCGCCCTCGCCACCTTCGTTTCGCCATTGATCTTCGGCGCGATGGCGGACCGCCACGCTTCACCGGTAAAAGTGTTGCGCGGACTGGCCGTGGCGACTGCTGCCGCCATGACCCTCTTTTCCTGGAGCGTCAAACAAGGCTGGCCGCCGGGAGTGGTGCTGGTGTTGGTCCAGATTTATGCGCTTTGTGCCGCTCCCACCGGAAGCATCATCACCGCCATCATCTTTTCGCGCCTGCGAAATTCCCAGCGCGAGTACGGGCCGGTTCGGGCCGGAGCGACCGTGGGCTGGATGGTCGGCTGCTGGCTGGTGAGCGCGCTGAATGCCGATACCTCCACGCTTGCGGGATTCACCTGTGCAGCGACGTGGCTAATGCTGGCGGCGTTCACATTCCTGCTGCCCGGTGTGCCTCCGCCAAAACCCACCGCACACCCGACGCTGCTGCAACGACTCGGTTGGGACTCATTTGTGCTGTTGAAAAATCCCGACCATCGCGTGGTTTTCATCACCGTGGCATTGTTCAGCATTCCGCTTGCGGCATTTTATCCGTTCACACCGCTCCACCTGCAGGCGCTCGGATTCAAGCACATCTCCGCCTGGATGACGCTGGCGCAAACGACGGAGTTGGTCGCCATGTTCACTTTGGCAGGACTGTTTTTGCGCTGGCAGTTGAAATGGATCTTTGCCGCCGGGCTGGGATTCGGCGTGCTGCGCTTTGCGTTATGCGCCCTCAATGGCAAGGCGTGGTTGCTGGCCGGCACCAGCCTGCACGGTTTGTCCTTCACGTTGTTTTTCATCACCGCCCAAATTTACATAGACGAACGGGTGGGCGCCGAGTGGCGGGTGCGGGCGCAGGCATTGATGACACTGATGACCAACGGCGTGGGCAACCTTACCGGCTATCTCTGCACGGGCTGGTGGTTCGCCGCATGCACGCGTCCGATGGGCACGCAATGGTCATTATTTTGGGGCGTTCTGGCGGCAGCCGTGGCGGCGGTAACGATTTATTTTTTAATGGCGTATCACGGGAAAGAGATGAAAACTCAACGTGTGGTGGGAGAAGTTTAATGAGCAAACAATCCAAATCGCAATGGGACTTCGGTGAACTATTCCCAACTGAAACGGGACGAAAAATTTTGTCTGTCTCGGAATTGACGGCGCAGGTCAAGCGGTTGCTGGAGAAACAGGTCGGTTCTATCTGGGTGACGGGCGAGGTCACAAATCTGCGCGCCCAATCTTCAGGTCATATTTATTTCACGCTCAAAGACGCCGCGTCACAGTTAAGCTGTGTCTTATTCAGTCGCGAAAAAGTTTTGCATCGTGAGTTGTTGCAAGACGGACAAAAAGTTTTGTTGCAGGGCGATGTGACGGTTTATGAGGCGCGCGGACAATATCAGCTCATCGTGCGCGCGGTGGAGTTGCAGGGCGTTGGCGCGCTGCAAATTGCGTTTGAGAAACTCAAGCAGAGGCTCGCGGCGGAAGGATTGTTCGCGCTGGAACGGAAGCGTCCGCTGCCGAAATATCCGCAACGCATCGGACTGGTCACGTCGCCCACCGGCGCGGCAATCCGCGATGTGCTGAACGTCGTGCAACGGCGCAATCCGGGGCTGGAAATCATTCTCGCGCCGTGCCGCGTGCAAGGTGAAGGCGCGGCGGAAGAAATCGCGGAGGCAATACGGCTGCTGAATGAATTTTGTAGGAGTCGAGGTGACGAGACTCAAATTAGTCAGAGACTCCTCACGTCGTCTCCTACGAGAACAAGTTTGGATTTGATTTTGGTCACTCGTGGGGGCGGAAGCTTGGAAGATTTGTGGGCGTTCAACGAAGAGGTTGTGGCGCGGGCGATTTTTGAGTCGGCGATTCCGGTCGTGTCGGCGGTCGGGCATGAGATTGATTTCACCATCAGCGATTTCGTGGCGGACATGCGCGCGGCCACACCGAGCGCAGCGGCGGAAATCATCACCGAAGGCGTGTTTGCCAGCCGGCAATTTATAGCGGATTTGACGCAACGCATGATGCGGGCGCATCCACGTCGGAAGCTGAATGAGTTTTTACAGCGGCTGGACGATTTGCAAACCGGCTTGTTGCGCTGCGCGAAGCAATGCGTGCGTGAACAGCGCGTTGCCTGGCAAAATCTGGCGACGCGGCTGTCGCGTGTTCGTCCGGCGCAGTTGTTGAAACAGCGGCGCGAACTTTTGAAAACGCACCGGCATCATCTGCGCGAGTTGGGTCATGTTCATTTGCGGAATTGGGGAAATCGTTTGGGCACAATCGAAGCGCGGTTAAGTTTACTCGGACCGGAGCAGGTTTTATCGCGCGGTTATTCGATCACGATGGATGCCGCGAGCGGAAAAGTTTTGCGGGATGCCGCCAAAGTGAAGGCCGGACAGAAGTTGAAGACGCGATTGAAAACCGGCGAGATTTTGAGCCGTGCGGAAAATAATTCAGCCAAGCCTTCCGACAGATAGGGACGGCTCGCCGAGCCGTCCGGCAAAAAGCATCGTTCTTATTTTCGGTCACCCCGGCGGTGCGACCTTACCAAACCAAACTGATTTTAATCAAAACCCGACTGCTTCGCGTGTGCCCTGCTTGGTGATTTCCTTTTCACCTTCCCAGACGGCCAATCCCTGCTTGTCAGTCAGCGAGAGCTGGAAGCTGTAGGTGGTTTGGCGGGTGGAGCCGGCGCGCACGGAGGTTTCGATAATCTTTCCAGAGAGACTGAAATCCGGCGTGCGGGTGGTCTTTTGGTCGTTCGAGAATTCGCTTTCCTGCTGGATTCCCTTGGCAAGCGGGTCTTCGGCTGTGCCGCCGAGGCCAAACGTGGTGGTGGTCACGGCCTTGCCGCTTTGCAGGAGCGCAACGCGGATTTTCTTGGTAAGCATGTCGGTGTCAATTTGCTGGCCGGTGTTGTTGACGATACGGCTCATGGCAAGCACAGCGGGCGGATTAGCCACCCTGTCGAGCGCGCCCGAGGCAAGCAGATCATTCACGGCGGCATTGGCGGCCTGGATATAATCCTGAACGTTAATCTGGTTGATGCTGACGACATTTTCGCGTCCACCGGTTTCAACGTAGTGCGCCGTGGCGCAGCCGGTCACGAGTATGGGGAAGGCGGCGGCAACGAGGGATAAAATAATTTTGTTCTTCATATTTTTTGTGGTTGAAAGTTAATTGGCTTCGATAAATTTAACGCGGAAATCCTTGCAGGATGGACTGGGTGCAATGCTGGAGATCATCTTGCTTTCCATGCCTTCGATCTGGTCGGGAATGACCGCGGAGATGACGTTATTGACCTGCATGCCATTGGCGTCGAACCACTCAAAGCGATAGTTGAAGCGTTGCAACGAGCGGGTGCGGTTCAAGAGTTCAACCTGAACTTTCAGCAGGCCACCGGGCGTCATGGCTTGATTGACGCCGACAATGGAAACCTTGCGGGCGAGGCTGGCATCGGTGACGGCGCGCAGGTCGGTGACCATCTGGCGCTGGCCTTCTTTCTGGGCGTTTTCAACGGTGTTGACAGTGGTACACCCGGCCAGGCCAAGCAGGCTGGCGGCAAAACCGCAAGCCGCAAGCGGAAGGAGAATGCGCATTTTCATTTTAATTTTATTTGTGTCACCAGCAACGGGGTGACGGGATTGATGGATTTGACGTAAACAATGTTGATCGTGCCGGCGCTGATTGTCACGGAAGTTTTCTGCAGGCCATCTGCGGTAGCCAGATCAACTTTCCGGTCCGGAGGCGTTGGAATGCGACAGACCTGAAATTCCTTCGGCAGTGTCGTCCACGTGCGGGTATCGGCGATGTTGACGGCGGCTTGATAAATCGCCGTGCCGATTTGCGAGACCAAACCGGCCTCCCAACTTTGCTGGCTGGCAGCTTGGTTGACGGCATAGGCGGCCACAGCCTTGGTGACGGTCGCGGCGATGGTTTTGGCGATGATGATGGGCAATTCATTTTTGAAATCGAGGCCGATGACGCTGTCCATGCTGGCCACTAGAGCAGTCGTCGCAGTCGTGCCATTTCCTGTAACGGTCAGGCTGGGGACATAGTTGCCCTGTGGCTTGAGTGTGGGGAATGCCGCGCCAACATAGGAAACTTTTAACAGAATGATGGGAATATCTATGCGAATCTGGTCGCGGACGGGCGCGCAGCCGGTTTCGAAAATAATATAAGTTGTCGGTGACAGCGGTTTGCCATTAATCAAATTGTTCACCGTTGCCAAATCCTGTTTGACATAATTGTTGTCTGGATCAAATCCCACCACGCGTTCAAGCGACTTGTGTGCGCGCTCCAAATCCGAGGCGTCGGCGGCATTGGCCATGAAATACAGGCCGTCAAGATAGACCGTGAACGGATTGACGTAATTGGCGTAGGGTTTGAGGTTGTTAAGATTCGTATAGGCGGCCTGATATTGTGCCTGAAATTTTGGGTCATTCTGCGCCTGTTGCACCGCAGCTGCACTATTGGTGGTGGTGGTTGTGGTGGTGACGGTGGTGGTATTGGCGCCGAAGATTGAGCCGGCGCTACCGCTGCTTTTAGCCCTCTTTTTTGCGAATCGTGAGCCGGAAGCCGGAGGGGCTGTGGTATCAGTCGCAGCGGTAGTTGTTGTATTGGTATCGGCGGTGGCAGTGGTTGTAGTGCTGCTGATGGTGTTTGTGGCCTGGGCTTGGGCGGCTTCAATCCGCTTTTTATTATCCTCGACGGCATCCTGCTGGCGCTGGTAGGCGCGGATAAGTTCCGGTCGCGCCTTGTCGATTTCACCCAGTGCGAGGAAATTCAAAGCCCTGTAAGTGTTGAGCATGATACCGTCGTAAGCGCGTCCTTCGTAGTCCAGATTGGCTTGATTGGACATCAAAGCCCCGGCTTCATGGCCGAGTTTGACTTTGGCCGCCTGCGCGTACTGATCTATTTTTTCCTGCGCCTTGTCGAAGGCTTTGTTGCTGTCTTCGTATTGGCCGTTGGCGCGCAGCGCCGCGCCCTGTTCCAGACGCCAGATGATGGCGTCCTTGTTCTTGGCATTTTGGTCGGCCATTTTTGTGGCTTCAGCCACGGCATTGGTCAGACTGCCCTGCTGCCAATAGAGAATGACTTTGTTTTGCTGCTGGTAGGTGGTGCAACCGGTGGCCAAAGCCCCGATGATTCCCGCGAACAACAACGAGCGGACACGTGATTGGGACACAACTCGATTGAGCGTCATCACTTTGATTCCTTCTGATTTGGGTTTACTGCGGTTTGCGCAGGATTGCGCCTGTATCAATGCCAGTGTCTTCCAAAATTTGTGCCTGTGAAGTCTTGGGATTGACCTGGGTGATTTTTACCCTGCCCACTTTCACCTCTTCGCGTCCGAGCGATTCCTTCGTGTCCGGGTCAATCAACTCTTGTCCCAAGGCATAAACATTGAACGTGGCGCCTACCGTCATGCCGGCGCCTTCACCGCGATTGATGGTGATTTCACTGTCGCGCTTGACCAAAACTTTTGCGGGGAAAACCACATTCGCGATGCGGTTGGCGATTTTCTCGGCCATGTCGCGCGAAACGGCAATCATCATTTCGTCGCTCAACTCGCCGTCCTTGACCACATAATTGCGTTCCTGCTGGATTTGCTTGAACGCATCGCTGCCGGTCTGAAAATTCGCCGACTCCAGCAACTTGCCGGTGGTTGAGTCATAGATTTTGCCCACAACCGAAAATCGGAAAACGCGTTTGGTGGCAGTGCGACCCGTGCCTTCAAACGTGGCCTTTTCAACGTAATCCTGAAAGTCGTCCACCGTCGCCACGAGCAGATACTTCGCCCCGGCGAGCTTGCCCGCCTGCGCGGCGGTTTTGACGTCCACATTGCCCGACCCGCCGAGGTTCTGTTCGCCGACAACGTCCTTCAAATCACTGCGTCCGACGACATCGAATTTGCGCGTTGCGTTGATGCGATCCACAAGCTGGCTGTCCAGTGATTCGATGATGCGGTCCATTTCCAGTTTTTTGTCCGGTTTGACCGAGGTGGCCAGCGACGGCGTGGCTTTGATGGACGAAATGGCCAGCGTGGACTTGCCTTCCTGCGCGGAAGCGAGCAGGGGTAACAGCGCGGCGCTTAAAAAAACAAAACCGATTTTGCAGAGGGAGAATTTTTTCATGGATGTTCCTTTATTCAATTCAGTTAATAGAGGCTTTTGTAAATTTTGACGTTTTCCTTCGTGTCCACGCGATAATGGCTTTCGCTGAAAAACTTGGCGATGCCTTCGATCCGTTTGACTTCAGCATCGGTCAGCTTGCGGTCATCCTGTAGCAATTGCAGGAATGCCATGTTTTCCTCCCATCGCGCGTAACCTTCGTTGCTCATTTGCAATGCCACGCGCAGTTTTTGGCCGGCGTAAATGTTGACCGTTCGTTCCCAATCATTGAATCCCTCGCGTGTGAGCCGCAGCTTGTGCAGGCCCGGAAACGCCTCGAAAGTGCCCGGCACCGAACCGAGCGCGACGCCATCGAGTTCCACGGTCACATCCAACGGCTGGACTTCAATGTTGGCGTTTGTTTTTACAACGCGATTGTCCGGCGTTACTTGCACATCGGGCACGGTGATGGGCAGTTCCTTCATATCAGTCATGGTGCAGGCGATGGAGAAATTGACCCTGGCGTCTTTGGCGACCTCGGTCGGCAACGAAGCAGCGCTTTGCACCAGCGTATCGGCGAGTTGGCTGGCTGCGTCATCCAGCAATTCGTTGAGTATGTCACTGTTTTCGACCTGTAATTCGCCGCTTTGCCGGATGGTTTTGGACGCTACGGCCATGCTGCCTTTAATGGCGCCCCCCGCGCCCGCTTCAACAATTTTGCAGCTTACGCGCAGTGTGTGGATGACGTTGATGGTGCTGATGCCGTTGCCGTTGTAGGTTTTTTTCTCCGTGCCATAAGTTGTGATGGACGGAATCAAAATAAAGTCCGCTCCGAGATTTTGCGCCAGCCGGAGGGCGGAGGTGTTGTCACTCAACGCCTGGTCCAGCTTGGTCGTGTCGGGCGTGATGTCAAACTTCGCTGAATCCGACTGCGCCACTTCCATGGAGGCGGAACCATGGCTGAACTCGCTGCTGACATTGGTTTGCCCGCCGGTGTACTTCGATGAATCTTTTTCCGTCGCTACAAGGGAGCTGACATTGGTGCCTTGGGGAAAAACATCCGTGCCGAGCGTGCTTTCCGTCTTGCCGTGCAACGCGGTTGACTGGATCAGTTCATCGTGTGCAGAAATCCCGGCCGTGGAATGGGTGTGGGATGCAATGTCGGCGTTGGCTTTCGCGGCGCTTTGAGAAGACACGGCGACGCCCAAGGACGGATAGGTTTTCAGGGCGTTGACGGTCACATCGCGGCTGATGACCGAATAACCCTTGCCCGCGATGCGGGTGCTCAACAAATCTTCAAGCACGGAAACCTTGTCGTTGAGCTGCGCGCCGGCGTGGTTTTCGACGATGATGGCGACTTTGCGGAGCGGCGGCGCTGCGGTGGAAGCGGTCGGGTCCGCGGCGAACAATTGTCCGGCGGTCAGAAAACCGGCGGCCAGCAAAAGAGGTGTAAATGTTTTCATGTTTTTTTCAGGGTTGAAAAATCAGGTTATTTGCCCGGGGCATTTGTGGTTGGTGGCGGTGCGGTCGGAGGCGGAGCGGCATTTCCCGTTGGCGCGGGCATGTTCACAGGACGGCCATCCTTATCCACCAAAATATCATAGGGTACTTGAATCGTCCGGCCATCCGCTGTGGTTTCCGTGCGCCATTGGCGCACCATGTGATAACTGGGATCGAACGGCGCGGCGACACCAACGGCGACACCCTCGACGGTGCCGACCCCGAGGCCGACGGCGTTGCCGGCCACCACTCCAACGCCCGTGCCGACGGTTTTGCCCACGACAGGGCCGGGATGATAGGGACTGGTGTTGCCATAATCCGTGTGGGTGCAGCCGGCGAACAACAGACCGAGCGATAGTGAGGCAAATCCGACGAGGAGGAGGTGGAGAGACTTCATAGCCATTGTATTTTTTGGTTTTGAAACGACTCTAACCGAACGAGTGCAAACATAATGCCGCAGACCTGTGCGTCAAGGAGTTTTTGGCCCGGCTGGTGTTTGGCTTTTGACTCCAAACTGGACGCCGCTGGATTTTTGTTTTAGTCTCTTGTTCATGCCCAATCCGTCAAAAAATGCCGGACAAACTTCCGCCAAAAGTCTGCCGTTTGAAGATGCCTTGAAAAAGCTCGAGGGCATTGTCGGCGCGATGGAATCCGATGAGTTGCCGCTCGAGGCATTGCTCGCCAAATACGAGGAAGGCACGCGACTTGTGAAAATCTGCCAAGGAAAGCTCGCCGAAGCGGAATTGAAGATTCAACAGTTGGAGAAAGGCGCGGCGGGCGAAATGAAGTTGAAGCCTTTTGAAAAGGACGTTGAATCGTGAGCCGTTATCTCGACATGGTGGACGGGCCGGAGCAGTTGAAAAAGCTCGCGCTGCCGCAGCTTCAGGAACTCGCCGGGGAAATCCGGCAGGAACTGATCGCCGGCCTCGCCCAAAGTGGCGGGCATCTCGGTCCGAATCTTGGCGTGGTCGAGTTGACCATCGCGCTGCACCGCGTTTTTAACACGCCTAAGGACAAATTCGTCTGGGACGTGAGCCATCAGATTTACGTCCACAAAATTCTCACGGATCGGAAGGATCGGTTCCGCACCATCCGGCAAACGGATGGCTTGAACGGCTTCGCATTGCGCACGGAAAGTCCGCATGACAGCTACGGTGCGGGTCACGCGGGCACGGCGCTTTCCGCTGCGCTCGGCATGGCGGCGGCGCGCGACAAACGCGGCACGGACGAAAACGTGGTCTGCATTTTTGGCGATGCGGCATTGACCAACGGTATTTCGTTTGAAGCGCTTAACAACATCGGCCACACGACGAAAAAATTCATTGGTGTTCTTAACGACAACGAATGGAGCATCGCCAAAAATGTCGGTGCGATAGCCAATTACCTCAACAAGCTCATCACCAATCCACGTTACAACAAGCTGGCGCGGGACTTTGAGCATTTCGTTCGCCGTTTTCCAAAGGGCGAAGTGGCATTGAAACTGGCGCATAGGGCTGAAGGAGGATTCAAGGGCGCGATTGCCGGCGTGGGTCTGCACCAGACCAGTGTGCCATTGGATGCGGACGGGCGCGGCGGTCATGGCAGCCCGGTCATTTTTGAGGAAATGGGCCTGCGTTATCTCGGCCCGATTGATGGACACGATCTGCCATTGCTCATCAGCACGCTGGAATTTGCCAAAACCTGCGACCATCCCATCGTCATCCATATCCTCACACAAAAGGGAAGGGGTTTTGAAGCCGCGCTCAAGCGCCCCGAAAAATTTCACGGTCTTGGCCCCTACGATGTGAACACCGGCGACACGCCCGCGCCCAAACCCGGCACACCGCCGAATTATCATGATGTAGTGGGACAGACGCTCGTGAAATTGTGCCAGAAAGACAAGGCGCTCGTCGGCATCACGGCCGCCATGCCCAGTGGCACCGGTCTTAAACATTTGGAAAAGGCGATGCCCGATCGTTATTACGACGTGGGAATTGCGGAGGAACACGCCGTTATTTTTGCCGCCGGCATGGCGACGATGGGTTTTCACCCGGTGGTGGCGATTTATTCCAGCTTTCTGCAACGCGCCTACGATTGCATTCATCACGACGTTTGCCTGCAGGATTTGCCGGTGATTTTCTGCATGGATCGCTCCGGTTTGTCCGCCAATGACGGCCCGACGCATCACGGCCTGTTCGACATCGCCTACCTGCGCTGCCTGCCGAATGTCATCGCCATGGCGCCGAAGGATGAGGACGAACTGGTGGATATGATGTTCACCGCCGCGCATGAGCAACATCCGACGTTCATCCGCTATCCGCGCGGCACGGCGGAAGGCACACCCATCAAGGACGAACCCAAGCTGCTCGAAATCGGCAAAGCGGAAGTCATCCGGAATTTTTCAAACAATGGCAAACGCAAGGTGGCGTTGTTCGGTTTGGGCAATATGAACTCGATTGCGCGTAAAGCCGCGGTGCAACTCGCGGCGGAAGGTTTTGATTGCGCTGTCATCAATCCGCGCTTCACCAAACCGCTCGATGCCGGCGCACATGAGTCATTTGGCAAGGCGGCGGAAGTGATTGTGACGCTGGAAGACCACGCGTTGATGGGCGGATACGGTTCGGCGGTGCTGGAATTGTTCAGCGAGAAAGACGTGACGACGCCCATCGTACGCATCGGCTGGCCGGATCAGTTCATTGAGCACGCTACGACACAAGACGAACTCCGCGAGAAATACGGCCTGACCGTCGAGAACACGGTTGCCAAAGTGAAGGCGCAATTCGGTGAAGCCACGGCGAAAGTGGCGAAGCTGATTGGGGTAGCCTAGTTAAAGAAAGAAAGACATGGCTTACAAAAACGTGAAACCGCCCGCAGGCGGAAAGATTTCGATTCAGAACGGCAAGCTGAACGTGCCGAACAATCCCATTCTCCCGTTCATTCGTGGCGATGGCACCGGTCCAGATATCTGGGCTGCCAGTGTGCGTGTGTTCGATGCCGCTGTGCAAAAAGCCTACGGTGGCAAACGCAAGGTTGTGTGGTTTGAAGTCTTTGCCGGCGAAACTGCCAAGAATAAATTTGATCATTGGCTGCCGGACGATACGGTCGAAGCGTTCAAGGAATTTCTGGTTGGCATCAAAGGGCCGCTCACCACGCCCATTGGCGGCGGCATCCGCTCGCTCAACGTCGCATTGCGCCAGATGCTCGATCTCTACGTTTGCCTGCGACCGGTGCAGTATTTTCAGGGCGTGCCGTCGCCGGTGAAGCATCCGGAAAAGGTGAACGCGGTCATTTTTCGCGAGAACACCGAGGACATTTACGCGGGCATTGATTTTGAGGCCGGCAAAGAACAGGCGCTCAAAACGATTGAATTTCTTAAGGCGAACTTCCCGAAGGATTTCAAAAAAATCCGGTTCGGCGAAACCCCGGAAGTGGTCGGCATCGGCATCAAGCCGGTTTCCAAAACCGGCACGGAACGCCTCGTTCGCTCGGCCATCCAATACGCCATCGCGAACAAACGCAAGAGCGTCACGATTGTCCACAAGGGTAATATCATGAAATTCACCGAGGGCGCGTTCCGCGACTGGGCCTATGCACTCGCCAAAAAGGAATTTGGCGCAGTGGAGATTGACAAAGGCCCGTGGTGCCGGATTCAGAGGCCAGAGGTCAGAGGTCAGAAGTCAGAGATTTTGGTGAAGGATGCGATAGCGGATATCGCGCTGCAGCAAGTGCTCACGCGACCGGAGGATTTTGACGTCATCGCCACGCTCAATTTGAACGGCGATTATTTGAGCGATGCGTTGGCGGCGCAGGTGGGAGGCATCGGCATCGCACCCGGCGGCAATATTAATTACATCAGCGGGCACGCGATTTTTGAAGCCACGCACGGCACCGCGCCGAAATACGCAAATCAAGACAAAGTGAATCCGGGCAGTATGGTTTTGAGTGGCGAGATGATGTTCCGGTATCTCGGCTGGACGGAAGCGGCGGATTTGATTTTGAAAGGTCTGAACGGTGCGATTGGCAGCAAGCGTGTTACCTATGATTTTGCGCGTCAGATGGACGGCGCGACGGAAATCAAGTGCTCGCAGTTTGGCGATAATATCATCGCGCATATGTGAAGGCTTTGATCAGCCGATTCACAATCCACGCCGTGGCGTAAATGATCCCGATCAGAACCACATCGGTCGGGCCGATGGGACAATCCCATTGGTAGGCAATCCAAAATCCGACGAATGCCGCCGCGCCGCCGATTAGCGAAGCGAGAATCGCAAATTGGCGCATGTTTTTTGCGAACAAATGCGCCGTCAGCGCTGGAATCAGCAGGAATCCAAACGAAATTAGCGGGCCCACACTTAACACAGCCATCGAAACGGTCAGGCCGATGAGCAAATAGAGCAACACGTCCCAGAAGAAAACTTTTTTACCGAGCGTCACGGCCATCGTCCGGTCGAACGATACCAGCAGCAGTTCCTTTTGAAACAGTCCGAGCACCGTGAGCACAACGGCCAAGGTCACTGCCGTCAGCGCAAGGTCAAAATTTGAAACGGTGATGATTTCGCCTTTCAGCAAATCAAGCCAGCCTACCTCGGCAAAACGGTTTTTCGACAGGAGCAGAATACTCAAGGCGGCGGCAACAACATAGGCCGCGCCGAGCCGTCCTTCGGGATGACCACGTCCGCGCCGCTCCAGAAACGCCAGAATCAGGATGGCTGTGAGCGAAAAAACGGTGGAACCGGCAAAGGCCAGCGCGTGTTCGGTCGCAGTGGTATGTTCGAGATGGCTGGTTCCAATCCATACGGGGATTGAAAGTGCGACGGCGACACCAGTTGATGAAATTTGCGGCAACGCGATGCCCATGAACACAAGCCGCCGCAGCACGAGAAACACACCGACGAGCGGGCACGCGAAACCGATAAGCACACTGGTGTAAAGGGAATTGCGCAGCAGAAAGTCGGGCGAGAGGATTTCGTGAAGTGTTTCCATTTAGCCGATCTCCATTTCAAAAATTTCCGCCATGCGCTCGCGCGAGAGCAATTCCGTCACTGCGCCGTGCAACACTTTGCCTTGATGCAGCCAGACAATTTGCTGTGCGTGCCTGCGGACAAGTGGCAAATCGTGCGTGACGAGCAGAATCGTGAGCTTCCGTTCCGCGTGGATTTGCGAAATGAATTCGAGCAATGCGTGTGTGGCGGCGGCGTCCACGCCGGCAGTCGGTTCGTCGAGAACGAGCACATCGGGTTTTGTGGCCAGCGCGCGGGCGATAAGAATGCGTTGTTTTTGGCCGCCGGAAAGTTCAGAGAATTTTTTGCGCGCGAATTCTTCCGCCCCTGTCGCGTGCAGACATTCACGAACGAAAACACGCTCATTTCTGGGAACGAAGCGACCGGCACCAACGCGTCCATAAATGCCCATCAGCGCAACTTCGAATCCGGTCAACAAAAAGAGCGGGTCAAATTGAATTGTTTGCGGCACGTAACCAAACACAGCGGGCGCGGCGATTTGAATTTTTCCCGTGATGGACGGCTGAAGTCTGAGCAACGTTTTCAACAGTGTGGATTTGCCGGAGCCGTTCGCGCCGAGAATTGCCGTGAAGCTGCCGCACGAAATCGAAAGTGAAACGCCGGACAACACCGGCTGTCGGTCGTAACCGATGGCCAGGTTGTCCAGCGTGATGAATGGTTCGTTCATTTTTTCACTGCGTCCACGAGCGAATGGATGATGTAGTCCATCATTTCGATGTAAGTGTCGGTGTGAGGCACGCCGCCGGGCATGATGGGCAGTTTTATCAGCGTCGCTCCGGTTTGTTGTGCAATGAGCGCGGGAACTTTTTCCGGGAACTGCGGTTCACGCACGACGATGGCAACATGTTCAGCCTTCATTTCGGTGATTAATTCCTCGATGTGCCGTGGTGTTGGGTCAATGCCCGGTTTTAACTCTATGGTGCCGATATAGTCCATGTCGAAGCGTTCGGCGAAATACGGCCAGTGTTCATGGTAGGAAACGAACTTCGCTCCTTTGAGCGGCGCGGTCTTCTTTTGCCATTCGGCAATCTTGGCGTCGAGCCGGGCAAGGAAGGCATCGCGATTGTGCGTGAAGTCGGCTTCGTATTGTGGCGCGACGGCGACCAGCGCCTTGTAGATGTTCTGCACCGCGATTTTGGCCAGCACCGGATCGAGCATGTAATGCGGATTGCCGTAGGGATGCACGTCGCCCTCGGAATGGTCGGTGGACTTTGGCACATCAACCGGGCTGATGCCCCGCGAGCAATCCACATAACCGGGTTTGCCGATTTGAATGTGCGGATTTTTGCTCGCCTCAAGCAACGCGGGCAGAAATGCGTGTTCGCAGTCGAACCCGACCAGCACGACGAGATCGGCGCGATTCAACACCGGAACGAAGCTCGGCTTCATCGGAACACCGTGCGTGTCTTCGATGCCGGTCGCAAGGCTGAATACCTCGACGTGATCGCCGCCGACGTTGCGTGTGAGGTCGGCCAAGTCGGTGAGCGTGGTGACGACGCGGATTTTGGCCGCATGAACTTGTGCCGCGCAAAGCAGCGCAATGAATGTGACAAAAAATAATTTCAATTTCATAAAAAAATTTCTCCTTTCAAATTCAACGTTGTTGCCAGCCGTGCGAGTGCGAGCCGATGATCCATGCCCATTGCAAGTAGATGGCGTCATCCGGGTGGAAACCGGATGCGGCGTTACGATCGGTGTGCGTGTATTGCAGCCGCAGTTGGTTCCAGTGGCTCAAGGCAAACGTGATGAATGGCGAATAAGCGGTGGTTTCGTCATTGTTATTTTGTGCGTTTTGCATCCAGTCAAATAGGAATCCTGCGCTCCATTGCCGGCTCCATTTGTACGTCATGTAAGAATACAAACCGAGCGAGCCGACTGTTTCTGTGTTTAATCCCGGTGGAGGCGAGCCTGGATCGAAGTTGCCGGTGGGGTCTACAAGGTACCGATTGTCGCTGTAAAGCGCCTCCGTGCCCCAGGTGAAACTCTGGAACTGATTGTTCCGGAGCGGAACATAACTCAACTTTACATCGAGGCCTGCGAGGCACCGTTCACGCTCGGCAAAACCGCTCCCGTCAGGCTGCAGGATGACGCCGCCGCGATCTTGTTCTTTCGGATTCCACAATCCAGAGACGCCTCCTTCAAGTTGCCAATTTGGGGTCAAATCCCAATAACTTGAAAGTCTTCCCCAGAAATTCAACCCATCGAAAGCCCGGTAGGTGCCGGGGTTGTTTGGGTTCGGATTGTCACCGCCGAAGGAATCACCCAAGCCGGCGGTCAGGCTGATGTAATGTTCGGTCGGGACGAGCCAATTAACTTGCAATCCGTCGGACCTGGATTCGCCGCCGATATATTGATCCAATACGAGTGGACGATTAACGAACGGCAATTCGTGATCGTGGATGTAGGCCAGCCGCCCGAACTCGCCGAAAAATCTCCCTGCCTTCAACTCCAGATTTCCCGGCAGCGAGGTCGTTTGCAGCGCGGCTTCTTCCACACCCATGTTCGCCTCGCCGGTGGCGGCATCAGCCGAAGCATTGATCACGGCATAACCCTTTGCAAACGGATCGACCGATGCAGCGACGTTCAACTCCAATGAACGTTGAAACACATCGAATCCGCCGGGACGGTCACTGCCGGTTTGATCTGAACCTCGCGAGCGGTAGCCAAATATCGTTTCTCCCACCAACCCGATGGATGGGTTGAACTCGCTCATCAGCGTTTTTTTCTGTGCTTCGACGACCTGCTCCACTTTATCACTCAACTCCTTGAGTTGATTGGTGGTGACGGCTGCAGGCGGAGCGGAAGCCGCTGTCGCCTGTTGCTGTTTTGTCAATTCATCCAATTTTGTTGTCAGCGCCTCAATTTGCCGGCGCTGTTCATTTTGAGTTTTCTCAAAACTTTCCTGCATTTGCCGCAGTTGTTGTTTCAACTGCCCCACCTCGTCGCGTTGAAGCGAAGCGGAGGCGGATTCATTTGTCTCCTGCGCTTGAGCGATGGTTACGCACAAGCAAAGGGCGGAAGACAGCCCTAAAATAGTTTTCAATTTCATTTTTTCTCCAATCCGACGCACACGACCAGCGTGCGCGCCAATTCACATCGGAATTACGAACGAAAATCCGGTCAGCCGAAGCCAATCGGCCTACACGAGGGGGGAAGCAACCGACGGAGGAGCGCGGCCTTGGGGAAGATTTTCGATGGCCGGGCTGAAAATGGAAAATTCCACGCGCGGAGGCGTGACTTCAATCCAAGCCGCAGGCGCGACGAGCGGAATATCACAGATTACCGAATCGAACTGTCCATGCGCGATGGCGACAATGGCGCAATCGTCGTCATTGTCGGGAATCGTTCCACCGTGCAGCCATGCGTGAAGCGGCGTGCAGATTTCCGCAGTCGCCATGAACAGCCACAGCGCGAGCGACAAAACCCCCGCCGCGAAGAAAATTCGTTCGCGCGTGCGACGATTGAATTGAAATGATGCGTCCAGCATTCGCTTCAAATGGAAATATGAAAATAAAGGATCAAGGCGGCAATTAAACCGAAGCCCGCGCCAAAATAGGAAAGCACCAACGTCCTGTGATGTTTCCAAATTTCGCCCAATACCGCGTGAATCGCCAGATAGAAAAATCCGCCGGCGGCGTTTGCCAGCATCAGCGCCAGCGTCAATTTCAGCGCGTGTTGCGGAACATTTTGCAAGGCAAACCAGCCCAGCAATCCGCCGAGAATGGTCGTGGATTCCACCAGCGCGACGAGCCAGAGCATTTTCCCGCGCCGGTATCCGCCGCCGAGCAGCAGCGCGCCCAGCGCCAGTCCTTCGGGGAATTTATGCACGCAAATTGCGAACAGGATGGAAAGTTTCACAGGCTCGCTTTCCTCGAGTCCCGCCGCCAGCGCCAACCCATCCACCGTGCAATGAATCCCCAGCGCAATCATCATCGCCGTGGCGAATTCAGCCAGCCGATGCGTCGTGGCCTCGTCGAAATGGCTGGCCGCGCACGCCGGGCAAATGTGGAAAACATATTTGGTGATAATGGCAAAAAGTAAATAGCCCGAAGCCGCCATCGGCAGCAGCCACCAACCCAGGTCTTCCCAACATTCCGGCGCAATGCCGCAGAGCGAGACGCCCAGCAGTGTTCCGGCGCCGAGGCTGATGAAGGCGCACAGTTGTCTATGCGTTCGAGCCAGGAGACCACTGAACGCGCCGCCGGCCATCGCAATGGCGAACGCCGAGAAAATCTGGGATAAAATAGGTGTCGCAGTCATGTTTTTAATTGCGAATCATTTGCAATATAACAAAAGAAGGCGGAGTCGCAAGTCTAATTTTGGAAATTTGTTATCGCCCGCAGCAGTGTTTGTATTTCTTGCCGCTGCCGCAAGGGCAGGGGTCGTTGCGCCCGACTTTGGGGCCGGTGCGGACGGGTTTGGCCTTTTCCGTCGCCGCCGCCGCTTCGCTGACAACGTCGCTGCCTTTGGCCTGCGCACCGCCGGGACCGGCGGCGTCACCGCCAAACGCGCTCGCGGTTTGGTGCAGCATTTGTTGGGGCACGTTTTTGAGGAAATTTTCGAATGCCAGCATGCTGGACGCGCTGCGGAAAATGTTGTGGCAAATCTCGGTCTTCACGTTGACCATCAGTTCGTCGAAAATTTTGAACGCCTCGGCCTTGTACTCAATGAGCGGGTCGCGCTGGCCGTAACCGCGCAGGCCGATGCTGTAGCGGAGGCTGTCCATTTCGTAGAGGTGCTCCTGCCACAACCTGTCAATCGCGCTTAAAATCGTGAACCGTTCGACTTCCTTGAGCGCCTCGGGATTTTCAAAACTGATTTTGATGTCATAGGCCTTGCGGACGCTTTCGGAGATGAAATTGCAGACGGCGAACTGTGCCGGGCTCAATCCGTCAAAAAGCGAGCCGGGCACGGGCGTTTCCTTGCCGGACTCGGCGGCCTTGACGATTTCAGCCTCGGGCAGGCCGATGGGAAAGTTCAGGTTCACCCAGTCGGCCAGTTGCCGGTTTTTCCATTCGCTGTATTCCGTGTCGGCGGTCGTGAATTGCGCGACCTTGTCCACAACGACCTCCTCCATGATGTCCATGAGCCGGTCGCGAACATCCTCGCCGTTGATGATTTCGTTGCGGAAGCCGTAGATGACTTCGCGATGCTTGTTCATCACGTCGTCGTATTCGAGCGTGCGTTTGCGGATTTGGAAATTGTGCTGCTCGACTTTTTTTTGCGCCTGCTGGATGGAACGATTCAGGAGCGGGTGGGACAATTCCTGCCCTTCTTCAAGCCCCATTTTTTCCATGTATTTGACAATGCGGTCGGAGCCGAACAACCGCATCAGATCATCTTCGAGCGCGATGAAAAAGTGGGATGAACCGGGGTCGCCCTGGCGCGAGCAGCGTCCGCGCAATTGCCGGTCAATGCGGCGCGCCTCATGGCGTTCCGTGCCGAGCACGTGCAGTCCGCCGGCAACCTTTGTCTGCGGCGTGAGGTTGAAGACGCCGGCCTCGGTACTGTCGGGGGCGATTTTACGGACATCTCCCGTGGACGCCTCTGTCAATTTGTAATGGGGTTCGCCGGCTTCTGGTTTGGGATAATATTCCACGTTCCAACGCACGCCGGGGCCGAGTTTGATGTCCGTGCCGCGGCCTGCCATGTTCGTGGCGATGGTAATGGCGCCATGCTGGCCGGCGCGCGCGATGATTTCGGCCTCCTGCTGGTGATATTTCGCGTTCAGCACGGAATGAACCAACCCTTCGCGCTTCAACATCCGTGAAAGCATTTCGCTCGTTTCAACACTGACGGTGCCGACAAGAATGGGCCGGCCCTGCGCGTGAAGATCCTTGATTTCCTTGACGACGGCGTTGAATTTTTCGCGCCTGGTTTTATAGACCGAGTCATGCGCGTCCTTGCGAATGTTCGGCATGTTCGTCGGAATCGTCAGCACGCCGAGTTTGTAAATGTCCAAAAATTCCGTTGCTTCTGTTTCCGCCGTGCCGGTCATGCCTGCCAGTTTTTGATAAAGGCGGAAATAATTCTGAATCGTGATGGTCGCGAGCGTTTGGGTCTCCCGCTCGATTTCAACACCTTCCTTTGCCTCAACCGCCTGATGCAGGCCGTCCGACCAGCGACGTCCGGGCATGAGACGCCCGGTATGCTCGTCAACGATGACGACCTTGTTTTCCTGGATGACATATTCCACGTCGAGCTGGTAAAGGCTGTAAGCCTTGAGCAATTGCGAGATGGAGTGCATCTTCTGCGCCTTGGTCTCAAAATCCGCCTGCACCTTCGTTTTCAGCTCCAGCCGTTTGCGCGCGTCGGTTTCCGGGCCGGCGTCAATTTCATGCAACGCCATCGTCAAGTCGGGCAGCATAAAGGCGTCGGGATCCTTGGGACTGATGAAATTGCGGCCTTTCTCGGTCAAATCGGCCTCGTGACTTTTCTCATCGATCGCAAAAAGCAGTTCCTCCTTCTCGCGGTAAAGGTCCACCTTCTTCTGATCCTTGTGCAATTCCAATTCGGCATGGTTCATCATGCGGAGATTCTCGGGATCCTCCAGTAGTTTCATCAAACCCCCGGATTTCGGCTGGCCCGTCTTGACGCGGAAAAGCAGCAGACCGATTTCATGTTCGAGCGCCGCTCCATCCGCCACGTTCGACCCATCGGCGGGATTCAATTTTTTAATCAGCGCCTCGGCTTCGGATAAAAACCGGGCGCACAAACGCTCTTGTGCCCGGACGAGCGATTCGACATCCGGCTTCCACTGCGCGTATTGCTCGTCGAATGTGTGCAGGGATGGGCCGCTGATGATGAGTGGCGTGCGCGCTTCATCAATGAGGATCGAGTCCACTTCGTCCACGATGGCGTAATAATGCCCGCGCTGGACCTGTTCCTCCTTGCGCGCAGCCATGCCGTTGTCACGGAGATAATCGAACCCGAACTCGGCGTTGGTGCCGTAGGTGATGTCGCAGGCGTATTGCTCGCGACGAACCTTGGGCGACTGGTCATGCAGAATGCAGCCGACCGTCAGGCCGAGAAATTTGTAAATCGCGCCCATCCATTCGCTGTCGCGCGCAGCCAGGTAATCGTTCACCGTGACCACGTGGGCGCCGCGTCCGGTGAGCGCGTTGAGGTAAATCGGCATGGTGGCGACGAGCGTTTTACCTTCGCCGGTGGCCATTTCGGTGATTTTCCCAGAATGCTGCGCTATTCCGCCAAGGAGTTGCACATCAAACGGAATCATTTCCCAGATAACGGGATGCTCCCGTACAATCACTTCCGCTTTGCGTTCGACCATCCGGCGGCAGGTGTTTTTCACGGCGGCGAAAGCTTCAGGCAGAATTTCATCGAGCCGTTGTGCCAGTCGCTTGTTGTCCGTGATTTTGGAAAGCTCATCCTTCCATGCGGCGGTTTTCTGGCGCAATTCGTCGTCGGAGAGTTTTTGGAGTCCGGCTTCGATTTCATTGATCCGGCCAACGACCGGCCAGAATTTTTTCAACTGGCGGTCATTTCTCGACCCAAAAATCATTTTAATAAGTCCGGTCATGACGATTTGCGACAATTTACGAAAATAACGTGCGAAACGCTACGCGAGGAAACGCAAAGCGTCAAAGCGAATCGCTGTGACCTTGCGCCAAATCCTGTGCTGGCGTTTTTTAGCCGATTCGCTATTCTCAAGACGGAATCACGCGATGAATACCGCGCTTGCATCTCTCGGCATGATTGCCGGCAACCGTTCGCTGCCGCTGGAATTTGCCCGGCAGGCGCGCGCCGCCGGCGTCAAACGCCTCGTTGCCGTCGCTTTTGAAAATGAAACCGATTCCGCGCTCGGAAAACTCGTGGACGAGATTGTCTGGCTCAAGGTCGGCCAGTTGTCAAAAATGATTTCCGCCTTTACCGGCCACGGCATCAAACAATGCGTCATGGTCGGCCAGATCGCGCCCAAAAACCTTTTCGACCTGCGACCTGATTTGCGCGCGATGTCGGTGGCGCTACGGCTCAAGGAAAAAAACGCGCACACGATTTTTGGAGCCATCGCGGACGAATTGAAAAAGGACGGCGTGGAATTAATTGAGGCGACGCCCTGGCTGAAACCGCTCATGCCGCAAGTCGGTTTTCATCTCGGTCCGAAACTTTCCAGCGGACAAAAAGCCGATATGGAATTTGGTTTTCGCATCGCGAAGGAAATTTCGCGCCTCGAAATCGGCCAGACCGTTGTCGTGAAGAACGGCGCGGTGCTGGCGGTGGAGGGTTTTGAAGGCACGGACAAATGCCTCGCGCGCGGCGGGGGGCTTGCCGGCAAAGACGGAGGAACGGTCGCGGTCAAGGTCGCCAAAGCCAGTCACGACATGCGTTTTGACATTCCCTGCATCGGCGCGCAAACCCTGGAAACATGCGCCTCGTCGGGCGTCGCTGTGCTCGCGCTTGAATCCGGCAGGACACTTTTACTCGAACAAGAAGCCTGCGAACAAATCGCAAAGAAAAATAGAATTTCTGTCACGGCCATTTGAATCATGAATCCTGGACTTATTTTGACTTTGGACTTCTTGCCTCGGCGAAGCGCAGCGAAGACGGGTGGACTTTTAGTTATGCTCACGTCGCACGAACTCTTCGGTTTCATGTCGCCAACTTTGGCGGGCGAAATTGTCAATTACACCTACGAATCGGACAAGCCGACCTACAAAGCCACGCTCGGCGCCGTTGCCCAGGCACGCCACTTGCGTCCGGTCTTTCTCGAACGCCAGCCGCGTGCGCAGCGTCATGAGGCGATGATTTTAACCCTGTCCCGACCGGCGCTCGATGCCGTGGCCGGTGGACTCGTCCGCGCGTGGCTCCTGAAAAAATACAAGGCAATGCTGGTGGATTTTCTCAATGAACTGGGCATTCAAAACAATGATGGCGTCGTGGACAACCTGCCTGCCGCGATGGACGACGCGAAATTGAAATCCGCCATCGAAACGCTGCTGAAAAAATATCCGCCCGAGGTCGTGGCCGTTTATCTAAACGCGTTCAACGACATGAATGAGGCGAATTGGTCGAACTTGAAGAGCATTCTCGAAAAGGACGCGCGTCTGCAACTGGGCACGCCTGCCTGAAGCGTGGGTTGCTGCGGACAAATTCCCGCGCTTGTCGGTCGCACAGCCGGGGTCCCTTGTCGCGCCGCTGGAAGCATAAGTTAATTAACATCAAATTTGATGTTGCATATTTATGGAGTTCATTGTAGAGTTCTACGAAACGGCGGAAGGTCGTTCACCGGTGCAGGAGTTTCTTGACGAACTCAAGCAAAGCGACCCCGGCGACCACGCGGCGGTGCTTCGTGGTTTGGCGAAGTTGCGGAATCGCCAGTATCACCGTGAACCGCTGTCCAAAGCGCTGGGCGATGGACTGTTTGAACTGCGCCATGTCGGCAAGTTGAACACGCGCGTGCTGTGGTTCTTTGTAAAAGACCGGCGCATTATTGCCGTTCACGGCATTCGCAACAAAGGTCAGGCTATTCCGGCGCGCGACCTCGACACCGCACAGGACCGGATGCGTGACTGGCAGGAAAGATTTGAACCATGAAAAAGACCAACTTTGACCTTTATCTGGAAGAACAACTCAAAGACCCCGACTTCGCCGAGCGATTTGAAAGAGCGGGCGAGGCGTGGGATGTGGCCTTGCAGCTTGCGGCGTTGCGTGAAAAGGCCGGCCTTTCCCAAAAAGACCTCGCCCGCAAACTCAAGACTTCCCAGCAACAGATCAGCCGTCTCGAATCCCCGTCTTACGAAGGCCATTCCTTGAGCATGTTACGCCGCGTCGCGAATGTTCTCGGCGCAACCGTTCACGTCACCCTCGCACCCAAGGGCGAATCCGAACCCATGATTTTGTCGGAAGCCAAAGTCGCTTACAAAATCCGTCGAAAAGCATGAGTGCGAACGCGTTCAACGACATGAACAGGGCGAATTGGGCGAATCTCAAAGCCATTTTGGAATCCGATGCGCGTCTGCAATTGGGCGCGCACGCTTGAACCGGCAAAAATTTCCTGACAAACTTGCTCATTTGGCAAATTTGATTGTATAATCGCTACACATGCAACAGAGGGCAAATGAGGCATTTTCGCGTGTTTTGATTGATAAGGCGCTGGAATTCAGCGGCTGGGATTTGCTCGACGCCCATCAAGTTCGCTTTGAATTAAACACCTCAAACGGGCGAGCCGATTATTTGCTTGGCGGAAAGCGCGGCCCGTTGTGCGTTTTGGAAGCCAAGCGCGAGGACGTTGATCCTTACGACGCGAAGGAACAGGCGCGCGGCTACGCCGAAAATGTAAAAGCTCCGTTCATCATTCTTTCCAACGGGCGCGAACATTGGTTTTGGAATTACACCCGCAAAGACCAGGACGCCTACCGCATTGAGCGTTTGCCGTCCTGTGCCGACTTGGAACGGTTGCGCCTCAAAAATCTCCAGCCGCCGCGCCATTGATCTCATTCCCGCCCTCTTTCATGAAATGTTCGGCGACACTGCCGCAAAGAAAAATAATTGGCCTAGGAAGCGACTCGGTGAACTTACGACACGCATTACTAAAGGCGAATCGCCGGGGTGGCAAGGTTTTCAATATACGGATGAAGGCCCCATGTTCATAACAAGCGAAAACGTCTTGTGGGGAAGTCTTGATGTCGCCGAACCAAAAAGGATTCCGGCCGCGTTTCATCAAAAGCTTTCTCGCAGTGCAGTCCAAGCAAATGATGTTTTGCTTAATCTCGTTGGTGCATCAATTGGCCGATGTTGTCGCGTGCCACGTGGTCTAGGTGAAGCGAATGTAAATCAAGCTGTGGCTGTAATTTCATGTGGCAAAAACTTACTGCCAGACTTTTTGACTAACTTGCTGCTTTCGCAAGACGCACAAAATTATTTTCATGGCGGAAAAGTTGAGGCAGCGCGAGCGAACATTAGCTTAGGAGATATTCGAGAATACGAAACAGTTTTTCCTCCACTCCCTTTGCAAAATGAGTTCGTCCAGCTAGTGATGGAAATCCGCGAGCTTGAAGCCGGTCAAGCCACCAGCCGCACCCGCTTGGACACCCTCTTTCAATCCATGTTGCACCGCGCCTTCAATGGAGAACTTTAATTGTCATAGCCAGAAATATACAAGGCCATGACATCATTCGGACAGCAGGGTTTTTATTCGCCCCTTTATATTTTCCCGAACGGTCGGCAACCTGTTTTTGGCGGCGTCCGTTAGAAGAGACGTATGTGCAACCGCGTCCCTGATGGGCTTATATTCTTTAGCATCTCTTGCTAGACCCGGCTCCTTATTTGGATCTTTCGGCTTATCAACAAGGTTTGCAAGACTGTCCATGTCCAAATAGCTTAAGTCGCTTTTTACTCGTCTGATCTCAATACTGATATTCCCTTTGCCTTTATTATACATTTCTGCGTCTTTCCATTTTTTGGCTTCATTCTTCGCTTCTGGGGACAAGGTGAGTTTTTTCTCCTCAATATATTTCCTTACCAAGTTTTCTGAAATGAAGCAGTCGGCATAAGACGTAAAATTAACCGCAGCGTCACCGTTCAATTCGTCAAACCAACCATCAACTGTTCCCTTATTTTTTGAATCTTTAGGCAAATCGTATTCCTTTGACACTGCACCAAATAAATCTTGAGACGCCCGGTCTTTTGGTGAAATTCTTTCATTTTCTGTATCGCCAACTTGCCGATTTTCAATGCGCCATTTATCCCAATCTTCCACAACACCCATAATTAGTTTTCTGAAAGCCTCCAGAAATTTCTTGAATTTCGGGTCATCCGCTACAATTCCCTCGCGGCTACTGGTAAATCTGTCTGTGGCGTCATCCAAGGAATTAAAATGAATCTGTCCATACAAGTAATTTTCAACCAGCCGTGCAGTAGGTATATGTTTCAAGATGTCTTTTTCTCGCAAGCGTCCATTGACAAAAAGGTCAACGCCTAAACGCTCGTCAACGGTCATAATTTTTAAATCGCGAGGCTTTTCCACGGATGCCAAAAACCCCATAATTCCATGCATGGCAAGCTTCCGAGATTTGTGTTCATCGGGTGTTTTAGAAAATATTTCCTTTAAGCTCTTGATGAATGGATCATTGTGGTCGCCAATTTCCCACAAAAACTGTGTTTTTTTGGCTAAATCATTCAAGTGCTTGTGAGTAATTTTTTCGCCATTAAGGAAGATGCTGAATGACGCATCCAACAACGAAAAGCGAAAATATAGAGCAATTATCTTACCTAAAAAATCGAAACTATTGCGAATACCATCTTTAATGCCCTCGAAATATATGGTCGTTCCCTCATCGGTTTTTTGCAGGCGGGTGATGAAAGTGGAAATGTCATACTTTTCGAGTGGATATTCTTTCGGCGTCATATCCTCTGTAATGGCTTTGTCCAGCATTGAATTGTCGATAACACCACCTACATAGTCACCGCCCTTGACTTTGGAGATAACGGTGATTTTTTTCGCGCAGGATAGTAGTGCCAATTTCCCAATTCCTTTTCTACCAACGTAATGACCTGACCCCCGAAAGATGGACGTGACAAAAGTAGAGTTCTGCTGCGAAAAGAAAGGGCAGCAGAACTATGAAAAAGAGCAAATACAGCGAGGAACAGATCATTGGGATACTACGGGAAG
>Ga0182027_10002418_pt1 | contig 30336 bp, 33 predicted proteins | sample 712E1DmetaG_FD_121300 | JGI IMG/M metagenome (GOLD analysis project Ga0182027, IMG submission 121300) | Permafrost microbial communities from Stordalen Mire, Sweden - 712E1D metaG (Illumina Assembly) | ecosystem: Environmental > Terrestrial > Soil > Wetlands > Permafrost | place: Sweden...
CCTGTTTGCACATCGGGTGAATCGGAAAACAAGGCGCAACCTTACTGGGCCGTCCGAAAGGGATCGAAAATGGAGACCTCCGTTGTATTGCACGATACACCAAAGGCGCGGAGGCTGGCGGAGGCGTTGAAGAAATTTCGGAGGGAATGGTTCTTGTCGACCTGGTCGAGAAAACCCGGAAGGTGGATCCCGGCGGCGAACGCCATCGGGGAGATGTTGCGTGGGTAAGGAAGAGCGTGACACACCACAGCGGCCTGACAAGCCCCTTACGATAAAGCAGCGGGCCTTCGTCGAGGCCCTCGTAGCGGACCCGAAGGGGGACATCAAGGTAGCGGCGGTCAGCGCCGGGTTCTCCCCGGTCAGCGCCAAGCAGATCGCGAATGACCTGCTCCACGCCAAGAAGTACGGGCACGTCTCCGCCGAGTATCGCCGCCTGTCCCGCGAGCGTCTGGCCCAATACGGGATCGATGCTCAGGAATGGATGGACCGGGCCGCCGCGGTGCTCAAGGTCGACCGAAGAAAAATCTTCAAGTGGGACGGCAACAACCTGACCGTCAATCCCACCGAGAACATGCGGCCTGAAGAGGTGGCGCTCATCCAGGAGATTTCTGTGGTGGTCGGTGACGACGGCGAGGCGCGCCCTCGCATCAAACTGGCTCCTCTCGCACCGTTCTACCAAATGGTCGGGAAAGCCCTCGGCCTATTCCGCGAGAGGATTGAAATCGACGCCACGATAGAGTATGCAGCCGCTGAAGAATCTCTCACTCGCAAGCTTGCTGAGCTCAGACAGTCGCTTGAAAGAGCGATTCTTGGCGAGCCTAAGCCCCCGGGAGAAGAGGGATCTCCTCTATAGGTGGGACTTCTGGGGGCGCCCCGACCAGTTCGCCCCGCGATGGCCCTGGTATGTCTGGCTAATCCTGGCTGGCCGCGGGTGGGGCAAGACGCGGACGGGCGCAGAGTGGGTCATCGAGTGCATCAAGGCCGGGTTTGACCGGGTCAATCTCTTCGGCAGGACGATCGGTGACGTCCGCTCGATTATGATCGAGGGGGAATCGGGGCTCAAAGCCAAGAGCCCCCCGCACCTGTATCCTCGCTACATAACGTCGCAAAAGCTTCTGAGGTGGAAGACGGGCCAAGAGTCCCACATCTTCACCTCAGACGAACCTGATGGCTCGCGCGGCCATCAGCACCAGAAAGTTTGGGCCGACGAGCTGGCCGCGTGGCACAGCTTCGAGCCCTGGGACAACCTGAAGATGGGCCTGCGGATCGGGACCAATCCTCAGATTTGCGTGACCACAACGCCGCGGCGGCTGAAACTGCTGCGGCAAATCCTGGCGAAAGCGAATACGGCGGTCACTAGGGGCCGCACCGTCGACAATGCAGCTAACCTGGCTGCCGAGGCCCTTGAGGAGCTCCTCGACAGCTACGCGAACACCGAACTGGGCCGTCAAGAACTTGATGGCGAGCTCCTAGACGACTGCGAAGGCGCTTACTGGGACCAAGAGCTCATCAATGAGTTACGGATCCTTGAGAAGAATCTTCCCCCGCTGGTGCGGGTGGTCATCGGGGTAGACCCGGCGATCACCAACAACTCCCGGTCGGACCATGTGGGAATCGTGGTCGTGGGCCTGGGAATCGACGGCCATGTCTATGTCCTGGCGGACCTGAGTTGTAAGGCTTCCCCGGGGCAATGGGCCAGCTTGATTATCAAGGCCTACCGCGAGTTCGGTGCGGACAAGTGTATCGTGGAAACCAACCGCGGCGGTGACCTGCTGGCCCATACGCTCCGGATCATGGATGCCGACGCCATCCTGAACATTGACGAGATTAACTCTCAGGAGGACAAGCCGGGACGAGCGGAACCGGTGTCCGCCCTCTACTCGCAAAAAGTGCGCCGCGCCCACCACGTCGGCACGATGAAGCTCTTAGAGGATGAGATGACGGACTGGGATCCTCGCATCTCAAAATATTCGCCCAACAGAATTGACGCTCTGGTCTTTGCGGTGGTGGAGCTGATTCCCAATCTGCGGCCTTCGCGTCCGATATCACAGCGGGTCGACCCCCGCAAAGAAATTTACCTGCCCGCTCGCAAGAGCGTATGGACTCCATCGAAAGGACCCGGACGATTTTGGCAAGCCCTCTCGGCTCTTGGTTTCGCCGCCTAGTCGGCAGCGAACCGGAAAGACCGACCCCGGCTCCTGCTCGCGTCAAGCCGCATAAGGTGCGCAGGCGAAGAGGTCCGACGGCGGTCCAGGAGGACTTGCGCAAACCTTCCCTGACGGGAGACCCCTGGCAGGGGTATCGCCGCCTCACCCGCTCGAGCGAGAAGCGGCGCGACCTGACCCCGGTCCGATGGGACTGGCAGCAGCGGCTCGGGAACTGGCTCTGGGCCAGTCATCCGGTCTGCAAGAAGGCACTCCAGAATACCAAGAACTTCGTTTGCGGGGACGGCTTCTGGCCACAGTCCTTGTGCCAGACCAAACTGCGAGAAAAGATCCAGTCTCTCCTGGAGATGCATTGGAAAATCAACGCGTGGGGACCGGAACTGGCCCGCCGTGTTGAGACTCTGAGCGTTGAGGGCGAGTGGGTCTATTGGTGCACGCCTCCCCACCACTCCTCAGGCCACATCGAGCTTTGCAAAATCCTGCCCGAGAACGTTGAGGAAGTGCTCCGCTGCCCGCTCAATGCCGAGCGGTTGGACGAAGTCCATCTCAAGTTCCCTCTCGAGTTCGTTTCCTGGGGCGGGAAAGACCTGATCCAAAAGTTCAAGCTGGCGCACTGGGACTGGAAGAGCGAGCGGGTGCGTGGCGACGGCCTGATGCTCGGGGCCAACCGCCTGTCCGGGCAGACCCGCGGATGGTCCGACCTCCTAGCGATCGCCGACTACATCGACCTGTTCGACACGGCCATTTTTACGGAGGCCGAGCGAATAGGTATCCAGCGCGCCTTCGTATGGGATGTCCTTATCAAAGGCAAGGGGGACATAGAGAACAAGGTTACCCAGCGCCGCGAGGAACTGCAGGCCCTGGGCCCCCCTCGGCCAGGCGCGGTCAACGTGCACAGCGAGGACGAGGAATGGAGCGCCAAGTCCGTTCAGCTCTATCTCGGGGAGACCATCGAATACCTCAAGTTCATCTTGATGGTATGCCTCGGCGGAACGCACAACCCTGAGCACTGGTTCGCGCAGGGCGGCAACACAAATAAGGCGACGGCTTCTGAAATGGGCGGCCCGGCCTTCGCCCACATTCGCGAGCGCAAGCGTGAAATCATGACGTTCATGACCTTGGAACTGGAAATGCAAATGCAGGCCTGGGTCGACTGCGGCCAGTTGCCGCGAGGGCTCGACCCCAAGGACCTGGCCTTCCAGATTTTGTCCAAAGACCCGGAGCACAACGCCTACAACACCATCGGCGCCAACCTCCAGAGTGTAGGGCAGGGGCTGGTAATTGCGTCGAGCCAGGGATGGCTGACCCCCCAGGAATGCGCGATGGCCTACCGAGGAGCCGCCGCCGATATGGGCCTGGGCGACTTTCCCGGCGTGCCGCCGGACAAGACTTTAGAGGCGGCCCAACAGCGAGTTTCCCAGGCCTTAGACGCCAAGAAGTCCGAGTTATCGACTCAGAAACCTTTCGACATGGTAGGAGGAAACGATGGCAAAACGTTCAGCCGAGATGGATCAGGACAGCCCGGAAGCCCCGGAGGAGGAGCGAACCAGCAACCCACCGGAAACGACCCCTGAGGAGATGGATCCCGAACGCCCAGTCTTCTCCTTCCCGGTCTTTACCGAGGAGGATGATGAGCCGGCGGTGCGTCTCATTGACGGACAGACTGTGAAGGTCCCCCGTTTTTGCTGCAACGCTCTGCATCGGTGGCTGGGTGACCGCCAGTTGGCGTGTTACGCCCTCGTCAATCACGGAATCGTGCAGACGGCCAGCTTTATCTCCTACCCCGACCATCAAAGATTCGAAGTTTCCGGCCAGGCCTGATGAGCAAACGCAAGTTCTGGATTCCCGGCTACCTGACCGAGGAAGTCTCGGCCACTGACCAGGGATCGATATGGAACGCGACGCTGATCCGGTCAGGTTGGTCTCGCAACGGGCTTTATTACCCGCGCCCGACGTTGCAGGAGGCCGCTCCTCTCTTTGAGGGGAGTCCGGTGGAGTACTATGCGGCGGGGACCCCGGTAACGCACATTCCCCGGGCAAAACGGCTGGCTGGCGTCAGTGCACCTGCCGGAAACATCGCGGGGGTCTCGGCTAACTGCGCGGCAATTGAGTCGGGCGGGCGCTTGGAGCTCCAGGCGCAGATTCATATCACCCAACAGCCGATCCGTGAGGAATTGGCTAATCATTGGAGAGTATTCCAAAAGTATGGCATCCCCATGGCCTTGGGTCTCTCCATCGACGGAAACGCGGCGCTACGGATGGGGACCGCCGAGGGCCGGAAGGGCCTCATCGTAGACCGCATTTTTGAAATCTTGGGCACGGCGATCGTGTCACAACCAGCAGCTGGAGGCAGATTCTCGCAGTTGGTGGCCGGATTCAGTCAAATCAAGGAGGACCATATGAAACCATTGTTAGCCTGGTTGCGCGCGAAGGGCCATACCGTAAAGTCTCAGGAGCCGGCGGAGGTCTGCCAGCAGGTCATATCTATCATTCAAGAGGACGTGGGGGACGCCAGCTGGATGCAATTGGCGCTTGACCTGCTCAGCGCTGGAAAATTGGAGGAGGTGCAGGGGCTCTTGGAGCTGGCTATCTCCAGCCAGAACTCTTCCACCGTGATGGAAGCGGTTGCGGTCCAGGCCCCCGCGCCTTCCGCTTCCTCCACCCTCTCACGAGTTGAGGCCGACCTTGCCACCATCCGGCGCCAGGCTCAGAGGGCCACGGAAATCGCCGAGGGCGTCCAGCTTTCGAGCTCGGCCGCCGAACTGGAACGGCAACTTTCGTCCAGCGACTTGCCCGAGAAGATGGCCCGGTTCGTGCGCAAGCAGTTTGAAGGCAAGGTCTTCGAGGCGAAGGTCTTAGCGGAGGCCATCAGCGAGATTCAGGAGTCCATCGGCTCTCCTCCTCCCGCCACCGGCGTTTTGCAGGGCCGGGCCGCCGACATCCGGCTGGGGGTCGGGGAAATCGAGCGGCAGCAGGCCGGCTGGGATATCGTAATGGGTTACGATTATACCAAAGACAAAGAGAGGAAGCTCTCGGACGAGGAGAAGTCGACCTACCGGGAAATGCGCAACGCCCGCCCTGGGACGCTCTACAGCCGCTATTACGACGACGGCGACATGATGCAGAAAATCGGGCCTAACGCGATCGTCCAAGAGGCCACCAGCGCCAATTATCCGGACATCCTCAGCACCTCGATAACCCGCCGGGTGGTCCAGGTATACGATGAGGTGCCTGACCAATCCGATGACCTGGTCACTGTCGTGGACGACATCCAGACCTTTAAAGACCAGGACCGGATCCTCTATGGCGGTTTCTCGGATGTGGCATTGGTTCCCGAATCGGACAGCCAGAACTATCCCTACCTGAAGGGGTTTGATGAAAAACAGTCGACCTACCGCCTGAACAAATACGGTGGGCTGTTCGCCATCACCTGGGAAATGATCCTGAACGATGACCTGGGCGTCTTCCGCAATCTGACGGATGAATTGGGCCGCCTCTGCCGCCACAAGAAGAAGATGTTCATCTATTCTCTGGTTACCGCATCTTCGGGCGGTGCCGTCAACACCGACCAGACCTACGATGGCCTGGCCCTCTACCACGCCAATCATGCCAACGTAGGCTCGGCCGCCTTGAGTAAGCTGTCTCTCACCGCCGCTCGGGTGGTGATTCGCAATCAGAGGCGGTTCTCGCGCTCCATCACCCTCGGCGCGGCCTATACCGCGGGCGAGACTGCCCTGACGGTTTCCGATACCACCGGTATCAATCTTGGGAACTTCATCCAAGTCGATTCCGAGTTCTTCCGGGTAACCGGGGTCACATCGGGAACCGTCTTGGCGGTCACGGGGGCGAGGATGGGCACAGCCGCGGCCAACCATGCTAACGCCGCCGTCGCCACTCTCATCGCCGATACCATCAGCGTCAACCGGTTCCATGTGGTGGTGCCCTCCGAGCAGGAGGACAATCTCTACGGGATCCTCAACAGCGAACAGATTCCCGGCACGGCCAACAATGATGCCAACCAGATGGAAGCCCTCGCCGCCAAGGGTAACCTCGTCCCTCACGTGGTGGACTCGCTCTATCTGGCCGGCGACGTCCGGAGCTGGTATTGCGTGGCTGAACCGACCCAGGTCAAGACCTTCGAGTTCGCCTATCTGCGCGGCCAACGCAAGCCCCTGATCGGCGTCCAGGACGCCGAGCTCCTCGGCAACATGTTCATGCGCGACAACGCCACTTACAAGGTCCGCTTCCCGCTGGGAGGCAAGGCCATCGACTGGCGTGGCGCCTATAGCAGTCAAGTGGCCGGAGGCTAAGCAGTGGCTCTCGCCGCCCTCAAGGCCAAGGCTCGTCAGTTTGCGCGGGTCCCTGTCGACGTGGTCAGTCAGGTCGACACTGACCACGTGCAATCTGACGAGACCGCGGCCTTGTTTGACGCTCTCAAGACCTACAGCGCCGCCCGCCCGAGGTTCCTGGTGGCAGATTTCCCCGCCCTGGCGTCAGGGGTGCGGGAGATTTGCCTGCCAGATTTGATCCTCGGGTGGTCCGGCTCCTGGAGGGTGGAGCGTATCTGGTGGATCATGCAATGGAACGACCCGTATTTTAGCCCGTCGGGCTGGAGCAACGGCGGGGGCCTGGGCGGCTGGGACGACCCGGCCTTCGACACAGCCTGGCCGATGAATGGGCCGTCCGGACCCCGGGAGCGTCTCTTCGAGCTGCGCCCGGGCGAATGGATGGACCTGCAGAAGGGAGATGGGAAGCGTTACCTGCGTTTCCTTGGGCGGTTCCCCATCAACGTCGGATACTCGCTCGACTATTTCTCTCCGCATCTCATCGACTCCACGCACGACACGGTCAGCGACCAGTATCCTCAAGACGTCGACGCCCTCTGCCATCTGGCGGCGAGCAAGATTCTCCAGATGGCCGCCAACCGTTACGCCGGGCAGAGTTCCTCGACGCTCAACCTGGATACGGTCGACACCGCCGCGCAGACAATGAGCTATGCCGCCCGTGCCAACGAGCAACGCAAACTATACGAGGAGTCGATGACCTCCTTGCCGCCCCAGCAGGCCGCCCCCAAACCCATCACGGGAACAAGGGTCGACTGGGGCCGGGCAGACCGAAAACACCGTTTCTGGCCTCGAGGAAGGGCATAAGTGGACTTTTCCGCCAAATGCAGCCGAAAAGGGCCTCTTTTCGAGTTTTCCGCTCTCAGCGTGGCCGATTCCTTATCCGTTCCCGCCGTCGAAGCCGCGACTCAGGACCTGGCCGGGGCGATCGCCGAGAACGCTCCCAAGGCCTCGGGGAAACTGGCGGGGTCGGTGGCGGTGATCGGGAGCGGCTTGAACCGCCGAGTGCAGGTAGGTGAGTGGTATGGCATCCCACTGGAGGCGGGTGTCAGGCCCGGATTCGTCCCTATCCAGTCAATCGCACAGTGGGCTTCGGTCAAATTGGGGTTGGACGATATCTCGGCGCGCCGGATGGCTTTCGCCTATAGTCGTTCGCGCTCTACCACCGGTCAGCCCCGCAATAGCTTCTTCTACCGAACCTTCGACCGCGTCCGGGGACTCCTGATGAGTCGATATCTTGAGCCCATCGCGGCCGGAATTGCGAGCAAACTTGACGGATGAGCTGGGGGACCATAGCAGCGGCCCTGCAGGCGAGAATTGCGGCGATTCAGACCGATAGTCAGGTCCATGCGGTCGTTAAGCACCTGAAAGAGGACGAGGAGACCCCCGATTTCAAGGCCCTTTTTGCCAACAAAGAGGCCACGGATATCAATTTTTGGATGATTTCCAGAGTGTCCGATGAGGAAAAGAAGTCCGAATCGGACGCAAATCGCTGGCTAAACCACCACACCGCGGAGATCCTGCATGTTCGGGGCCTCCATGGACATGGAGACTCAGAAACGCCTTTTCAGGCTGATTTGGACGCCATTATTGCCGATTTTCGGACGGGAGACCGAACTTTGGGAAATATTGCAGAGTTTTTCACCGATATTCACTTCCCGCGTATTGATCTGGTCAAGTTTTCCAAAGCGACGTGCCATATGGCCCACGGAATTCTCACCGTGGAAGAGGTAATCTCCAATGCTTAGCCCCTGTCTTGACATAGGCGACGCGTTCTTACGGGTGCTGCAGAACTCTTCGGTAGTATCTGCGCTGACCCCGCGGCTCAAGACCATAGACTGGGACCCGGTGCGCACGGAACATCCGCGCTATCCCACCAGCATCAAGGACCTTCCGGTCTTCTTGCTCTGTGTGGAGGATGAAAAAGACGATGCCGAGGTCACCAACGGGATGAAGTTTGAGCCGGAATGGGATGGCTGGCTCTATCTGCAGCAAGACCCAGCTCAGAATGCGACCCGCCAGGCCCTTTCCTATGCGCGAAGCTTCCAGTCGGCCTTTTTGGCCAAGCCCAGACTCTTGCAGGGCGCGGGAGCGGAATATTTTGCGGTGACCCAGGTTATTTTCCATCGCACGATCCAGCATCGGCTGCAGGACCACCCGCTCTACCGGGTGACCCCGATTCAGTTCAAATTCGAGATTTCGTCGACAATTCTCTATTCATAGGAGGTCAAGTGAAGCTAGTTTACCAGCCACGGCGCGGCGAAGGGCCCGAGCCTAAGGAAATCAAGAGTTTGGGCATCACCATAGTGCCCAATCGGCCTTGGACCGTCACCGACGAAGCTTGGGGGAAGCGCCTTCTGGCCGCCGTCCCTCAAGTCATATGGCTGGATCCGCCTCCAGTGAATCCAGCGCCCGCCGCGCCGTCTTCCGCTGAGACTGCGCAACCCAATCAACCGGCCGGAGGTGTGAAATGAGCAAGGCAAGCGTTGGATACGGAACCGGTGCAGCCATAGGAATCGGTCTGGAGGAGCCCGCCGCAGAGGGGACCGGAGTGGTCCCCGACGTCTATATTCCTTTCAAGTCCGAATCTCTGAAGTGCAAGCGCGCCGTTACGAAGAGCGGTACCATCACCGGCGATCGCAGTGTGCCACAGCGGCTAAAGGGAGTTCGCGAGGCGGACGGCGACATCGTTTGTGAAATTTCCGGCCCGGAATTCAACTACCTTTTTGACAAGTGGAACGGCAACGCCACGGGAGCCCGTACCGACGAGACCATAGCTGGCTTCGTCACGGCCGCTCCGACGGCGACCGTGGTAGCCTCCGGGACTCTGGCCATTGCGACCTTCAACTATTGCGTGGAGACCATCTGGAGAGGGCCGGGAGGCCTCCTCTTCAGCCAGCCGGCCTCGGCGAACTCCGCCAATGCGACGACCGTGACGGGGAACCAGAAGGTCAATCTCGCCTGGGCTGTCAACGGGACGGTTCCCAACTCCCCGGCCTCCGACTGGGCGATCGCCGGGAGCGCCATCTTCCGCCGCACGGGAGCCGCTCCATATCAATTGCTGGCCGTTCTTTCGGGCAGCGGTACCACCTATATTGATGACGGTTCAATCACCGAGTTGCTCAACGTGCTGCCCTATACCCGCGCCGCCGCCGCCCTGCACACCTGGGTCAAAGCCTATGTCGCGGGACAGAATCCCCTTCCTGCCGTCTCGATCACCCGCTTGACCGATAATGACCAATCCGAGCGCCTGTTGCTGACCCGGTTCAACACATTCGAGGTCGGCGTGAAAGAGCCGAATTCCCCGGTCGAAGGGAAGTTCGGCGTGATGGCCCGAGACTTCGAACCTGTCGCCAATCCCACCCCAGCCCTGACCAACCTGCAGAAGATGATGAACTGGCAATGCCAGGTAGCCATTGACGGAACGTTCTCCGATGCCATCGAGGCTGTCACCATCAGCGGGACCAATGGCTGCGAGAAAATCCCCGGATGCTCCGGCAAGCCCCGCTATCGCGACATCGGACGCGGCGAGCGCGAGGTTACGGGCACCCTTGGGAAGGGGTTCGAAGACCATGAGTTCTGGGGCAAGATGCGAGACGGGGTTGCCTTCAATCTGCGCCTGGTCGGTATGGGTCAGCCGATGGCTCTTCCGACCCTTCCCGCGACCTACGACTTCGAGATGGGCGCCGAGGACGTCACGCCGTTCCCCTATTGCCTGGTCATCGACGCCTACAATTGCACCCTGTCCGAGGCCGGTGGTAATGTCTCGGGCAAGGGGCGCATCGCGGAGAACATCCAGTTCGGGTGCGCCGTGGACGCCACTACGGGGACCGAGCTGCGGGTGCGGGGGTATGATCTGACCCCGACCTATTGATTTCCTTTCAAAAAAAACGCTCTTGGAGGTATGATGACCCGGTTTTTCAAAATCCTGGCCGCTTCGGCGGCCTTCTTCATTTCACTGGCCCTGTTGGACGCCGGATTGGGAAGGGTCAAGGCGGCCACCGGCGACATCGTGGCTTGGTCCAACGACCAGCAACAGGATGTCGCCCGACTGACTCAGACGCAGTTCCTCCCCGGACTCACGGACAGCTTCGACTTGGGTAATTCCTCGTTACGCTGGCGCAATCTTACAGTGGCTAACCTGACCGTAGGGTCACAGAGCTCCACCGGGATGACCGGGATGGCCCGCCAGGTGGCTGCCGCGAATACCACCCTGGCGAACTTCTCGGCTCCCTTCGTCGGCGTCACCAACGCCACCGCGACTATCACCTTGCCGGTGGCTCCCGCCACCGGTGCAATCTTCGTCGTCAAAGATGAGACAGGCACCGCAGGCGCAGCCGGCAACATCACGGTCAAGGCCTCGACGGGCAATATCGAGGGGGCCGCTTCCCTGAGCGTCTCTAGCGCTTATGGAACCGCGAAGGTTCTGTATACGGGCAGCGTCTGGGAGACTTGGTAAATGGGCTCCAATCGCCTCGAGGTCACCTTAGCGGCCAATACGAAACCCCTGAACGATGCTCTGAAGCAGGTCGATAAGACCGTCAAGAGCTCGTTCTCGGCGATCGAGTCCCATGCCAAGATGGCTGCTGGGGCTCTGGCCGCTTTGGGGGCCGGGGGCGACCTCCTGGGCAAGACTTTCATTGACCAGGCCGCCAGTCTGGAGACGTTGCAGGCCAAGATGGTCGGCGTCACCGGATCGGTAGCCAAGGCCCGAGAGGAGATCGAGAAGCTTCAGCAGTTCACCCACGCCAATCACAACCTGTTCTCATTGGAAGAGGTCGAGAAGGCGCAGATGACGCTCAAGAATTTGACTCATGACGCCGATACACTTTTGCCCATCGTGGCAGGCCTGGGGGCTCAATTCGGAGACCTCGACGGAAAGGCTACCCTGGTAGCCCAGGCCTGGAACGGTAATGCCAAGGGCCTCAAGGCATATCAGCGCGAATGCCAGGTCTCGACCGAGACGCTCGTTCAGTTCGGTGCTCACGTCGACGAGACGGGAAAGATTACGGTTAAGGGCGCTGCGAATCTCGACGCATTCCGAAAAGCGATGGTCGCCATTGAACAGTCCAAGCACGGCGATGCGGTAGCCCGTCAGGCCGACACCCTGGCCGGAGCCATGACGGAGCTGTCGAATTCGTTCAAGGAGTTCGAGGCCGAAGCCGGCAAGGCGCTGCTCCCGACCGCTACCGCGATCGTGAAGTCCATTTCGGGAATGGTAGAGGAGTTCCGCGCCCTTCCGGATGAGACCAAGGGCATGATCGCCTGGGGCGCCATGGCCACTGGAGTGGTCGGCACTGTGGGCGCGGCAGTGGTAGGATGTGCTGCTACGGTAGGACCTCTCGTGGCAGGCCTGGCCACCGCGGGAGTTACGGCCGCGGGGGCATCCGCGGCGCTGGCGGCAGTGTGTCCTCCGCTTGCCGGAGTAGCTTTCGCCGCAACCGTCGCCGGACTATCCTTTGCGCCGGTAGTGGCGGGCCTCGTGGCCGTCGGCGGCGCAGGAATCTACATGGTCCATTCGATGGGCGAGGCCAACAAGGCCGCGGCGCAAACCCTGAAAATGGAAGACCAACAGTTGGGCTTCTATCGTAAAGAGCGTGACGTCATTGTCTCGGCCACCAAAGCCATCAAAGACCATGGAGATGCGCTGATTGAAGACGCCAGGAGTTCGGCCCAAGCAGACCTCCTCATAGGAAAGACGGACTTCGATATCACTAAAGCGATTCTTGGACAGCGAGAACTGCAACGCGCCGCGGAAGAATCCAAGAATCAAGCCAAGGTGGCCGAGATAGAGAAAACGATTAAGTTCCTCGAGCTCGAGCGGGACGAGATGCGCGGAACGGGCGTGGCTGCCATGGAGGCAGCCGAAAAAACCAAGAACGCCGAACAAATCAAGGCGGAAGCCGCTGCCTCCGCTCTCGAGGCATTCCAGAAGAACAAACAAGCCGGGGTATTCATCAACAAACGCGAGGAGTTGGCAGCTCTCGATGAGGTCCTGGCAGGCCTGAAGCAGACCCACAAAACTACCGAGGACAATTACAACAAACTCAAGGCGACCAAGGATGGAGATAAGTCCGAAGAGTCCAAGTCCCTCCAGTCCACGCTTGAGGAAGAGAAAAGGCTCATTCTAGAGCATGCCAAAATGGCCCGAGAAGCCCGCGAGGAAGAAGCCAAGGAAGCTCTCAAGAAGGTTGAGGAGGATTCCCAATTAGGTAAGATATCCAAGAGCGAGGAGGCCTCCCGACTCAAGGATCTCGCCGGAAAATATGGCGACCTGGCCGAGTTTAAGCGCGACGTCAACTTCAAGGCCGAACAGTCTATCAAGTCCGCAATCGAAGACCGATTCGCCGCCGAAGTAAAGACCTCCGAGGCAACGAGGTCCTTGCTCGACGCTCAGCAGAAGTCCATAGAGGACCGCATCAAACGCGGTGAGGATTTGAAAACGGGGGAAGCCGAGCTTATCGCGCTCATCAAAGAGCGTGCCGACGCGGAACAAGACGCCATCGTCACCAAAGCCGCCTTGGAGAAGTCCAAGCAAAGCGATCCTCGGGTGCGGGCCGAGATTGAGAAGCAAGCTCAGCGTGAAATAGCCAAGGTGTGGTTGGAAACGGATGCGCAGATCGCCGCCTCCCAGGACTTCGTTCGCCGGACGGCGGCGGACCGGATCGAGACTGACATCGACGTTTCGCGCGGCCAGAAGGCTATCATTGACGCCCAGGTGGAATCTCTGAAGCGAAAGGTCAAGGAGGGAGAGAACGTCGGCCACCAGCTCGACGAAGAACTGAAGAAGCAGCACCAAATCGAAGACGCGAGCTTCCGTCTGACCCTGGCAAAAAAACTGTCGACAGAAACGGACCCCGCCAAACGCGTGCAGTTGGAGCTGGAGTCCCGAGAACAGTTGACGGCCAGCCAGAAGCGCTATGCCGAGACGGTCAAGAAGACCCACGAAGAGGAAGCGGCGAGTCGCGCCAAGGATCATCTCGAAGCCCTGGCCCTATCCAAAAGAGAACACGACGAGAAGCTGGCCCAGATGGCCGAGCATAAGGCCGCCGGCAAGGACACGACCCGAGAGGAGGCCAGCCTGGCCCGCGAGGCGACAGACCTGAAAATCAAGGAGATTCAGGCAAGGCTGGCATCCAATGAGGTGGGTAAGTCCGCCGCCGAACAGGCCCGTCTGCAGCGCGAAGCGGAACTCGATATCCTCCAGGCCCGCCGGGACGGCAAGAAGGCGTTGGAGGCGCTGAACACCACCCTCAAAGCCGGCACGGACGAACTGAACAAGCAGAAGGACGCGCTCAAGGGCATCGTTGACGAGCTGGCCAAACTCAAAGGCGAGAAGGAAAAGGATGAGCGGGAAAAGGGCCCCCTCATCGGCGGGATCGAGGAGATGGCGAAGGCCCAGCAACGAGACAACCGGATCGCCGAGCTGGAGTCAAAAAGGCGGATGGCCGAGTCCGACATCGGGGACCAGGAAGCTTCCCGCAAGAGTGCAGCGGCCAACCAATCCGAAGGAGACCGGACTGGTAAGACGTTCGGTGGCCAGACCCCGGCGGAGCTCATCCGTCAGGCCGAGGTTGACGCTATTGAATCCGCCCGCAGGAAAAAGGACCAGGACCGAGCTGACTCCACCCTGGCGGCCGGCCGCTCCGCCGCCGAAGCAAAGCTCCGCGATATGGGCAAGAGTCCTGAGGAAATCGAACAGATTCTGGGAGTCAACTTCAAGCCCGCTCCCTCCGATGCTAAAAAGGAAGCCGATCCGGCCCGCACCGTCGCGGCTAAGAAGGGGATCATTCCGGGGGCCTATGACCCGGCCATTCACGCCCCTGCTCCGGGTTCCGAGGATTTGATAGCCGAGCAAAAGACCACAAACGACCTTCTGCGCCAAATCCTCAACAAGGAAGCCCGCGTGCGGATAGATGGCGGGCGGCCGGCCACCGAGCAACAACTGTGGCAATATACCACCAATAAGACATGACGACATACACCGTGAGCCTGGCTCCCCGGCTCCCACACAGCAAAGACTTGTTCTGGGAGATTGTGGACCACTTAGAGTCGTGGAATTGCTTCCCTGACCGTCCGGCGCAGATGGTGGTCAGGCTCTGCCCCCGGGGGCTCACGATGGCCCGCAAAATCGACAAACGCGGGTTGGGATTGACTCTTTGGTATCTATACCGGTGGAACCCGGCTTGGAGAATCTATTTCGTAGGGAAGGAGGCTGCATGAGCATAGGGACCGATGACATCCAGCTCTTTAACTCGGCCACTCCGACGGCCTCGATTTACCCCACTCCCACCCCTCTCGTCGGAGGAGGAATAGGAGCGACCAGGCTTCGAGGAAACTCTGTGAGCGAGTTACACCCCACTATGTCTTCGGCAATGGCCGGGGGCGGATCCCGTACCTCGGTGGCCAAATACTGGATAGTCAACCAGTCTTCCACCGATGACCTGCAGAGCGGCTCGGTCAACCTGGCCAACAGCATGGATGATTCTCCAGCCGGCCCATTTTATCCGTCCATCACCCCGAGCGCCTCTACCGATGACAATACCTATTTGTTCCGGTTTCTCGGTTGGGATACGCAGCCGGTCCCCCAGCCTCTTAGCAGCGATGTGAATGGGCAGGGAGCCGTCAAGGTGAGCTCCGGAGACTCTTTCTCCCGGGTGGTGGCCGTGGAGTCAAGGGATGCGACAACTGGCGTCTTCAAGCCGGTCACGTCGAACTGCACAATCGCGAACGGCCCCATCACGACGGGCATTTTGATGGCCGGCTGCTATTCCATAACCTCCGAGGTGCGCACTGCACTTTCCGCCTCTCTTGATGATGCGTCGACTACCGCCGATGCGGCTACCGTCCCCGCCGGGATCGTTCTTTCCAAGCCTCGAACCCTCGCCACCGCTTTGACCCTCGCCAACAATGGGGTGTTGCCAAAGGGCGGCGGGGCGCAGCCGGGGTGGAGCGTGTGGGTTGTCGACGAGATGCGCAAGCCGAGTCAAGACTTGCAGGTGATTATCCAGGTGAATGGAGCCACATTCTGATGCACAGTTTGCTCGCCCCCTTTCTGGCGCTTATCCCGTGCAATGGAGAGCGTCGTACCCAATGGCCCAAATTCTTGCTCGAGTCCGCCGGAGGCCTCTGCTGGGCCGCCTGGCTGGAGACGATGGCCGTTTATCGGGAGGTAGCCCTGCTTGTCCCCCTGACATTTGTAGCCATCCTGTGGATCGTCAATATGTTGAGCGGGACCCTGGCGGCGACGTTGCGAGGCGCAGATGGCGGCGGAGTGACCGGAATCCGAGCCTTCAAATGGTCTCGCTCGCGCGAGGGGATGACTAACCTGGTCGTCTATGCATGCGTCTTGGGCGTCAGCTATATCTTACGCCGGTGGGCGCCCTATGGCTCCATACCGGCCGGGGTTATCGAGGCCTATGTCATCTTCCACCTATGCGGTTCGTGCCTCAGTAACCTGGGCCGGATTTTTGGAAACCGAGCGATGCAAAACCTTGGCGGTATGTTGGAGAACCGAGGAGACCAACTCCTGGAGAAGAGGAAGTCATGACTATCAATCAAGAGGGCCTTGAGCTCATCAAGAAGTCGGAAGGCCTGCGCCTAGAGACCTACTTGGATTCGCGGGGAATCCCCACGATCGGCTATGGTCATACCGCCGGGGTCCTCGTAGGGGACAAAATCTCTCAGGATCAGGCCGACGCCTTCCTTCACCTCGACCTGGCCGGCGCGGAAGCGGATGTGGCCCGCCTGGTCAAAGTCCCTCTGAGTTCGAATCAATTTTCCGCCTTGGTCAGTTTCGTCTATAATGTCGGGTCCGGCCAATTCAAGGCCTCAACCTTGTTGGCCAAGCTCAACGCCGGGGACTTCCAGGGGGCGGCGGAACAATTCCCGCAATGGATTCATGCCGGCGACCACATCGACCCCGGCTTGGTCATTCGCCGAGCTGCAGAGCAGCGGCTTTTCCTCAAGGAGACCGCGCCTGTTTTCGATCCTAAGGCCAGCTCTGTCTGGAGGCTGTTCGCGCCCCCGGAGCGCTGGCAGGTAGCCCTTACCGTGACGGATGAGCAGCGTAAGGCTTTGTCTTGGGCCGCCACCCAGTTGGGGCTCATATACCGAGAGGATGCGCAGGCATGCAAGGCTTTCCTCGGTCTCCAGCGCTCCGGTCCTGTGGCCATCAAGGTCGTGCCACAATCCCAGCACACGCCTGATAGCTGTGGACAGACGAGCGTGGCTATGGCCATTGATGCACTCATGGCGAAGAGCCTTACGGATTCTGACATCAATTCTCGCTATGGGTATGAATTGCTTACGGCGCTGAATCAGGAATGCGCTCCGAAGTTCGCTTGGGAAGACAAGGATTTTCAGACGACTGATTGGCCCCGCTTGGAATCTCAAACGGCCAAGGGCCTTCCGGCGGTCATTGGCCTTAACGGACCGGCGTTCAGCCCCGACGGCCGCGGGCACATTGTGCTTATCGCGGCGGTCAATGGGACTCAAGTCACGTTCGCCGATCCTGCCCGGGGGAGCTTTAGGACCTGCACCAAGGCGGACATAGAGACCGCCCCACCTCACCCCGATGGGAAGTTCCTTTTTATCCCTCGCGTTCAAATCTGAAACTAAGCGCGCCCCCGGTGGGCGTTAGAGAATTTGTCAAAGCTGTGGCTTTGCGGAAAGGAGAGCAATGAACCAGAACATCGACAACACAGTGCAGAGTATCGACGAAATCTTGGTGGCGGCCTTGCAGAGAAGCAACCATCCGAAGGCGGCGGTGTATGCGTCTCTCATTCCTGGGCTGTTTCAGATCGGGGAGCAAGTCCACGGTCATCCGAACGCCGAGAACATCCTCGCCACCTTGGCGGGAATGGCCAAGGCCTTCAAACTGTAACATGCCCGTAAAGCATGGGGGCCCTCGCAGTGAGGGCCCCATGCTTTTGTTCCAGGACATCTTAGGAGTGACATGCTTCAATTCTCCATCCCCCTCAGAAATGCGCGAGCAGCGCAATTCCTAGCTGTCATAGGTCCCGATCCGTTGCTAAAATTGTATTCGGACTCGGAACCGGCCGATTGCGCTGCGGTAGCCCCCCCTGGCCTATTGGCCACCCTAACGCTGCCAGCCACGTGGCTGGGGTCCCCTTCCGAGGGAGTGGTGTCTCTAGCCGGGACGTGGGAGGGGACGGCGAGCGCAGCGGGTAGAGCGGCCAGCTGGCGGCTCTATGACAGCACCGGCACGACCTGCCATAAACAGGGGACGGTCTCAGCTCCTGGGGCCGACCCGCTTGGCGATCTGGTGCTCATCAACCCTGCCCTGACCATTGGCGAACCCATTTCCGTCACCAACTTTGCTTTAACTGAGGCCAATGCCTGATATGCTCCCTGTCGATTGGGTCGATGGCAACACGATCCACGCGAGCTGGGCCAACGCCGTGGACGCGGCGATCACGGCTATGGGCGGGAGTATTGCCGGCACCTGGTCGCCTGGAGATCCAATTACGGCTGATTGGGCAAACTCCGTCGATGCGGCCATCAACGGCTTGGCCGGGAGGGGATTCGCAATTGTTCCATTCTCCGCCGGGGACCCAATCACGAGCGACTGGGCTAATGCGGTGGGAGTGGCGCTCAATTTGCTCTCCGGGTCCGGTGAAGAGTCGGGGAATATCTATCGAACCAACAACGAGAGCTTTACCGTGCATCCCGGACAGCCGCTAAAGTTTGATGGGGATGCCGGAGCCAGGCTCGCCCAGGCGGACGCTCTGACACATGCGGCGGTGGGGATCGCGATAGCCGCTACCGAGTCGGGTGGGCAGATCCCGATCCTCCTGGCAGGGCTCCACTCTCAGCCAGATTGGACTACCGCAACAGGTGGATCGGCATTATTGACGCCAGGGGCGGCTTATTTTCTGGCGGTCGGGGCTCCTGGGAGCTTGAGCCTGATCGCCGCGACCTCAACGGGGCAGATCTTCCAATATCTGGCACTCGCAGTTTCCGAAACGGAACTCTTCTTGCAAGTCGGCCAACCAATACCAGCATAGGAGCATAAAATGGCAGTAACCGGAGCAATTCCCTTAATTTTGACGTCCACTGGCCCCGCGAGGATGGCGGCCGGCACCAATGCCACTGACGTAAGCGTAGGTGGCACCGGCGCGACCCTGGCCGCGACGGGCGGAGCACACCAGGTCCTAAAGCAGAGCACCGTGGGAGGGGCGGTGACGGTCGGTCAGCTCGCTATGACTGACATCTCTGGCTCAGTATCCTCGGCGCAGGCGGGTAGTGGATCTGCGGCAGGTAGCACCTACGTGGACGGGGGCACGATGGCGTGGACTGCGTTGCCCGGGTCAACGGTTGCCGGGATATCCGCGGCCCTCTATGGAGGCACCACGGCCGGCACGGCCGGCGCACAGACCGCCTCCTGCCCGACCGCACCAACCCTGGTGGCGGGGCTGACTGTCAACGTGTTGATCGGCGCGGGCCTCACCAACACAGGGGCGACTACCCTAGCTCTCAATGGTCTAGCCGCCAAAGCAATCCAGTACAATGGGGCGGCGCTCCCGGCCGGCAAATTAGTCGCTGGCCAAATGTATGACCTGATCTACGATGGGACGCAGTGGGAGATGGGAGCTATTCCCTTGGTAGCGGCCGACATCCCCAACCTGGATGCCGCCAAAATTACTACGGGCACCTTGGGAACCGCCAGGATTGGCAGCGGCGCACCAGCTACAGGCATGTATGTGGACGGGGCGGCCGGCGCCTGGACATCCCTTCCCGGGCCTACGGCGGCCAACTCCTCGGCGGCAGTCTACGCCGGCACAACCACCGGGACTGACACCTATGTTGCGGCCTGCACGGTGGCCCCTACCCTGGTATCGGGGCTCGGAGTGACCGTGGTTATCGGGACCACCAACACCGGGGCCGCGACCCTCAACCTCAACAGTCTCGGCGCCAAGGCGATCCAATTCTGTGGCGGGGCCTTGGTGGCGGGACGCCTAGTGTCAGGCGGGGCCTACAGTTTGGTCTACGATGGCACGCAGTGGGAACTGCTGTCGGTCACCGCCCTAGTCGCTGCCGACATCCCCAACCTTGATGCGGCTAAAATCACGACCGGCGCCCTGGCTACGGCTCGCATCGGTAGCGGTTCGCCGGCGGCTGGGATGTATGTGGACGGGGCGGCCGGCGCCTGGACATCCCTTCCTTGTGGCGCCGCCCTCACCCTGACCAACAACGAGTCCTCTCAGGGCTTGGTGCCAGGCAACGCAGTCTACTGCAACGCCGCTGGGGGGTGCAAGCGCGCGCAGGCGAATGCGTCCTCAACCTCTAGTCTGGTCGGACTGTCAATTACGACTACGGCGGCAGCTGGGACCGCTACTATCCAGACCCTCGGAAATGTGACGTTGACCACGGGGCACTGGGATGCAGTGACCGGGCAGACCGGCGGACTGACCGCCGGGTCCGCCTATTACGTGGATCCCGCCAACCCCGGCAAACTCACGACTACTGGACCTACCACCTCTGGGCAATTCTGGGCCCAGGCAGGATTGGCCGTGAGCACCACGACCATCCGCCTGGCTATCCAAGGACCGATAGGAGCATAAAATGGGATTAACTCCAGCCATTCCTCAGTATTTAACGGCCACGGGATGCGTGGCAATACCTGCTGGATCCGGGATTCCCCCAAGTCGGGGCGGCACCGGGCTCGACACCTCGGCCGCCAACGGGATCCCGTCGATCCTATCCGGGTCCTGGTCGGTGGCACCTTTGACTGCGGCACAATTGGGTAGTGGCACGCCCGGGGCCGGAAAATACGTCGACGGCGCGACTGGAGCCTGGACTACTCTTCCCTCGGGCGGCGGTTCTGGCTCTAACGCATGGCTCTACGGCGACGGCTCCGATGGTGCGGTCCATTGGACCACCAATCAGACGCTGACGCGCCCTTGGTTCTGCGCGTCGCTGACGGTGGACTCTGGCGTAGTTGTAGATATGGGCAACAATCCCATTTACGTGCAAGGGACGGCATCGGTTGACGGTGCGATCTTCCGGTGCAACGGGAACAATGCCTCTGGGGTAACAGCAGGTACCGTTGTCGGCTCTGGTGGCACGGTAACAGGACGAGGTGGCCCCGGCGGAGTTGGCGGAGCCGCTGGAGTAAACGGAGGCTCCCCCTCATTTGGTGCGTCTTTAGGAGTGGGAGGGGCTGGAGGAAACGGGTCAGTATCGTCTGGAGGAATTCCCGTCTATACGGCTCTTTGGTCTTTCAGAGTGCATTCAATTATGCAAGTGTTGAGCATGGCTGCATTGATACCATCGTTTGGGGCCTCTAATACTATCCCCGTCGCAGGGATAGGTGGAGGAGGAGGCGGTGGTGCTCCTACAACCTATGCCGGCGGCGGTGGTGGCGGCGGTGCCGGGACGGTGATGCTGTTCTTCGCTGTCTGTTCTGGCTCGTTTACGATGCTGGCTATTGGCGGCAATGGAGCGGCAGGGTTGGGCGCAAATGCTGGCGGAGGCGGCGCGGGGTCGGGTGGATTCTGCTGCCTCGTCACGGCGACGAGCAGCCCCTCGGTCACTCAAACCGTAACTCCCGGGTCGCCAGGCGCGTCCGGCGGCGGTACGGCAACGGCAGGCGGAGCGGGAGCTTCAGGCCTTGCGCTGATCCTGGCAGGCTAGGAAGGTCTGAATGGCGATCCCGAGCGGCGTATTCGGAGCAGGTCGGTTCGACCAAAGCGAGTTCGACACGCTCTCCACCTCCGGATGTGCCAGCTTCGTTCTGGCTCCCGCCGTAATCTCTGCGGCGGGAACGGGGCTGGCCACCGGGGCGGCCGACCTTGCACTTGCGCCGGCGACTCTGGCCGCCGAAGGGCTAGCGGAATTCCCTGGAGGGCATGCCAGTCTGCAGCCGGGGCCCGCCGCTTTGCAGGCTTCGGGGACGGTGACGGCCGTAGGATGGGCCGCCCTTACCACTGGGTCGGCCACCCAGACCAGGGGTCCCGTTCAGGTAAACCTCCTCCACCGTCTGGCCTGCCCTCGGGCCACCCAGGCTAACCTTCTCCACCGCCTGGCCGCCTCGATGTCCTGCAGGGCCAATCTCCTCCACCGGCTTAGCAATAACCGTGTAACGGTAAATCTGCGGCATCGCTTGGCATGCGCCAATCATATCCAGGTCAATCTACTCCACCGCCTGCGGGCTGGCCCCGGCGAGATATCCATTCCCAAGAGCGTGTGGGGCCCTGGTCCCGATTCTAATGGAGATCCCAGTTCTACCCCCGCCTCCCCATACGAGCTCGCCTACAAACTGGGCATTGGGGACATGACCACTTCTTTTCAAATTTGGAGTGCAAGTCGCACCTGGGACCTCGGAGAGGCTCCCGCGATCCTACAGGTCACGCATAATGAGTCCGCCCCTCTTCGCTGGCAAATTTATGTGGACGACCCAGAAGGGAAATACCATCCGCGCAAATCAGGCGGCGAATTCGCCGGCGCGATGGACAACCGAGCCTATGATTCCGCCGGGGGCTTCGCAAAAAAATTCCTGGCGACCGTCTATTGGGGCGGTTCCCCATATCATTTGATTGGCATCCCTAACCAGATTGCATCCGAGCGCAACAATGGATCAGGAGGCAGGTTCCGCCTCACCTGGGGCGGTATCGATTGCACCGAGGGTTTCTTCCGCCGCGCCAACACCGCCAAGACCCTGAGGACCGTCCGGGGTGGAACCACCTGGTTCAATGTCGATGCCTTGCGCGACATTTGCGAGCAACTCAACGTTTCATGCGACTTTCGCATACGGCGGGAGAAGATCCGGGTCCAGCATCGCCAGAATGGGCGATGGGGGGACTGGTTTCAGTCATTGCTCGATGCCACCCGCGCCAAGTGGCGCTCCGAAGGAGAGCGCATAGTCGCATATCAACCCACCCTTACTGGCCCGGCCCTCTGGAACTACGATTCTAAGGCCCTCATTCTCGAGGAGAATTTAGACGCCCCAACCCCGGATATCGTGAACAAAGTGACCGCCAGGCGCGCGAACGAAGGGGGCGGCTCCAGAGCTGAAGTCAACCTCCTCAAATTTGGCTCAGGCTATAAAGCCGTGTTCAATCCGCCCATCGACAACCCGCAGTTCAAGGTGTCGGGCGGCAACCTGGCCGCGGTTTCAAATGTCGTCTATCGCGACCCATCGGGAGCCATCGTAGGGGTGAGCAACTGGCGTACCGATGGCATGGGGACCGCCGCGAATATCGGGACGGTGGCTGCCCAGGACCCAATGGGTAGAGCATATGGGAACGGTGGGCAAGCCAAGAACGTGAACTCCGCAGAGTTCACGTGGGGCATCACCGTCGCAGGGTTCCCCACCATTCTAGAATCCGCCGGTAACGTTACCTTCTTTGCCGCCCCCAGCGACCCCACCTCTGACCCCGTCTTGGAATTGACCGGGAAAGCTCCCGCTTCTATCGGAGGCGGGAATCTCGGATGGGGAGAGAAGGCTCTGGAACTCCCCCCAAATCCGCTGTTTTACGACTCCGCGCAACTCAAACGCTATCTTTATGATTACCTGCTTGAATTTGCTTTCGATACGCTTCCCACGACCTACAAAGTATTTTTGAACCATGAAATGAGACCAGGGGACCTAGTGGCTATCCACGACGATCGGTTGGGCCTGGTCGACGTTCGCTATGTCTACCAGTGCACTCACTCTTTTTCCGACTTCCCAGAGCAGCGCTTCACGCGAATGTCCACGCGGCTTTACCCGACAGAAATCATGGTGGAGTATTCCGATGGATCAACATCAGTTCGGTCATGAATTCGAGCGCCTCCCGAAATTCGAGGGCAGCGTCGTGTCATCCATCAACCGAGATGGCACTCCCAATCTCAACAGCTATAACCGCTCTGACGACAGGACTGAAGTGGGGCTGGCTTCCTCTCTCACGCCCCTGCCGGGAGACAGGCTGTTAACAGTGGCTGGTGGAGATAACGAGATCCCCAAAGCGATCGGCTGGGACCCTTGGATAACCCAATAAATGCGCCCTCTAGCTCTTGTCGTTGACCATGAGGCCTGGGCCAAGGCGCGGCGCGCAGACACCGAGCCGGCTTTGCGTTTTCACGGCGAGCTCATCACGCGTGTGGATCATGCGGTTATCACGGCCGATTTGGGAGACGGAACGTATAAAGTCCAATGCGGCAACCGAGCTTTCCCTTATGATTCGGTGGCCCCCATAGACCCACTTTCACGCTTTTCAGTGGGCGATCCCGTCTTGATTGGGTTTAAAGCGAATCAGCCTGGTCTGCCGGTCATCATTTCCCCCGGGCACAAGGTCATTCAGGGCAGTCCGGATGCTTCCCCGGCGGAACTGCTAGACGGCCTCTGGGTACAAGGCGCGGCGGACGAGGCTGCCGACTTCTCGAATTTTTCCTATTGGAAGTCGGGCGGGAAGTGGATTCCATACTCGTCCGGCGGGAGTCAACCCCAGGTGATTTCCGGAAGCGGACTATTTCAGCCCACCGGGGAACAGCCAAATGGAGTCATCGTATTCCACGCCGCGGACAAATCTGTATTTGCGGCATGGTTGACCCGAGAGCGCATAGAGGGTGATAGCGCACACAGCACTTTAACCCTTCAACTGTTGCCAAATCTAGTCTGGACTCATACGAATATCGCCGTGGACGTCGTTTCCACGAAGGCCAGCGATGACTCTGGCCTAAATTGCGGTTTCCTTTTCGCAGACAGGTCCAGTGGCTATGTATGGGTCCTGAATGACACCACGGTCTACATCGTGGACCCTCTGGCGCAGCTGGTGCTCTGCAAAGCCAACCTTGGCTACTCGCTCCATCAATGCTCGGTCGGCTTCGGATATCTAGCCAAAATGTCGCAGGTTCCCTCGGGCCGAGATCCCGCGGCCTACCCCAACGACAGGAGCCAGCAAGACAACCTCTGGAGATTTTGGAAGTATGATGCTCTTAACCAAAACGGACCCACTCTGAAGGCCCTTGCGGCGCTCGACCCGCAGACTCTGCTCCCCGACTATCAATTGGCCTACACGCAGGCCCGCCGCGCGGATCTCTATCTCGGAGACGCAGAGGAGGGCAGGTGTCCAATAATCGCTTCCACGACCGATCCCCGAGTGGTAACCTGGCTAAGCGGATGGGAAATCCCCACAGGAAACCTGAGGGATCGCTGGATGAATCTGGGATTCGGAGAGGGTGCTTATGCGATATCGCAAGCATCTTTGACTTCTCGACCCCCAGATTTGACGGGGGGACATCGGGTAAATGATGCCCTGATAGCGTGGGTTAGCCTGTCGGACCCAAGCAAATATGACATCACAAGACTCCCAACAAACACCCCGTCTCCGGTGCGCGATAATGCTTCCATTGATGCCTATCGGAACTGGTATGCTGGGATGTCTTATTCAGACCTAACAACCGAAATAGGCCTAAATAGTGCTAGTGGGGTAGTGGGTCAATCGAGGGTCATAACGGATACCTCTGACGTTTTTACTCCAGGGACGCGTACCGACTCCTCACAAAATAATACTTTTGCTGGCATTGCTGAGGATGGAGCCCTAAACTTGGGGGTGACATATAGTATAGTTCCGGGAGGAATTCATTCTTATGGAGTTGATTCAGAGGGAGTCCCCTTTGACAATATTGAGGTAAACGCCGTAAGGGAAATGACATATCCTGCAATAGCTACTCCTGACAGTTTACTCGCTACTACAGCTCTAACCGCTGTCGATGGAGTATGGCATACAGTAGCGCTTCGGTATCCCGATTATTATAATTTTATCGGCGGCCACCAAATGCTACTTCCTAATTCCCAGGCAGATCCAACGGGAGAAACCAGCGGGGATGAAAATAATTTGGTTATCTGGCCAGTCAATGCCTCTGATGCTTTCCTGTGCGCCGATCCTATTGACGGGATTGCAGTCGATAGTAAAGGGACTGCCTGGGCTGCTTACATGGAGCCTTGGGTCTCCCTAGAAGGCGATGGGGACCTGATTGGTGTCGTTCAGGGAGTCTGGGATTACGACACAGCAACCTATTTGTCAACCGCTGGTGGCGGAACATACCATGAAGACGTAACTCTCCGTTCGCCTTTCTATAGTATCTATCAATGCCTACGCCCGAGGCAATATGGGCACACTTGGTTAACCTCTGTAACTCGACCCAAGAAGGATCCTGTCACAGGGATAGTAACGCCCGGAGAAACAACCCGAATGGATATCAGCAACTATTTGGATCACTTTTCGCCGGCCCCAGGTGGCACGGTGCGGTCGAGCCTGCAAAAAGCGCCCCTCGATAGCACGCTATGGAAACCAATCCTGATCGAGTTCGACGGCTCATCCGCAGGACTGACAAATTTGAACCTCGTGTTACTGATCCGCAAAATGCGCGATGCCCTGTACCCCGGCGACTTGGGGACCGAGAATCAGGCCTATGTCAGTGTAGAGGTCCGATCCATGGATGATCTGTCATCGCTGCAAGTCATCAAAATGCCCCAAAACCTGGCCACCGTGGCCCTGGCTGCAGACGAAGAGCATGACGTCCCCGCTTCCACCGTCCGGAAGTGGGACTTCTTCCAGGGCTATCCGGTCCTGGTCAAATCCTCGGCTGACTCCAGCGGGTCAGGGCTACCAGTCCTAAATATCTTTTTGAAGGGCATCCAGAACCTTCCCGACCGGACCACCGTCGAAGTGCACAGGCTCTGGCAGTTCTGCTGGGATGGCATCGACCCATTACCGACGGCCAGCATCACCGATTACCCGGCGGACGGAAACCATCCCGCCGAATTCGAAGAAATTGGCTCGGTCGCTTTTTATGGCTCCAGTATGCTTTGGTCCTCGAAAACCGGCACCCCTTGGGGATATCCATTCGGGCTCATGCGCCAAGAATTGGCCTAAAATCAGGCCGCCAGCTGGCCCAGTTCTATCAGGTGATATGCACATGCCTGGGTTCTCCAGCCGGTCCCTTAGGGTGTTGTAAGCCCAGCGCTCCCCGGTCTGCGATTCGATCCAATCCAACACCTCGCAGGGCCTCTTTCCCACCCCGGCCAAGCGGAATGCCTCTCTGAGCAGTGGGCCCTCCTCGGGATGCACCTGAAAACCCGTTTGGCGCCTTTCTCCCGTCTCCCTCACCACCCCCGTCAGTCCAAAAGGCATGTGGCCACCTTTGAACAGGCCACGCCGCACCGTCTGGCGCTGGCCTTTGCGGGTTTCCTCTCCGAGATTCAGCGAATAAAACTCGGCCACGACCTCGAGGACACCCTCGATCATCCGGTCATAGATGCTGTCTCCCAGGTTTTCGACCACCGAGACGACCCTCACGCCGGCGCGGCGCAGCATGGCCTTATAGGTCACCGACGTCTCCCGAGAACGCCCGAACCGGTCTAGCTTGTGAATCAGCAAGACGCCGAACGCCTTCTTCTTAGCCGCCGAGACCATCGCCTGGAACTGTTCAGCCCGTTCGATGTCCATCGAACGAGTTTCCGGCAGCAGGTAACGATGGGTGATGTCCCAGCCCTGGTTCTCACAATACCGCTCCATCTCGACCACCTGGGCGTCGAGCGACATCTCGTCTTGGAGGCGCGAGGAATAGCGGGCGAAGATGGCGACTTTCATCTGGCGGAGTTCTGGGCCGGCATACGCCGGCCCTGCCGGGTCACCTGATGGCAATCTCCAGTTGGCGCCCGAACGCGTGGGCCACCTTCTCCAACGTCTTGATGGTGGCGTTGCTCTTGTAGGGGTCTTCCCAGCGGATGTAGGTCGGACCGGCCACCTTGCAAGCAGCGGCAGCCTGGGCGATGGTAAAGCCCTTCGCCTTGCGCGCGGCTCGCACTTGCAACGCCGTCCACGCGCTCTGGAAGGGATAGACCCACTCCCATCCTTCGAGCAGGGCTTCAGGAGACGGATTTGGATCCATGTCCATATCGAACCGCGCCAGCAGGACCTCAGTCACGGCGTCCCGAGCCATCTCTCGGCATTCGTCTAGAGTGTCACCCTGAGTCATAACGCCCCCGCCACCAACGTCAGCAATCTCAGCCAACCATCCGTCGTCTTCCTCGTAAAACCTTGCCGCGTATCTCATTTGGCGTCAATCTCCTTATTCAGCTTCTTCCACCCAGCCACGATTCCGGACTTAACTTCCGAATGCCGGGGAACCGGATATTGATGGTTGCCTTTTTGATACACGGAGTGGCCTCCGCCTTCTCGTAGCAAGCACCAGCCAGATTTTTCAATCATCCGGATAAAGTCGCGTCTTTTCATACGCTCATCTTAGCATAAATGCTAACGAAAGACAAGCGCACCAGAAGGCAATTTCGGGATTGTTCTTCCGCCGTTTAGCCTCTTAAGATTGCATCATACGATACACTCCCAGGAGGAGCAATGACAACCAATCCGACGACCCTGACCTACACACACCTCCGAGACGCTTACGACTTTTTCAACGCTGAGCTGTTCGACAACAAACTTCCTCCCTGCCTCGTGACCCTTCAGCGCCATAGGGGGACCTACGGATATTTCTGCTATGAGCGATTCAAGGAGTTCGGGGCCGAGAATAAGACCGATGAGATTGCGTTGAACCCGGCCCACTTTGACCGTGGCGCCGAACGGGTCCTGTCGACCCTGGTCCATGAAATGGTTCATCTCGCAATACCGTTCGGCTTGGGCCTCATAGCTCTGCCGTTGTTTCTCGGTTTGCTCGATGAAGTCCGTGTGCTGAAGATTCAGAAGGGCCTGCTGGCTTCCAAGTAGGTCCAATAGTCTGGGCATGGGGACTTCTTCGCTCGCAGAAGATATGGGATCACTAGGCGCTTCGACGGTGCCATCACCAAAGAACCATGAGACCGGCCTTCCAAGGGCTTCAGCTATCCTTTGGAGATTATCGATCGTCAAGGATTGCTGCCCGGTTTCATAACGCGCGATGGAGATTCGGGCCATCCCGACCCGCTCAGCGAGCTCATCCTGGGTCAGCCCGAGCGCCTTCCTGGCTTCGGATATTTTCTCAAGATATTTCATGCTTGACACATCGTATCTTGAGGTGATAGGATGCTCATGTCGGATCAGGAGCCACTTTCCGGAAAAAGCTCTCGAACTGCAACCCCGAGACATTCAGCAATTCTGCTTAAGGTGGCGGCGGTGGGGGAGACTTTCCCCGTTTCCCATCTAGCCACCGTTATCCGTGCTACTCCCAGCTTATCCGCAAGTTTGCTTTGGCTTCGAATCCCTGCCAATTTCCTTGCTTGGGCAATAAGTATCTTCACAAGATATTTTATAGCCGCGATTCACCATCGAGCGACCCCTGACCTGTTGAATCAAATTCACGAGGAGGCCCTCTGACATGCCTACCCCTCCGGAGCTTGAGGTCCTATTGGCTTCCGATATGGCACCCTTGAACGATGCTTTGAAAGCCGTCGACAAATCCGTCCGCGAATCCTTTCTTGTGATTGCGAGCGGGATGCCAGGCCCAGCGAACGGATACTCGTTCCGCGGAACACCCCTTCCAATCGACCTGCAAGACTCGCTGGCTCGATACATCGAGCACGGCATCCTCCCCGGCGGATTCCTTCATGCTTGTCTAGAGAACGACTTGACAAAGGCCGTCAACTGCGCGACTGAAGAGGGTTTGAACCTCTTGCCGGTTGTGGTCGGGTATCTATACCACCGGGCACCGATGATCTGCTGGGGTAGCGACCGCGCGGTTTCAGCCTGGGGGCGCTCCCGGCGCCGAGCCTGGGGGCTCGGCGGCGGGAGCGCCGAGCCCCCAGGGCTCGGCGCTCCCGGATAGGGGAGCACGTAAATGCGTGAGTGCTCCTTTTGTCCCGCGAACGACCTGGAATACAGCGACGACATCGCCGCCTGCGAAAGCTGCGGGATCCCTTTCTGTGGTAACTGCGGAGACATCGACCTCGAGCTGTGCCAAGAGTGCCTGCCTGACCACGTCGGCAGTGATAGCGGATTCAGTGAAGACGAACAGGCCTCGTTCTTTGCCGATCCAAGCAACCTGGTGGAAGGCGACCTCATTGCCTTCTGCCATCACTGCGGCGACCCCATGCCTCTTCCACCCCCGGCCCGACTCATAGACGGAAACCTTTACTGCTCCGTCTGCACGGCCGACGAAAAAGCCAACAAGAAGGAGCCTCAGTATGCCCTCGCATCAGTCTAATGACGCCCACGCTTATTACGAGAGAGCCGCCAGGGCTCTGGTGGCGTTGAGTGGGTCGGTTGATTCCGACGAAGTGCTGACGCTCTGGCGGGCTGCCTACAAGAGCCTAAACGAGCTGGCCATAGCGGTATTCGCCGCGACTACGAAGGCGGAGGCTGAGAACGACCTCCTGAACAAATACGGATCTCCTGTGGTCATAGGGACTTGCCGCCAAGGCAAGTCCAAGCTGGCCTTAGCCGAAGAGTTTCTGGCTTCGTTCCGATCCCCTCACCTGGAAACCCGCGGAACGACGATTTTTAAGCTGGCGACGGTTCTCCGTGAAACCTTTGGCCTATCCTCCGGCCAGGTCGAGGAGCTGCTGTATGGCTACACCCTGACGACACCCCACCCCGTGAGCATTCAAACGGTGTCGTGCATAGTCTGCGCTTCGGAGCTCGGCCTGCGAGGTGAAGCGTGCGGATAGAATGGTGCAAAACGTGCAAGATGGTTCTCTGGGACCACGACGCGGAGGCTCACCGCATGCATCATGCATGCGGTGAGCGCACCCACTGACGCCCTGGAGACCTGGAGCAGGATGGACACTCCCCGCCTACTGGTCAATGCCCGAGAGCTCGCTTTTGCTCTGGGCGACCCTGCCGCGGAAGGCGAGTATCTCGACCTTTCTCCCTTTGCGAGAGCCTGTA
>Ga0182027_10002419_pt1 | contig 30335 bp, 25 predicted proteins | sample 712E1DmetaG_FD_121300 | JGI IMG/M metagenome (GOLD analysis project Ga0182027, IMG submission 121300) | Permafrost microbial communities from Stordalen Mire, Sweden - 712E1D metaG (Illumina Assembly) | ecosystem: Environmental > Terrestrial > Soil > Wetlands > Permafrost | place: Sweden...
AATCATGCCATGGAAGCAAAGGTCTTGGTGATGGGCCAAAAGCCGCTTATCTGAAAACTAATCCCGGTGACTTCACAGTTGCAGCTTTCCAGGGACAGACCGACGGTGAAATTTTCTTTGAAACCAGTAAAGGCCGTGATGAAATGCCGGCATATGAGAAGAAAATTCCCGAAGCCAACGATCGTTGGGCCTTGGTTGCTTATATGCGCACTCTGAAAAAATAAACCAGGTGCCGTAGAACATTATTATATAAATGGGTGTTTGCTTCGTTTGAAAGAAAACACCCATTTATTTTAATCTCCTGATTTTTCACTGGTACTTAACTATTCTTTGCTATGATTTACAGAGCAAATATCCGACCTGCATGGGTAGTTCTTATACTTTTACTCTGCTTTGCCATTGCTTTTGCTTTGGCCAAGAGTACCGAGTCTTCGTCTGCCGGTAAAAATGCAGACAAGCAGGAAAAAGCCGAAAAAATTGACCTGACAAAGTTTAAAAACAGTGAAACCAATGAACAATGCCTGAAGTGCCACGGTCAGTCAAAATATACTTATGAGAATGCCGAGACCAAGAAGATGATAAATAAAAGAATGTATTCGGAACTCATTATTAAGCGAGATGAATTCTATGTTTCTAACCACAAGGGTTTTAAATGCGCTGATTGCCATTCCGAAGATTATGCCATTTTTCCTCATGCAGGGAACCTCCGTATGGAATCCAAGCCCAATTGCCTTGATTGCCATGGCGGCGATGAGAAATATGCCAAATTCCAGTTCGAGAAAATCGATACCAACTTTATGGCCAGTGTTCATTCGCAGAAACACAGCGAGGACTTCACTTGCTGGATGTGCCATAACCCACACACCTATAAGATCAACGCAAGGACCAATGAAAACCTGAAAGAAACCATTACTTATGATAATCTGATTTGTCTGAGCTGCCACAGCGACGTCACAAAATACGAATTGCTTACCAATAAGGAGAAACCGAATATTCTTTTAAAACATGAGTGGCTCCCGAATCAGGCTTCACATTTCACAAATGTCCGCTGCATTGAATGTCACGCACAGAATAAAGATACCCTGATTGTTGCCCATCAGATCGTACCCAAAAACATGGCTGTAAAAAAATGCGAATCCTGCCATGCAAAAAATTCCATTCTATATGCCTCCTTGTTTAAATACAATGTACGTGAGAATATCAAGAAACAGGGATGGTTTAAAGGTTTGTTCCTGAGCGAAACATCCACTATCGGCCCGGATCAGAATAATATCCTGAACATCATCAGCCTTGTGATCTTCGGCTTCACTGTATTGTTTATCCTGATTCACGCTGTTCTCCGTATTCAAAAATCACATTGACCATGGAAAATCATAATGAACCATTATACCTGTACCCGGTCTGGATCAGATTGTGGCATTTGCTTAATGCATTATTTTGCCTTACACTTATCATTACCGGCCTCAGCATACAGTTTTCAAACCCGACTATTACAGTAAAGTTCAGTGTTGCTGTTGCCATTCATAATGTTGCCGGAGTACTTCTGTCGATAAATTATATTATATTTTTCATCGGCAACCTGTTTACACGGAACGGCGGATATTATATTATCTCCGTCAGGGGATTTTTTCAACGTATTAAAGTTCAATTTCACTATTATACTATCGGTGTTTTTAAAAAGGAAAATGCCCCTTTCCCTGTAACAACTGACTCAAAATTCAATCCGCTTCAGCAATTCTCCTATGTCGCAGTAATGTATGTAATTGTTCCACTGGCGATCCTCTCGGGATTGGGACTATTGTATCCCGAAATCACTGTAAACAGCCTGATCGGGATCAGCGGTCTTGATTATACCGATCTGCTGCATCTTTTCTGTGGATTTATAGTGACTATTTTCATGTGTATTCATCTTTATTTCTGCACATTCGGAAAAACACTCATCAGCAATTTTAAAAGCATTATTAACGGATATCATTAATCCATTACTAATTTTTATCGATCGTGGACGAAGGACAGAGCAATAAAAAAAATTCCAGGCGACAATTCCTGAAGAAAACCATACTGGCCGGTGCCAGTGCTGCAATCGGGGGCAGTATGTTGAAAGCGTATTCCTCATCCCCAGGTCCCGCCGGAGAAAACGGAGAGAAGGTCAAAGTGATGACAACCCAGGGAGAGATCATGGAAGTTGATAAATCTTCGCTTAAACTCCCAAGGGTTACGGTAGCAGAAGCTCACCAGGGTATTCCCGGAAGGAAGTTTGTTATGGTAATAGACCTCGCGAAATGCAAAAATGCGCGCAGATGTGTTGAGTCTTGCCAGAAAGCCCACCATCTTCCTAAAAGCCAGGAATTTATGAAGGTTTACCTGTTACAGGATTCTGAGAAAACCTCACCCTACTGGTTCCCGAAGCCCTGTTTTCACTGTGATAACCCTTTGTGCGTGAGTGTGTGTCCTGTAGGAGCTACGTTCAAGCGATCCGATGGCATTGTGTTGATTGATAATAACCGTTGTATCGGTTGCAAATTCTGTATGACAGGATGCCCATATTCAACCAGGGTGTTCGCATGGAAACATTATCCTGAATTTGATGAGGATAAGGAGCCGTATTCACCGGAAGCAAGCAGCCCCGGCAAGGAAGGCACTGTTTCCAAATGCGATTTCTGCCCTGATCTTATCCGCGTAGGTAAGGTTCCGTACTGCGTTGCAGCATGCCCTATGGGTGTTATCTATTTCGGTGATGTGGATGAAGACACCGTGACCAACGGAACGGAAACATTCAAATTCAGTGAATTGATCCGTGACCGTGCAGGATTCCGCTATCTCGAAGTTCTCGGAACCAGACCATGTGTATATTACCTCCCACCGGTCGATCGCCAGTTTCCGGTTGACCGCGGATTTAATGATCTCGATGTGAGCGTTAAAAACAGATATATCAATACACCTTACGCAAAAAAACATAAGCTGTAGCCATGGACAATAATGAAAAAACCTTACTGAAAGAGTTTGCTCCTCAGATTGAAAGAACAGGCATCCAGGGTTATGCATGGATACTTTTTTTACTTGCTGTGATAGGATTAGGCGTTTATGCCTTTATCCAGCAGGTCACCAGGGGTCACATTGTGACCGGTATGCGCGACAATGTTGTATGGGGTATTTATATTGTGAACTTCATTTTTTTCATGGGTGTAAGTTATGCCGGAGCTCTGATCTCAGGGACTTTACACCTGTTCAGGACTGCATGGAGAAAACCTATCATCAGGATGGCTGAGTTTATCACTATCATTTCACTTCTTATAGGACCGGGATACATCCTTTTGTGTATCGGCAGGCTCGATAAACTGCATTACCTCGTTCTGCATGGCAGAATTCAGTCTCCAATCACCTGGGACGTTATTGCAATTTCTACCGATATCTTTGGCTGTCTTATCTTCCTTTACCTTGCAGTACTGAGGGATCTTGCAAATATGAGAGACTATGAGGAACTTCAGCTTCCAAGATGGAGAAAAAACCTTTATAAAATACTCGCACTCGGATATACAGGGACAGAGGAACAAAAAAAACGCCTTGACAGGGCTACTAATATTATGGCAACAATGGTGATCGCCATTGCTATTATTGTGTATTCCGTACTGGCCTGGATCTTTAGCGTTACCCTTCAGCCCGGCTGGCATAGTACGATTTTCGGCCCCTACTTTGTAATTGCTGCAGTATATTCAGGCAGTGCCGTTCTCATACTTGCTATGTGGTTTTTCAGAAAGGTGTATCATCTTGAACAGTATATTACTCAAAAGCACTTTGTTTCAGTTGGTTTGATTATGCTTGTTCTGGCAGCATTCTTCGGATACTTCACATTCAGCGACTATCTTACTAAATGGTATGGTTCGGAAAAAAATGATGAACTCCTGATCCAGCTCCTTTTTAAGGAATTCTACTGGCCGTTTATCATATCAAATTATATTGGCGTATTGATGCCTTTAATTGTAGTCGGAATTGCAAAATTCCGCACCATTCCGAATATAACTATCACCGCAGTTGTTGTTATCATTGCACTTTGGCTTAACCGCTACCTGATTGTTATTCCTACTTTGCAGTCACCATACCTTCCTATACAAGATTCCCGCCCGGAATGGAACATTTATTCATCCACATGGGTAGAATGGAGTCTTACTGCCGCAGGTATTGCTCTATTTTGCCTGCTTTTTACACTGGCCTCCAAATTCATTCCTATCGTCTCTGTGGCCGGTAATACACAGGAAGCCAAACAAGAAGACGTATTAGTATAAATCATTTCATCCAAGAAATTATGAAAAACAATTTATACTGCATTATTTTCCTGGCAGTGATAACGATATTGATCGTTCCATCACGATTGACTGCTATGGAAAAACATGACAGCACTGCAAATCAGGAATCTCATCTTACTTTTTCGTATTTGTGCACTTCCAACGATTCGGTTATCCTTACAGCAAATCTTTTTATTAAAAAAGAGAATGAAGCATACGGGCTTATGAATGCAAGAGTTGATTTCCTGACACAGGAGGAAAATAAATTCGTTCCGCTTGGGAGCATTCTCACAGACCAGGATGGTACTGCTGTGCTGAATGTGGTTGCGGGCAAACTCCATCCTGGTAAAGATGGGATAATCACTTACGTGGTAAAATTTGCCGGTTCTCCAAAATACACAGAAAGTTCTGCCACTTTCAGCGCCGAACCGGCAAAAATTCGAATGAGTTTCAATATACAGGATTCTATTCGTTATCTTAATGTAACAGGTACAAGAAAAGATTTAAAAGGACAGGAAGTCCCCCTTTCCAAGGAAACCGTGATCCTTTATGTTCCCCGCCTTTTTAGTCTCCTTAAAATAGGAGAAGTTTCACTTGATGAGCAGGGTAAGTCAAGCTTTGAATTTCCCAATGATATTGTCGGCGATACTCTTGGCAACCTTAATATTATTGCAAAAATAGAGGAAAACGAAAAATACGGTTTTGTACAAAGTATTTCTGCAATTAACTGGGGAGTCCCAAAGCAGTATTATAAAGCAGAGGTTCCGTCACGCGAACTCTGGACTCCTATCGCACCTTTGTGGATGATCATAACCCTGATCATTATGCTTGCCGGTGTATGGGCTCATTATATTTATGCTGTCTGGGAACTAGTAATGATCAAATTCGAGAGCAAAAAAGATAAGCCATCTATTTGAATTAAGCCTCTTTTTCCGTAGTTTTGGACTCATGGTCAAGAAGTCCATAAATTTATCTTCAAACCTGGTTCCTGCCGGAAAAGCCCCGATTGTCAGGCAAGACCTTAAGCATTATTATATTCGCGGAACAGTAGTACATGGAAATCACCTTGGAAGCACCCTTGGCTATCCTACTGCCAATATTCAGCCTCATCAGGATCAGCCTGCAATGATCCCAAACGGAGTTTACCTTGTAAGTGTCTTGCTTCAGGAAAGAAAATTCTTCGGATTATGTAATATTGGCAACCGCCCCACTATTGGCGGAAAACAACTTGTAATCGAAGTAAATATTTTGGACTTTTCAGAGGATATTTATGGAAAGGATATCTCAATAAAGGTTATCAGGGCCATCAGGAAAGAGAAAAAATTTCAAAATCTCACCCAGCTTGTTGACCAGATTAACTTTGACAAGGAAAAAGTAATGAAAATACTTTCAGTGCTTCTCAAGGATCAAACAAGCTGAAATTACACCTTCTGTTTCCTTCCTTGGATTAAGATTTTCAATTTCAACTTTAAGCACTCCTTCTCTGGAACAATAAAGCTTGCTTTTAAGAAAAATACGGTTAATACAAGTATCTCCGCTTAATTTCCCCATAGTTATACCGTTTTTATCACGGATTTGCAGCTGGTATTCCTTTATCCTTTCTTCTCCCGAAGGAGTGTTTAGAACCATATTGAAAGGAAGTTCATCAAAAGGGACAGATTTTTTGCAACGAAGTTCAAAAATAACATCATAGGATCTTTCACTCTCAGTTACCGGTAACTCAAACTTCAAAATATAATATCTCTGCCATGAACCGGTGGGAAAGGAAATACGTTTCTCAAAGGATTTTTCATGGCTGCAGGCAGTCAGAAATATCAGTATTATTAACAGGCATCGTGGCAAAATACCTGGTTGCTTATCATGATTTTGTTTCGTCAAGCAGTGGGAAAGTTATTGTGAAAACCGTTCCATTTATTCCTGATACAAAATTAATATCTCCGCCCATATTTATAATAATGCCCCTTACAATGGCAAGACCTAGTCCTGCCCCGCCAGATTTGGTTGTAAAATTGGGAAGGAAGATCATTTCAGCAAGTTCATCCGGGATACCATTTCCGTTATCTTCTATATCTATAACATAGCAGTTTCCCGGATTGGAAACCGAAATTTTTATCCGTCCTTCTTCTTTCGTACTGATCGCCTGGGTGGCATTGTTCAAAAGATTGGTAAAAACCCTTACCAGTTGTTTCCTGTCGCCCGTTATACGTGCTGTATTTTCGTTTGTATCAAGGCTGATCTTAATATTTTCAAGGCCTGTATACATTGATATCACAGAAGTTAATATTTCAATAAGATCAAGTTCTTCGGATACAGGAAGAGGCATTTTAGCGAAATCTGAAAACTCCGTAGCTATCGCAGAAAGTGAATCAATCTGTTCAGTCATTATCTTTGTAAAACGCTGAATCCTCTGGTTAAAATCAACAGACTGCTCATCCCACGCTTTTCGCAGATGCTGAACACTGAGCTTCATAGGCGTTAATGGATTTTTGATTTCATGGGCAACCTGCCGTGCCATTTCCCGCCAGGCACTTTCCCTCTCTGATTTTGCCAGCTGGTCAGCACTAAATGCAAGTTCATCGATCAAACGGTTATACTCTTCCACCAGACGACCGATTTCGTCCTGATGATGCCAGTTTATCTTTTCGTTGCGTTTTCCCAGCTGAAAACCTTCCATCCTGCTCACCAGGATCCCCAGAGGAGCAGATAAATAACGTGAAATGGCAAACGAGATAAAAACACTTATTAAAATGAATAAAATATACAGGTTCATGAAGGCTATAAGAAAATCATTAATCTCCTTTTTGAGATCTTCCTGGTGCGAGAAAAAGGGCAGGTTTATATATGCCAATAGCTCATTCCGGTCATTCGATAGTGGGAAATATGCAGAAATATAACCATATGTTCCTATTTTCTCATCCTGGAAAAAGGCCGATTGTTTGTTCTTTTTCAGATCCAAAAATGCACTGATATTCATTCTCCCTGAAATCAAACCTTCCTCAAAAATCTGTGGCCTGCTTGATAATATCAAGTTCCCGTTGGTTGAATAAACATTTACATCGGTGTAAAACATTTCGGACAGCTGCTGAAGGTCTTCCTCGAGAATGGTATAGTCAAGTTTTTCCTGTTCGCCAAATTTTTCCTGCATTTCCGACATAACTGATAAGGTCCGTTCGGTGAAAGAATCCATGTTCTTAATATTGTTGAGCCGGATCAGAAAATACAATAAAACACATCCCAGAATCAGGAATGAAACTACGATTATTCCCACATTAGCGATCTGGAAACGATTTTTCAGCGTAATAAAGGAGAATTCCCATAAAACAGCAGGTCTGTATATCAGGTTCAGGAACATGGTCAGGAAAGAGAATATTACAAAAAAGTAAGAAACAGGAGATATAATTCCAAGAAAACTGTCATTCTTTTTACTAATTACAAGGACCCTTGACTTATCCATATTGTATCTGTAATGGTTCATCCCATCGAAATTAAAAAACCCGGAGTTGTTCGTAGATTGAACGAGGTTATTAAGACTCATTGCATAGGAGTATTTCCCGGTTTTATAAACCAGTGAACCATTTTGATACAACCCGTAAGAATAATTACTAATGTCGGGTATATTCATAATCCGTCTGTCGATGAGCAATTCGGGATATCCCATGTCTTTTGCGGGAGTTTTCGCGGTAAATTCAATAAAGATTGATATTTCAGGATTCCTTGTATTTTCCGGAGAATCCTGCAATTTAATCATAGCAAGGTATGTTTCGATTCCAGTTCCGTAATCAAGGTAAAACAGATTGGGGTTTGTTGTTTTTTTCCCAACTTTTTCATAAAGCTGCCGGAAATACTGTTCGCAATCAAAAACATAACCCCGCGGTTGGACCTTAAGCATCTTCCCCGGAGTACAAACAGTTATCTGTACTGTAAATCTATTCCAGAAATCCCTGATATATTCTGATTTTATCCTTTTTATTAACGTCTCTTCTTTAACGGCTTCAGAATTCTTGATCTTTGCGATAATTAAAGAATCATTCATCAATTTATGCTCAAGCTTACTATAAAGAAATTCAGTAAGGGGGTTTTTTTCAGTCGCCAGTTTAATGGCTATTAACTTTCGCTCTTCCCTTTCCCTTGAATAACCGGCACTATTAAATACCACTGTGACAAGCACGGCCATCCAGACCATAGGTAATATTATATTGGCGAAAGGACTGGTTTTTGTTTTTTCTCCGTTCTGAAATAGAAGAATGGATAAATACGCTGCGAAAAGTACCGCTAATATGAAAGCATTGAAGTTGTCCCACCAAACCAGTCCCAAAAGAAAAACCCCGGGTGTTGCAGTTGCAAGTAATATAACTTTGCTGTAAGTGCCGCATATCTGTGTATAAGAGGCAGCTGTTCGCGAAAACAGATAAAAAGCGAAAGAAAGATTATAAACAATCAGCAAGCCTATAATACTCTGTGTCCCGATTTTTGAAATGTCTTTCAAATCAAGAGAAAAGGAGGAATTCCTGAGAAGATCATCTAATCCAAGGCAAAGAAATATATATATCAATAAAATGAATGCGATTGCTGCCCAGCTTTGAAATTTTTCAGATGATGTTATTTCGCCAGATATTGATTTACCTGGGATTAACTTTTTATAAACAGCACAAGCAATTAAAAGCACTATAAGACTATTGTATAAATAATCACCTGCTGATGGCAGAAAAATTGAGGAGGAATAATACAATGGAGAAAACAGTGCTGTAGAATAAAGTGTTGCCGGGAAGATAAAATAAGACTGCGCGAGCCTAAGCAATATTACATCTGCAACAAAGCAAAATATAAATAACCATGGTTTATCATCTAACCATTTGATCGAAGAATAAGCGAAATACAATGCCAGACAAAACGAGAAAAATGATAACAGCAGGAATATACAAAGTACCCAGGCATAGTTATCAAATGACTTGAAATACCCGGAAAAATCGAATGAAAACAATGGGTTACCTGACAAAGAACAGACTGTTTTCCCTTTCAGGTGTGACGAAATATCAATATTAGCAGGAACATTGAAATCCTCCTGGAATGAACTTTCCAGAAATTCATTTTCAAAAGAATACTCATGTTTCAAAAGGATAAGGCAAACCGCTTTAACCTCTCCCCTTTTTAAAATCATAATATCGTACCAACCGTCTGATAATTTTTGAACACACTCATTTCTCTCCAGCTGCTGACCTTTTAATTCCTCAACCGAATTATCGGACCAGAATACCAGACTATCCCTTATGTAATACTGGACAGCTAAACCATTTTTACTAATTTCAGGTAATGGAATTTTTGTAAAATTAATTTCTTCCCTGTTTTTTGACTTAGAAAGTCCATATATGCATTTATTTAATATTTCAGATGCTTGATGCTCCTTTTTATGAATTACATTTTCGACTCTTTTAAAAATTCTTTCAGGGCGCTCAGCTCTTTTAATAATAAATTCCACCGATAAGAGAAAAATCAGGAACACAATACCTAATATGAAACTAAATATTGTGTAATTGACTGATTTTCTATTTGTTGAAAAAGATTTCATTAGGCTGCTTATAAAACACTTTTTTTCTCCTGACGGTATATAATTCCATCAGGGCTTATCGTTCGTCTGTGAGCTTAAAATTAAGAATTTTCCGAAAACAGGATATAAATGAGACTTGAATATCCGGTCCCTGATCCTCTGGCCCTTAAATCTGAAATGGTCCCATTAATAAATGCTTTGATCAAACTATTTTTTCCGGTTCGATATTTTTCGCTTAATAAGGAGATGTAAAAGGAATCCAGAAACTGTGGAATAATCTTTACCACTCTTAATTTATTAAGTCCGGCAAACTTAAAAAATGAAAACTCATTGAAATGATAAAGATGGCGGGGAAGATCATACGCAGCCCAATATTTTTTATAATGAGCGGCATCCCAAGAATTACAATTTGGTAATGCAACAATTAATACTCCGTCAGGTTTTAAAAGCTTTTTAACAGAAGCTATTTCGGTTTTTATATCATGGATATGTTCTAAGACATGCCAAAGAGTTATACAATCAAATTTGAAGGTCTCAGCTGAATAATCAAGTATCTTTTTTCTTATTTCAATTCCATATCTCCTTTTGGCTAATTCCCTTGGTTTGTCATTTAATTCCACTCCATATGTTTCGAATCCTTTTTCTCTACAATAACTTAAAAACTCCCCTGTTCCACAACCAATATCTAATATTCGTCTTCCATTAGAAAATCTGGAAACCATGGTGAATTTTTTCTTCAGCATAAAAATTCTGGCATGCGTATATATCCAGGTTATAAATCCTTTTCTACTCGTATCATGCGAGATATATTCAGCGGAATCGTAATATTGTATAATACTATCTAAACCTGGTCTTGGATTTGTAAACTTAACTCCACAATCTTTACACTCTACTATCGTAAATTCCTCTTTTGAAAGAAAATAATCACTGCTTTTCATAAAAGCTTTAAATGAAGTCGAATTGCAGACCGGACAATTTATGAGAAGTTCCATTTTTAAAGTTCCACGTGAAACAATTTTTATTTTCCCAAAAATACGATAAGTACAGAAATATCAGATGGAGAGACTCCACTTATTCTCGATGCCTGACCTATTGTTTCAGGCCTTATTTTTGACAATTTTTCTCTTGCCTCAAAAGAAAGTGATAAAATATCATGATACCTAATCTGCTTTGGAATTTTATACTCCTCAAACTTTCCCAACTTATCGGCAACTTCCTTCTCCTTTTCAATATAGGAGCAATATTTTATCAATAGCTCCGCCTCACAAATTTCCTCAATACCTACTCCACCAATTTCATCAATCAGATCCCGTATTTTTTCAACATCTTTATATAGGTCATCAAGTTTTACTTTAGGCCGTTGTAAGATTGTTTCTATCCGATTTTTTTGTCTTATTCCCGGCAAATTTTTCGCTTTTAGAAAGTGGTTGATCTCCTCAGGGGCGATTGATTGTTTATATAATACCTTTTCAATTTTCCTTATCCTTTCGTATTTCTGATTAACCTGCTCCACTCTGTCTGTATTTGCTAATCCAATTTCATTTGATTTTTTTGTCAATCTGAAATCGGCATTATCCTGTCGTAAAAGTATTCTGTACTCCGCTCTTGAAGTGAACATTCGATATGGTTCCTCTGTTCCTTTTGTAATAAGGTCATCAATAAGCACTCCTATGTAAGCTTCCGATCTTTTTAAAATAAAGTCAGCCTTTTTCTGCACTTTTAAATGAGCATTTATTCCGGCTACTATTCCTTGTGCAGCAGCTTCTTCATAACCCGTTGTTCCGTTAATTTGACCTGCAAAAAACAAATTTTCTATTATCCTTGATTCCAAATTAAAATTAAGCTGTGCTGGTGGAAAGTAGTCATATTCAATGGCATATCCTGGTCTGAAAAACCTGGCGTTTTCAAAACCCAGTACTTTCCTTAACGCCTTAAACTGGATCTCCTCTGGCAAGGATGATGAAAACCCATTCACGTAGAATTCTATCGTATTCCAGCCCTCCGGTTCAATAAAAAGCTGATGCTTATCTTTAGAAGCAAACCTTTCAATCTTATCCTCGATAGAAGGGCAATATCTTGGACCTCTGCCTTTAATTCTTCCTGTAAAAAGCGGAGATTTTTCAAACCCTCCCTTTAATATCTCATGAACTTCAGGATTAGTATATGTAAGATAACAACTCCTTTGGCTCTCTAACTTTTTAGTTTCAGTAAAAGAAAATTTTCCTGGATTCTCGTCTCCCTTTTGCTCACTCATTTTTGCAAAATCAAGTGATCTCCCATCAGCCCTTACTGGTGTTCCAGTTTTCATTCTGCTTGATTCAATCCCAAATGAGTTCAAACTCTCAGTTAAGTTCTTTGATTGTCTTTCCCCAATTCTTCCTCCTGAAAAATGTCTCAGTCCAATATGAATAATTCCGTTTAAAAATGTCCCATTCGTAAGTATTACTGTTTTAGAAAAAAAATCCATGCCCAACTGCGTTCTAACGCCAATTACTTTTTGTCCCTTCACTAAAACTTCATTTACAGTATCCTGCCAAAAATACAAGGTCTTGATTCCTTCTAAAATATTCCTCCATTCAATTGAATACAATACCCTGTCGTTCTGAGCTCTCGGACTCCACATGGCTGGTCCCTTGGAAAGGTTTAACATCCTAAACTGAACCATAGTATTATCGGAGATAATTCCAGTAAATCCTCCTAAAGCATCAATTTCCCTAACTATCTGACCTTTTGCTATTCCACCTATAGATGGGTTACAAGACATCTGGGCCAGATTCATCATATTCATAGTTATAAGTAGCACCCTTGATCCCATATTTGCAGCAGCAGCAGCAGCTTCACAACCAGCATGTCCGCCTCCTACAACAATTACATCGTATTCTTCCTCTTTCCTTCTCATGCCTTATCCTAAACTCATATACTTCTAATGCTTTAATCCTTCAAAGTTGTTTCACGTGAAACAAATCAAACTATAGTTATGCTAACAGAAACTATTTCACATTTTCCCCCTATGTCCTTTTGCAAATAAATATAAAATCGCGTTGGTATACTCACTATAACAACGCGATCTTCATGAAATATTATATTCAATTTCTGATGTAATCCTCTAGAAATTTGTTTTCCATTCTGGTCATAATTCTCTTTTCCGCTGGTGAGCTGTCCTTATAACCGATTAAATGTAAAACACCATGAACCAATACCCTCCTGAGTTCCTCCTTCGTGGATACATCGTAAATCTTTGCATTTTCTTCTACCCTATCTATACTAATGTAAATATCGCCACTGATTATATCCTCCTCCTCTGATAAATTAAAAGTTATGATATCAGTGTATGTATCAGTATTCAAATATTTTATATTAATATTATTTAAGTTCCTATCATTCGTTATAATCAGGTTTATTTCTCCTGGTATTTTATCATTCTTTACAATTACATTCTCAAGCCACTCCCTCAACTTCCCCTTCTCTTCTATATAAAATCTTGCCTTCGAAGTAAAAAAGTGAATATTCTTATTCATTTCCTTTCTTGACAATACTCGTTTTTTTAATCCAATAATCCTTTAATTGACTAATTCTTAAAAGTGACTTCTCATAATTTATACTCGAGACATAAAAAGTAAGAGTTATTGACTCTCCTTTTACAGAAATCGTCACTTCGTCGGCAAGTGCTTTAACTATATAGATTTCCTTTGTCAGTCTATGCTTCCTTATTTCTTGCTCAAGAATATGGTCTTTGTCGTTAAAAACGTTCTTTCCGCTAAATTTCAATTTAAACGTAAAACCCTTTACTGTTTTCTCGAATGAAATTATCAGCTTGCTCGCTTGTTCTTCCCCGGCAACTAAAATTAGAATATTTGCAGACTCTGTTGATGCCAGTAAAATATTTCCAAAATATTCGTTATTAATGTTATGGTAATCGCAAATCTCTTCGATAAACTTTTCAAGTTTGAACAATTCCTTTCTTCCAGTCACTGAAATTTCTCTATAATCTTTTATCATGCTATTTCCCTATTTTTAAAATATATTCCGATATCTTATTTCTATAATACAAATTTACAGGAGCCGGTGTAAAGATAATTATATCTTTTCCTGCAGTAGTATTCTTCTTATACTGAAAATCAGTTCCAGGGTTACTTAATATTTGATTTTTCGCTTCCTTTGATTCTCTTTTCTGCTCTATCTCCCTTTCTTCCTCTGCTTTCTCTGATTCAAGCATTCTTGAAACTATCTTTTTCTGCCTGTTAAATGTTTCCATAGTGATATTATTATTCAGTATATCTCTCTCATTTTTCTCCATATTTTCCATAACAGAATTCATACTTCCCTTCTCGCCACCTCCCTGTTCCTTAACTTCATTTTCATATTCCTGAAGAGCATGTCGTATTTCTTCTTGCTCAGCTACCATTCTTGCAATTTCTTTGTTTGTCCCATTTTCTTCAGTCCTTGTGGGATGTTTTCCATTTCCCGATTTGCTCATAATTTGCTTAAGTCTCTCCAGCCTGCTACCCATTTCCTGTTGCAATTGTCTCATAGAATTTAAACTTCTCCTTCCGCCTGACTTACTTGGCTTTTTACAAGCCTTCTGGCCTCCATTCATCTTCAGGTTATCTGATTGCTCTTTCATTTTTATTAAGGCCTCATCCAATAATAAAGCAAGGTCATTTATGTTCGTCATTGCATACTGCTGTCTAGCCATAGCACTTGTTATAGCTCGTTCCCCAAAAGCCTTCCCAGTTAAATCCAAATTTTCATTCACCGAGAAAACTTTCTTCATTATAATGTTCTCCACCCCAATTTCTCTTCTGGCAATCTGTGTCAAAGTATCCTCTATTGTTTTGAATTTCTTCCTTATTTGCTCCTGATCATCGATAAGCTGGAGGTATTGAGGATCATTTCTATTAATATTATTTGCCTTGTGTATAAGTTCCTCCTGTTCAAAAGATAATTTATTTATATTCTGAACAAGGAATTTTATCGCATCTTCATCTTCTTCCTGAGTCTCCTCCTCTGAATTCACTTGCATGTTCTCCAACACCTGTGCCATCTCCTTCATCTGCTCTGCAGTTCTGTTTTGATTTTTGTATGCATCTTTCATCATATTCTTTTCTAAAAGCTCCTCACTTCCTTTTAGTTCCTGTTCTATTGCCTGTTGCAATTCATCAGTAGCTTTAATATTAGGTGGATTAACTAACTCCTGGCTTCGCTCCTTCAATTTATCAATCTCCTTCTGAATTGAATCAAATTTCTCTTTAATGTCCTTTTGCTTCTTCTCCAATTGCATATCCGGTAATTTGCTTTCCTCTGTCTGTTTTGCAAGATTTGTCTGCTCTTCTGAAAGTTTCCTGATCCTACTAGTTTCTTGCTCTAACCTCCTATCAAATTCTAACTGTTTAAATAACTCTAAATTGCGATCCAGTTCCTGCTCCAACTCACTGTCCATCTGCTTAATCTTCGGGATAATCTCGCTTAACTTAGTTTTATCCATTTGATTCAACAATGCTTTCATTTCCTGAATCGTTCTTTTCATCTCGTCAGTAAGTAAATGATCTGCAAGTTCATTAAGCTGCTTTTGCTTTTCCAATATTCGTTCGCTTGTCTCAAAATACTTCTTCTCCGCTGCAAGATTTCTCTCATTATTTCTCTTAAAATCTTCAATACGTTGTACTACATTTTCGCTTGATCTTATGACTTCCTCAAGCTTTTTTCTTTCCTTGAATGAGACTTCGTTTAGATCAATCATTCTTCGTTTTATCTCGTCAATTGATTTCCTTATATTTCTTGTTTCATTCAAGCTTTGGTCCAGATCCTTACGGCCATCTTCCGCATTTTTATCTAATGCTTCGGCAATCTTTTCCAGCGTAGGAATCTCAAAACTCATAATGCCGGTTTTAGCAGCTTTTGGTCCGTGTATTCCATCATTATCCCAAACTTCGAAATAATATGAATACATTTCTCCTGGCTTAATCTCTATTGACGAAAGATCTAAAGAATAAAAGTATACTTGTGATGTATTGTTTTTATCAATACCAATTTCCTCTTTACTGATCGGTTTCTCGGCACTATCACTTTGCTTATTTTTTGAAATTACAAACAATAACTTTGTAAATCCGTAATCATCCTTTATTACTCCCTGGAAAAACAATTTTCCGGTATTTCCTGTATCTGCTGTCTCTCTCACAGCGATTTCAGGAAAAGCATCTTTAATTACAGCTATCGTGTAACTTAATGAATCTGATTTCCGCAAATACTCATTCTCCTGAAATACTGAGTATCTCACAGATTCAAAAAACTTCCTTGAATAAGCAAACACGTCAGGGCTTGACTGTTTAAGGCAAAAACTATCTGATAATATCCTTAATTTCATATTTGTAACATCCCGTGTAAAAAAGTTCCAAGAAATCCTTGTTCCTTCCGGGACTATAAAATCTCCTATGTCTCTTAGTTCATCAGACTGCTTTCCTGTATACTCCGGATACTCCAACCGTACTTCAAAATTTAGAATTATCGGCCTGGGGTAAACACAAATAGTGTATTCCATGGTTTCTTTTTCCTCAGCAACAAGTACAAACTTTATGTCCTTCTGAAGTGCTCTGAATAAGTAAGAAAAATTTGCTGGTCTCTCTCGCTTCATAGGTAAAGTTGAATTTCCCGTTTTAATAAAAACTTCATCCGGTAAAACATTTCCACGAATCCCGATCCTCAGGTTGAAATCTTCATTCTGAACAGCTTTCAGATCTTTATTAAGTATCAGTATCCGGTAGGGAGCAGGAGGAGAAAACTTCCTTGAATAGTGGATGAGCCTGCCTGTCGGATCAATAATTACCGTTGGTTCTGTTAACAGTAAGGTTATCAATATCACAAAAGGAGGAATTGCGTACTTAAGATACTTTCTATTGACTCCAAGGTTTATAATTCTTGTAAACGCTATAGGTTTTATAGCCTGTATTCGTTGCTCAATACTGGCAATAAGCAAGTCAATATTTTCGGGAGTTTGCTTTTTTTGCTCAATCAGCTGCAGCGTATTGAGCAGTTTATCTCCAATTTCATTAAAATGCTCCCCAACTATAAAAGCCGCTTGTTCTAACGTGATTGCTCCAGCTATCCGCGCATATTTTAACAAGGGATTGATAATTAAAACTCCAATACAAATAATGCTTGCACTCAAATAAAAATAAACAAGAATGATTCTTGTTAAAGAAGGAAAATAATTGAGGTATTCCAGTAAAATCTCAGCCAGGAACAAAGCTAAAATTAGACCCAGAGTTATCAATATTCCTTTGATAACTTTATTCTTATAATATTTCCTGGTAAACTCTTTAAGTTTATCGATCAGGATTTTCTCATTCTCCATTAACTCAAAAAAGCAAAATTACGAAATTGCCACTCTTACAGCAGATAACCTTACCTTTGCATTCCTAAATCACTTTCCTAATCATGGAAACAGCCGAAATACGTGTTCGTTTTGCTCCGAGCCCGACGGGTCCCTTACATCTGGGGGGGGTGCGTACTGCTCTTTATAATTATCTCTTTGCCAGGCAAAATAATGGAAAGTTTATTCTTAGGATTGAAGATACGGATCAAAACAGGTTTGTTCCCGGAGCAGAGGAGTATATCATTAAATCTTTGCAATGGTGTGGATTGGATTTTGACGAAGATTTACAAAAAGGAGGTCCCTATGCTCCATATCGCCAGTCGGAAAGATCAGCAATTTATAAGGACTACATCCGGATTTTACTTGATACCGGGCAAGCCTATCTTGCTTTTGACTCCGCTTCTGAGCTTGAAGATGCCAGGAATAATTTTTCCCATGGTCATGAACAGTTCCAATATGGAGTTAAAACCAGGCTTCAGATGAAAAACAGTCTTTCATTGTCTGCCGATGAAGTCAGGTCTAGAATTGACAGGGGGGAACGCTATGTAATCAGAATACTAATCCCCGAAAACCAGACAGTTCTTTTCAATGATCTTATCAGGGGAGAGGTTAAAGTTTCCACTGATACCCTTGACGATAAAGTACTTTTTAAATCCGACGGTCTGCCTACATATCATCTGGCCAATGTTATTGATGATTATCTGATGCATATCACTCATGTTATCAGAGGAGAAGAATGGCTCCCCTCTGCACCTATGCACTTACTTTTATATCGTTTTTTCGGTTGGGAAAACAGCATGCCTCAGTTTGCGCATCTTCCCCTGATCCTTAAGCCCGATGGTAACGGTAAGCTCAGTAAGAGAGATGGTGACCGCCTGGGATTCCCTGTCTTTCCTTTAGAATGGAAAGATCCTGCTGTAAAGGAAGTATTTCATGGATATAAGGAAGAAGGCTATCTCCCTGAAGCATTCATCAATATGCTTGCCTTAATTGGCTGGAATCCTGGTACCGAGCAGGAGATTTTCACATTATCTGACCTCGTTCATTCATTTTCTCTTGACCGGATAAATAAATCGGGAGCCAAATTTGACCCCCTCAAAGCACGCTGGTTCAATCATAAGTTCATTCAATTGAAATCAGATGCCGAATTGTTTACTTACCTCGATCCTTTATTAAAATTAAATGGTATAGAGGCTGACCCTGAATATGTTCTGAAAGTGATTGCCCTGGTCAAGGAAAGAGTGGAACTTTTGCCTGATCTTTGGAAAAACTCAATGTTATTTTTCATGAAGCCTGAATTTTATGATCAGCAAGTAAAACATAAGATCTGGCAGGAGAGAACTTCTTTCCTTTTGGAAGAATTTGCAAACCTGGTCAGGAAAATGGAAGCCTTTGATAAAGACAGTCTCCACCTGCTTGTTGAAGAATTTACTTCAAGCTTTAGCATTAAAACAGCTCAGTTAATGAATCCCCTGCGCTTATTGGTTGTCGGCTCCAACCAGGGGCCCGGTATGCTGGATATTGCAGTGATTTTAGGAAAAAGTGAGTTTCTTGAAAGGATCTGCCAAGGGTTGAAATCCATCTGATTGTTTTAACATATGTTAACTATAATTAATAGTTTTGACTTTTAAATTCAATATAGTCTCCGATTTAAAAAAAATCCCCGTGAATCTGCGATTTACGGGGATTTGTGGTTGTCCGACTAGGAATCGAACCTAGACTCTTCTGCTCCAGAGGCAGACGTGTTGCCAGTTACACCATCGGACAATGCGGCTGCAAAAGTACTTTACTTGCAGCAAATATTCAAATTTATTTCTCTTTTTCTTTTATCCAGCCATCTTTTAAAGGGACTATGCAGTTAAAGACCAGGTGTTCCGGTTTGGAATCGTAGTCCACATTATAATAACCCAGGCGTTCAAACTGAAACTTCTGTAGTGGCACGGCATTTTTAACCGAAGGTTCTATATAACCGGTCTTCACTTGCAAAGAGTTTGGATTCAGATAATCTTTATATGTTTTTCCTTCTTCTGGGTTATCCGGATTTTCCACCATGAAAAGTCTGTCATATAACCTGATCTCAGTTTTCAGGGCATGTTTAACCGAAACCCAATGAAGCGTTCCTTTGACTTTCCTCTTGCTTTCCGGTAAACCACTTTTTGTCGCAGGGTCATATATACAATGAACTTCCTGTATTTGACCGCTAATATTATCTTTTATAACAGATTCACATTTAATGATATAGGCGGAACGAAGACGGACTTCCCTGCCAGGTGCAAGCCTGAAGAATTTATTCGGGGGATTTTCCATGAAGTCTTCCTGCTCAATGTATAATTCCTTTGAAAAGGGGACTTTCCGGGTTCCTTTTGCAGGATCTTCCGGGTTATTCACCGCCTCCATTTCCTCAACAAGTTCGTCGGGATAGTTGTCAATGACAATTTTCAGAGGGTTCAGAACACCCATGACGCGTGAAGCTCTTTTATTCAGGTCTTCCCTGATGCAAAACTCCAGGAGGTTGATATCTATTACATTATCCCTCTTTGCCACACCGATAATATCTGCAAAATTCCTTATCGATTCCGGGGTATAGCCTCTCCTGCGCAAGCCGCATATCGTAGGCATTCGGGGATCATCCCATCCGCTGACCTGCTTATCCTGTACAAGCTCTAAAAGCTTTCTTTTGCTCATCACTGTATAACTCAGGTTCAGCCTGGCAAATTCGATCTGTCGCGGGGCATAAATCCCGATTTCCTGTATCAGCCAGTCATAGAGCGGCCTGTGGACTTCAAATTCGAGGGTACATATTGAATGTGTAATATTTTCAATGGAATCGGACTGACCATGAGCAAAATCATACATGGGATAGATGCACCATCTGTCGCCTGTTCGGTGGTGCGAAGTATGTATGATCCTGTAAATTACAGGATCCCGCATATGCATATTTGGAGAGGCCATATCGACCCTGGCTCTCAGCACTTTTGCACCGTCGGGAAACTCTCCTGTACGCATACGTGTAAATAAGTCGAGGTTCTCCTCAACAGTCCTGTTCCTGTATGGGCTTTCCAAACCCGGCCGGGTAGGAGTGCCTCTTGTTTCACTGATCTCTTCAGCACTCATGTCACAAACATAGGCTCTTCCTTTCCGGCTCAGGATTATTGCAAACTCATAAAGCTGTTCAAAATAATCCGAGGCATAGTATTCCCTATCTTCCCAGTCAAAACCCAGCCATTTGACATCCTCCTTAATGGAATCAACATATTCAACATCTTCTTTAACAGGATTCGTATCGTCAAACCGCAGATTTGTTTTCCCGTTGTATTTTCTACCAAGTCCGAAATTAAGGCAGATGGATTTTGCGTGGCCTATATGAAGATATCCGTTAGGCTCCGGAGGGAAACGGGTATGTATCCTCTTACCGTTTTTGCCTGTCCGAAGATCCTCTTCGATGATTTCCTCAATAAAATTAAGCGACCTGTCCGGAACTTCTTCTTTGGTGTTATTCTCTTCCATTGCAGTATTGAAATTAACATTTTCGTTTCTGCGAAAATGTCTGCAAAGCTACTGAAAATTAGTAAAACAGGAGAGAATTGAATGGATTTTGATAATTTCGCAGGTCTACTGAACAGGATACTCATTAACAAAATATTATGGGAAAGATCATATTAGCCGGGATGGAGTTCTTTGCTTATCATGGTTGTTTTAAGGAAGAACAGTTAATAGGGACAAGATTCATTGTCGACCTTTGTGTTGAAACAGATACTTCTGCAGCTGAACAAAGTGATCATCTGACCGATACAGTAAACTATGTTAGTCTTTTCAATGTTGTAAAAACAGAAATGGAGCAAAGGTCAAACCTGCTCGAACATGTTGCTTTACGAATCATCAAAGCCATCAATTTTCATTTCCCCAGTATCACAGGAATGGACCTTAGTATTTCCAAGTTGAATCCGCCGGTAGGAGGGAAGATGAGACAGGTAATCTACACAATTGAATGGAAGAGTCAATAGAAGCTACGAGTTACAAATGACGTTTACCAATACCAAGGCTGATTTCCCGGGATTTTGGTTCCTTGCTGATATTATCCATGAAATTCATCACCCGTAACTTGTGGTTTGTCATTTTTTTTTACCTTTGCACTCCTTAAATAACAGGGTATCGTGGCCGAGTGGCTAGGCAGAGGTCTGCAAAACCTCGTACAGCGGTTCGACTCCGCTCGATACCTCAGGATAAAAAGGCTGTTCCGGAAAAGGTTCAGCTTTTTTTATTTTTCTTTCGGATAAAAGAAATATTCGCTTATCAGGACAAGCATCAGTGTAAATATGCTGCTCATCGCTGTTCTGAAAAAGGTCGTGAAAAATTCGGTGAACCTGAATGCTTCCAGATAAAAAAGCACAAAATGATGGATCAGGATAAGGCTGCCCGAATAATAGAGGAACCATTTCAGGCCCTGGTTTTTAAGAGATGGACTGTCCCCGATCAGTGAATCAGGCCCGGAGGAAATGCGGCGTATCACATATGGGCGGGCAAATCCCATTGCCAGGCAGGCTGAAATATTCATCCCCATTGTATTGGTAAAAACATCAACTCCTGCACCAACCAGGAAGGAAAGAATCAGAAGAAGGCTGCCCGGTATCTCATAAGGGAGCAGGAGAATGAAATAAATATAGAAATAAGGATTGATTAAGCCTCCGAGATATATGTTGTTAAGAACCAGTACCTGGATCAGAATAAGCAGAAAAAACCTTAAAACATTATTAAAGACCACCTTTGATGTTGTCATTATCCCGTGTTTATTCGCTTTTAAATGTTGCTTTAAGATCCTCTTTTTCCTTTCTCATCAGATCAACAACGATTTCAACATATCCAAGACTGTTGAAGTCGGTGGAAAACAATATTGTGCCGTAATTGAAATTCTCCTCCGTAGCAACGGTGAAATCACTGATGGTCCCAATCAAAATACCTTCCGGGAAAATATCTGAATTCCCGCTCGTGATAATAGTATCGCCTTTTTTAATTTCGACATGCTTTGGCACTTCCTTCACACTTCCATACCTGTAATTCCCGCCCGGCCATTCTACATTCACAAGCTGGTTGTTCTTCTTGAATTTCCCTGATATCCTGCTGTCCTTATTCAACATCGAGATAATCCAGCTGAAATGAGGCGAAACGCTTACAATCTGGCCAACAATCCGGTTACCGATGATCACGCCCATATGGTTACGCACTCCCTGGAGGCTGCCTTTGCTGATCATCAGGAAATTGTTTCTCTTATTCGTTGTGTTACTTATGACTTTTGCACTGATATACCTGTATTGAAGCTGGTATATGGTATCGTTCCTGTAAAATGAATAGGCATCCGACTTATAATATGCATCCGGCAGACGGGAATGCAGTTTAGCCAATTCCTCCACCAGGGTCTGATTAGTCTTTTTGAGTGAAAAATATTCGGAAATATTTCTGAAAGTCCTGTTTATGACCCCGGTAAAGGTGCTGGTAACGCCATACATTGCAGTGTTCTGAAACTCATTGAAATTGAAAAACAGACTAATGGATATTGTTTCCAGAAGCAGAAATAACAGAATGAAATAGTGCTTGCGGAGAAATACCAATAAATTCCGCATATTCCGGGTTTACTTGATCAGGAATGTGAATTTGTCGAAATTTTTAAGAGCAATTCCGGTACCTCTGGCAACAGCCCGTAAAGGATCTTCAGCGACATGAACCTTCAATTTCGTTTTCAGATGTAACCGTTTGTCGAGCCCCCTGAGCAAAGCACCACCTCCTGTCAGATAAATACCGGTTTCGAAAATATCTGAAGCAAGTTCAGGAGGAGTCATTTCAAGCGCATTCAACACAGCCGCTTCTATCTTTGCAATTGATTTATCAAGGGCATGGGCAATTTCCGCATAGTTTACTATCACTTCCTTTGGAATACCAGTGAGCAGGTCGCGTCCATGAACCGGGTAGTCGGGAGGAGGGTTATCTATATCAACCATTGCGGCTCCGACTTCAATTTTTATTCTTTCGGCTGTTCGTTCTCCTATGTTGATATTATGCTGTTTGCGCATGTATTCTTCAATATCGGCATTGAATTCATCGCCGGCAATACGGATAGATTTATTGTTCACAATTCCTCCTAATGCAATAACTGCAATTTCACTGGTTCCGCCTACAATATCGATGACCATATTCCCAATTGGTTCAAGTACGTCAATGCCAATACCGATTGCAGCTGCCATGGGTTCATGGATAAGCCTGACTTCTTTGGCACCAGCTTGTTCTGCTGAATCTTTCACTGCTCTTTCTTCCACCTCGGTAATCCCCGAAGGGATACAGATGACCATCTTCATCGCCGGGGGGAACCATGATTTTCCGATCTCGATCATCTTGATCATCTCTCTTATCATATGCTCTGCAGCCTGGAAATCAGCTATAACACCACCACGCAATGGACGAATAGTTTTAATGTTCTCATGGGTCTTCCCATGCATCATCTGCGCTTTTTTCCCTACTGCAATGATTTTTCCTGAACTTCTTTCAATGGCAACAATAGATGGTTCGTCAACAACAACCTTGTCATTATAAATTATAATCGTATTGGCAGTACCCAAATCAATAGCAATCTCTTTAGTGAATAATCCCATTGTTTGTTAATGTTTAAAGTGGCGTATACCTGTGAATACCATAGCTATGTCATGGTCATCGCAAAATTTCACCGAGTCAGCATCCCGTATAGAACCACCCGGTTGAATAACGGCTGTGATCCCAGCTTCGTGTGCAATTTCAACTGAATCGGCAAAAGGGAAAAATGCATCCGAGGCCATCACGGCACCTTTAGGGTCAAATCCAAAAGTTTTGGCTTTTAAGATGGCCTGCTTCATAGCATCAACGCGGGATGTTTGTCCCATTCCACAACCGATTAATTGTCTGTTCTTAGTTATAACTATAGTGTTTGATTTCAAATGTTTGACAATTCTATTTGCGAATAATAATTCCTGGATTTCTTTAACAGAAGGTTTCTTTTTTGTAACATATTGAAAATCATCTTCTGTTTCAATTTTAAGATCCCTGTCCTGTTCAAGAACACCGTTAAGGACCGATTTAAACTGCCTGGAACTGAATGATAACGGAATCTGTCGCAAAATTATTCTATTTTTCTTTGATTTTAAGACTTCCAGGGCATTCTTTTCATAATCCGGTGCAAGGAGAATTTCAAAAAACAGTTTGTTCAGTTCTTCGGCAGTAACAATATCCATTTTGCGGTTGGTAATCACAATACCTCCGTATGCAGAAAGGCTATCACAGGCCAGGGCATCAAGATAGGATTCTTTAATTGTTTCCCTGCAGGCAACTCCGCAAGGGTTAGTGTGCTTGATTATGGCAACAGCCGGTTCGGTAAATTCACTAATAAGACTAATTGCCGCGTCAATATCAACCAGATTATTGTAAGAAAGTTCTTTCCCGTGCAGCTGCTCAAAATTACCGGTTAAATTCCCGTGAAAAATACCTTTCTGGTGAGGATTTTCTCCATATCTCATCGGGAATGATACGATCTGGCTCTGCTTAAATGCCGTTATTTTTTCGTTACGATTGAAATAATTGAATATCTGGGTGTCATAATGTGATGAAACATTGATTGCCTGGGCGGCAAAATGCCTCCTGTCATCCACGTTTGTAAAACCGTTCTTTTCTTCCAGAAGTTTCAGAAAGGAGTTGTAAAAGTCAGACGAAGGTACAACAACAACATGCCTGTAGTTTTTGGCAGCTGCCCTGATCAGTGATATTCCCCCTATATCGATTTTTTCAATGATCTCTTCCTCATTATCCGTATTGGCTATGGTTTTTTCAAAAGGATAAAGATCTACTATTACAAGGTCAATAGAAGGGATATCGTAATGCTCAACATCCTTGACATCCGAAAGCTGGTCCCTCCTCCAGAGAATACCTCCGAAAACTTTGGGGTGAAGGGTCTTTACCCGGCCCCCGAGAATCGAGGGATAAGTTGTCACCTCTTCTATCGATGTAGCCTGAATGCCTTTGCTCTTAAGAAAGTCATACGTTCCTCCAGTGGAATAAATATGCACATTATGAGCTTCCAGTTTTTTTGCAATTTCTTCAATCCCGTCTTTTGAATATACCGAAATCAAAGCTGAGGTAATTTTTATTTGATCGATCATGGTTTTATCTGTAACTCCTTTAGAATTTTTTCGTCTAAAATAATTATGCTCAATTTCCTGCAATGATATTAAAAATCGTGGGATTTAACAATAAACTATGCTTAGTTTTTAAGGATTTACGTAACTTTACTCGCTGTGAAACGATTTCAGGCTTACCTTATTTTTATACGGCTCTTCAGGGAAAGTTATCTTTTTGCCCTGCAGGCAATTGTGGTCAACAAAGTCAGGACCATCCTGTCTCTGCTGGGAATTACTATAGGTATCTTCTGTGTCATCTCTGTATTTACAGTCTTCGATTCCATGGAAGCAGCTATCAGGAAAAGCATAGATTCCCTTGGCAGTAATGTTTTGTATGTTCAGAAATGGCCATGGTCGATGGGTTCAGACTATCCCTGGTGGAAATATTACCAGCGGCCCGAGGCTACACTTGCTGATTTACGTGAAATTGAAAGAAGGAGCAGCCTTGCGGAAAATTCTGCATTCTTCTCCCAGGTCAATAAAACCGTTAAATATCGGAGTAACTATGTTGAAGACGTCGGAATTCTTGGTGTTTCCTCCGATTTTGACAGGGTCTGGAAATTTGAAATTGCCAGCGGACGGTATTTTTCTGCCAATGAAGCAGCCAGTGGCCGTCCTATTGCCATCATAGGTGCTGATATTGTTACCGGCCTGTTCCCTAATCAGGAATCTATTGGTCAGAAAATTAAAATCTTCGGCAGGAACATCGAGATCGTTGGAGTAATGAAAAAAGAGGGTGAGGATTTTTTCGGTAACAGCAATGATAAAACGGTCTACCTTCCGGTCAATTATTTTAAAACCCTGGTAGACCTTAAAGATGTGGGAACTACTATTGCAGTAAAGGCCCGGCCCCTGGTATCAAATGCGGAACTTAAAGATGAACTCACCGGTATAATGCGTTCCATAAGAAAAATAAAACCCTCTGCTGAAGATAACTTTGCGATCAATGAAACAGATATCATTGCCAAGGGGTTCGACAGTCTTTTCAGCGTTATTGCAATGGTTGGCTGGATAATAGGAGGGTTTTCACTCCTGGTCGGTGGTTTCGGAATAGCTAATATAATGTTCGTTTCGGTTAAGGAAAGAACCAGCATTATTGGCATCCAGAAAGCCCTTGGTGCCAAAAACTACTTCATTTTGTTACAATTCCTGTTCGAAGCAATCTTCCTTTCTATAATCGGTGGAATAGTTGGACTGCTGATCATCCTTGCCATGACACTGATTGTTTCCAATACAACAAGCTTCCACCTGATACTTACCCAGGGAAATATTTTCCTGGGAATAGGTGTGTCGGCAATGATAGGACTAATCTCCGGGATAATACCTGCTTTTACTGCCTCGAGGCTTGACCCTGTTGAAGCAATGCGTACAAGCATGTGACCTGCTCAGAACGGCCAGAACTGGTTATCGTTCCAGATCTTTTCTTTCAGTTCATTATCAATATCATTCAGCACCTTCAAATGCCCCTTTTCCCAACCAGCAAGCCACTGATATAATGCTTTTTCATTGATGTCAGAAGTTAATTCCGCCTGTTTTGTATATACTTCTATTGCTCTTTTTTCAAAATCAACAGCAGCCGAAATGGCAGCAGCTTCGAATCCTGCAGAAGAGATCTTCTTTTTTATATCCTCACTGAGGATAAGGTTTGCAAACTTTTCATTTTCAAGATCCAACAACTTAACCTGAGCGAATTTATGCTTTTTCTCATAATGAACAAACTGGTCTGAAAGAAATTTTACATGTTTGGTTTCTTCATCTGCCATTACCTGGAATATATTACTGATCTCAGGGTCGGACGAGTTTTCTGCAACTTTGGAATAAAAGGCAAAACCTCTTTTTTCCATGAGTATTGCCATTTTCAGAATGTCGATAGCTTTGTTTGTTTCCATATCCGGGACTGATTTTTTTTAATACCGAAATTCTTTCTCTGGATTTACTGCGGATGTCAGAGTTCTCTGATCAGGCACCCGCTAAGTAATATCCTTATTTGCAGCATAATTCCATTAATACTCCTTTTGTTGACTTCGGATGAAGGAACCCTATATTCAAACCTTCCGCCCCCTTGCGAGAATGCTTGTCGATAAGCTCAATTCCTGCTTCTTTCGCCTCATTCAGCGCCTGGTCCGTATTCTCAACTGCGAAAGCAAGATGATGTATGCCTTCGCCTTTTTTCTCAAGGAATTTACCAATAGGGCCTTCAGGATCAGTGCTTTCGAGCAACTCGATCTTGGTCTGCCCGATCAAGAAAAAGGCTGTCCTCACTTTCTGGTCTTTCACCTCTTCTATTGAATAACACTTTGTTCCGAGAATTTTTTCATAAAATGGAATGCATTCATCAAGATTTTTCACTGCTATTCCTATGTGCTCAATATGAGTTGGTTTCATAGATTCAATTCGTGATTTTGTTAAAAAATTGACACTTCCCTGGCAAAATTACAGGATTTTTGGAATTCCCGATGGACATTTTGTCAGTTCCTTGCCAAAAACCCTTCCAGCTTAAAATTAAAAGTCCTGGAATATCCGCAGATCACTTGCCCGGAGAATGGTTCCGACGTACCGGGCAGGAAAATTTTCCTATTGGTAAAAAAAATATTTTCGTGGTTTTGTAAAATGGCATAATAATTGTTTTAATTTTAGACCGTTTTAGTCCATTGGTCGATTTTATTATTAACTTACTAATATTATGGTAAATAAGAAAGAAATAAGGGAGTCTGTTTTAACAGTTGCCCAGGAAATTTTCACCAGGTACGGTTTTCACAAGACAACTATGGATGATATAGCAAAGGGGATGGGGAAAGGCAAAAGCTCTATTTATTATTACTTCAGTAGTAAGGAAGATATTTTCTCAGCTGTAGTCGAAAAAGAACTGTCGGAACTCAGGTCAAAGATCATTACGTCGGTTGCCCTGGCCACAGATCCCAAGGAAAAGCTAAAAGCATACGTGAATGAGAGGATGCAGGGCCTCAGCAAGATGGTCAATCTGTTTAATGTGCTGAGAACGGAGTTTATGTCACAAAGGGATTTCACCGATCGCATCCGAATGAAAACCGACGAAGAAGAGATCCGTATCATTAAATCCATTCTTGACGAAGGGGTTTCCGACGGTATCTTTCATCTCGAAGACACTTATCTCACCGCTATTGCAATTGTCACCGCTCTTAAAGGAATGGAGATTCCCCTGGTTATAACGCAAAAAGAGGAAAATCACATGGAAATAAGGCTTGACCGCCTCCTTGATGTATTGTTTTACGGGATGCTCAAAAGATAATTCAAGGATTTAATTCTCAGAGAACATGAAAACAAAATTAAATATCCTGTGGCTTTTGATGGTTCTGCTGAACCTGCAGGGTTTCACAGTACAGGCTGAAAGGCCTGCGGCAATGAGGAAACTCTCCTTTGACCAGGCCCTTGAGCTTACTTATCAGAACAGCCATGTGCTGAAGCAGGTAAATTATCTTCAAAAGCAGAAAGACCAGGAACGTATGGCGGCCAAAGGATTGTACTTCCCGACGATTGGAGTAACAGCCAGCGCGGTTATAATGTCCGACCCCATTACCCTGGATCTTAACCCTGTGAAGGATGCTATTACACCATTATATAAAACTCTTGGCAGTTACGGAAAGTTCGGTGATGTTCCCGGGCTGTCCGATGATGTTGCAACCCAGGTCATCCGGCAGAAACTGAATGGAGGGCTAAACGAGATCCAGAACCAGGACTGGAACCAGGTGATCCAGAAACAACAATTCGCAGTAGTGGCTGCAACCCTGCAATGGCCGGTTTTTACAGGCGGGAAGATCCTTATCGCCAACAAATCGGCTGAGATCCAGAAAAAGGATGTAAAAGATGTTTCCCGCCAGAAAGAAGGAGAACTTATGAGCGAACTGGTTGAAAGGTATTACGGGCTTTGCCTGGCTTCATCTTTAGTTAAAGTAAGGACAGAAGTTTATGCGGGCCTTCAGCAACATCTTGCAGATGCCGGGAACCTGGAGGAACAGGGAATCATTTCAAAAGCCGACCTGCTGCAGGCAAAGGTCTGTCATGCCCAGGCAAACAGGGAACTCAGCAGGGCCCTTCAGAATTCAGGTATTGTCAACCAGGCGCTTACGAATACAATGGCCATAGACGACAGTTCACAGATCGAGCCGGTTTCAGGATTATTTTACCTCGATTCCATAGAGCCGGAATCTTATTTTATCAACCTCTCTATAACAAGGAACCCCCTGCTTAGCCAGATAGAGACCAAAAAGCAGCTTTCGGTCCAGAAATTTAAAGCCGAGAGATCGGAATTTTTTCCATCTGTTGCATTGCAGGGCTCTTATGATATTGTGAACAAAGATCTTTCAACTTACATACCCGACTGGGAAGTCGGTATAGGCTTGAAATGGACCATTTTTGACGGGGTTTCCAGGCTGGGCAAGGTCAAAGCAGCTTCCATGCAAACAAAACAGGTTGAAGAATACGGGGTCAAGGCCCGATCGGATATAGCTACCACGATCAATAAGCTTTATCACGAACTGAATATGTACTACGAGCAACTTTCCGAACTTGAAACCGCCAGGCAGTATGCCGAGGAATATCTCAGGGCAAGGGATAAGGAATTCCATGAAGATATGACCAGCTCAACACAGGTTATTGATGCCAGGCTTGCTTTGGCCCAGGTAAAAACCGAACGCCTGCAGGCAATGTATAATTACGATCTAACCCTTGCCCGTTTACTGGAATATTCAGGTATCCCGGGCGATTTTCCCGCTTATTCCAAAAGGAACGGGGTGAAATCGGAGAACTATCAATGATATGAATACTAAAGCAAAAAATAAATCAGTCATGAATAAAAAAGGTATAATACTCGCATCGATGGGCATTGGCGTACTTCTGCTCCTGGTGATTTATTCCATAGTTGTAATAAGCCATCCCCGGCCTCTTGAAGTCCAGGGTGAAGTTGA
>Ga0182027_10002420_pt1 | contig 30334 bp, 25 predicted proteins | sample 712E1DmetaG_FD_121300 | JGI IMG/M metagenome (GOLD analysis project Ga0182027, IMG submission 121300) | Permafrost microbial communities from Stordalen Mire, Sweden - 712E1D metaG (Illumina Assembly) | ecosystem: Environmental > Terrestrial > Soil > Wetlands > Permafrost | place: Sweden...
ATTCCCACTGCTTCTAGTGACATTCCCGCCTCCTTTTCCAATCGTTGTGAAACTGTCGGCTGTAAGTTTACCGGATTCCATGGCTTCCTTGTAAAGTTTATCTTCAACAGCCATAAAGAAGGCTTCAGAGAGCCAGGGCATAGGGTAAGAACCCCTCAGGTATGCAGCTTTTCCCATAACGAGTAATTCGCCGGGATAGATCACCGGGGTCAGGTGCTCAAAACCCGATTTCATTGCTTCTCCCCTGCGAACGATTGGGATTTCTCCTTCCAGTTCTTCCCATCTGCGGGTATACCAATAAGGAAATTCGACAGAAACAGATGATTTTGCTTCGAAGTAAAGTTCACGGGCATTATTTGCACGGAACCCGGGAGAACGCTTTGTTTCCCTGTTTTCAATGCTTTCGGAAGGTTTCCGGCCATAATAATTGATGGCTTCTTTCGGATTTGATTCAGGTAGTTTCATGTTACGGGATTACATAACAAATATACAAATATTGCCATTTGAATTCCGGAGGAGAAACTAATATTTATAATCCAGTATGACTTTTTTTGCGGAATAGTTTTTATTGAATTTTATAAAGGCCTGGTGATCGGGATGATCCTGGTAAACTTTAAGATCTTCTTTTGAGGAAAATGAAGAATTGATTACCAGGTCATAGGCAGCATCGTCGACAGTAAAATTAATTCCCACTTCAAATTCATGAATTTCCGGAATTTTCTTTTTCAAGGCGAGCAACTCTGAACGGACCGTTTCAGCTGCTTTTTTTTTCTCTCCCGTTGTGCTGAACTCCCGGAGTTTGAACATAACAAGATGTCGGATCATCGTTAACTGTTATTTGTTAGTTGTTAACTGTTAGTTGAAAGAAGGGTCATTAGGGAAGTTGGCCCAAAGGGCATAATCTTGACCCATGTTCCTAAGATGTGTGCGCCAGAGATTTTCAGGATTTGGATGAATAACTTCTGCAACCGTAGTTTGGGAGAGGATCCATGATTTCTCGCTGATCTCACGGTCAAGTTGTGCAGCGTCCCACCCGGCATATCCTACATAAAAACGGATATCATTTTCAGTCATCTTGTGAAGGTTAATCATTTCCCGTATGGTTTCGATATCTCCGCCCCAGAATAATCCTTTCATGATCTCAAGGCTGTCTTCAATTTCGGGTTTGGTATGAAGGAAGAAAATACTGTCGGTTTTAACCGGACCTCCAAGATAAACCGGTGCAGCGAAATCCGGAAAATCCTTCAGGATATCATTCAATTGGGCTTCAATGGGTTTATTGATAATGATCCCGAACGAACCTTCTTCGTTATGCTCTGCCAGCAACACGATGGATTGACGGAAATAAAAATCCCTCAATGATGGCTCGGAAATAAGAATGATGCCTTGTTGCGGTTTGATGATGTGCTTTTTCATTATTCGGCGTAAATTAGTACTTTTGTTGTCGCACAAAAGCAAAAGTAATACCATTTCATGCCAAAAAACAACAACAAGGAAAAATTTAATAAACTGAGGGCCGAATATCCTTTTTTGGCTTTTGATGGATATGATTATCAATACTCGGATAAAGGATTACGGGTACAGTTCCATTTCTCCCTCTCGGATAAATATGTCTTTCATCCTACGATGATGGTTCCGGCAAAGGAATTTTTTATTCCCGGGAATATCAATGACTCATTTCTTGAGAATATTCTTTTTCAGATCGGGATGGTAGAATCTATCAGCTATTGGAAAGCTGCCTGTCCGCCGAAGCTGATCGTCCGTGGCCATTCACTTTCACAGGAGCAGGTAAACTGGTGGAAAAAGTTGTACTATAACGGACTTGGGGAATTTTTATATATGAACGGGATATCGGTGAAGCCGGCAGATCTTATTCAGATTGAGGGTGAACCGGGACATCCGTTTAAGCCATTTTCCCTTCAACTCGGGAATACCGCAATCGTTCCCGTTGGGGGCGGCAAAGATTCTGTGGTCACCCTTGAGATCCTTGGCAACGACAACGGGAACGTCCCCCTGATCCTTAACCCGAGGGATGCAAGCAGGGGAACAGTAATGAAAATGGGACTTTATTATGATTCGATCGTAGAGGTACACCGGTCCATTGACCCGGTTCTCCTTGAACTGAATGCAAAAGGATTCCTGAACGGCCATACACCTTTCTCTGCATTGCTGGCATTTGTATCTGTCCTTGCAGCAGGGTTATCCGGGAAAAAATACATCGCATTATCGAATGAGTCGAGTGCCAATGAATCGACGGTAAAAGGATCGGAGATCAACCATCAGTATTCAAAATCGGTGGAGTTTGAGGAAGACCTGAGGTATTATGTGAACCATTTTATCTCTCCTGATATCGAATATTTCAGTTTCCTCCGGCCATTGAATGAATTGCAGATAGCCCTGTTATTTTCCGGATTTCCGAAGTATTTCGAGGTTTTCAGAAGCTGTAATGTTGGAAGTAAGACTGACACCTGGTGCGGAAGATGCGCTAAATGCCTTTTTACATACATCATTCTTTCACCCTTCGTCCCCCAGGAGAAGCTGGAATCGGTTTTCGGGAAGAACCTTTTGAAGGATGTGGATCTCTGGCCTCTTCTCCGCCAGCTTTCCGGAATGACTGGCTCGAAACCTTTTGATTGTATCGGAACTTTGGATGAGGTAAATGCCGCACTTCAGATGACCATAAACATGATTCCTGAAACCGGGTTACCTGAATTGCTTCAGCTTTATAAGGATTCAGAAATGTATACACGGTACAGGAATTTTGATACAGGCATCCTCCTTAAGACCTTTAATGAAAATAACTTCCTTCCGGAAAAATTCAAGACACTGTTAAGGTCGAAAATTCATGCTTGATCTGATCAGGACAGAACTGGAAGGCAAGAAGGTTCTTCTCCTTGGGTTTGGGAGGGAAGGTCAATCAAGTTATCGCCTGATACGGCGCGTCTTGCCGGAACTTCAACTTACAATCGCCGATGTCGATGAATCGGTTCGGGAAAATGAACTCCTGAAGGGGGATCATTTTGTGGATTTCCATCTGGGTGAAGGTTATCTGGAAGGATTGAATACCTTCGGCCGGATTTTAAAATCACCCGGTATTTCTTTAAAGGACATTCCATACGATTTTGATCCATCATTCATCACCTCACAAACGGACCTGTTCCTCCGGCGGTTTTCCCGCCAGGTGATCGGGGTTACCGGAACCAAAGGGAAAAGTACTACCGTTACCCTGATCCATCATATCCTGAAACTGGCAGAGAAAGAATCACTGCTGATGGGAAATATCGGCCGACCGGCATTTGATGTCATTGATGAAATCGGACCTGCGACAAACCTGGTCTTTGAATTGTCGTCGCACCAGCTTGAATATATCAGCCGGTCGCCTCACATTGCAGTGATGCTGAACCTTTTCCAGGAACATCTTGATGCTTACCGTTCATTCCATGATTACCAGGTTGCAAAGATGAATATTGCGAAATACCAGGTGCCGGATGACTATTTCCTTTACAACAATGATGATGAAAAGATCAGGCAACTGATATCATCAATGGATCTCCCCGGACATTTTCTGACTTTTTCCTTTCATACTGTATCTTCTGAAGGTTGCTATATGCAGAACGGGCAGATCGTTTATTCTTCCGGAGGACAAACTGAAGATATCCTCAACCTTAACCGTAAAATAAAGCTGAAAGGCGACCACAACCTCATGAACATCATGGCAGCAGCCGGTGTATGCAAACAACTGGGTATTGAACGTGAAATCATTGCAGAAGGGATTTCTTCATTCAGGGGTTTGGAACACCGGATAGAATATGTAGGTGAGTATAACGGAATTCATTTCTATGACGATTCCATTGCTACGATCCCGGAAGCCTGCATGGAAGCAGTGAAAGCGCTTGGCAACGTAGATACCCTGATCCTTGGAGGATTTGACCGTGGAATCGATTATTCAGGGCTGGCAAAGTTCCTGTCAGCATCCGGTGTAAGAAACCTGATCTTCACCGGTGAAGCCGGCAGACGGATCATGCATGAGATCAGAGAAATTAAAAATGCAAATCAAACGTTATACCTGATATTCCGCTTTGATGAATTCTATGATATCGCTTTAAATGTTACGAAACACGGTTCTGTCTGCTTGCTTTCGCCGGCTGCTGCCAGTTATGATGAATTCCAGAATTTTGAGATGAGGGGGAAGAGGTTCAAAGAATTGGTCATGAGAATGAAGAATGAAGAATGAAGAATGAAGAATGAAGAATGAAGAATTGCTAAGTGTTAGACGTAAGTTTTATATTCTTTGCAGGCGTGCGTTTGTAACGCGTGCCTACAACTACAGGTTTCTTTTGGTCATCTGTATCCTCATATTTTTTGGTTTTTTTTTATTTCCCGGTCAGAACACCTATTCTCAAAGTGCAGATTTTGAAAATGCAGTGAAATTGTATATTGCTGCTTATAAGGAAATTGCTGTCAAGGAGATGATGGAATACCGGATTCCAGCGAGTATCACACTTGCCCAGGGAATTTATGAATCCAATGCCGGTAGAAGCCGGTTATCTATAGAAGCGAACAATCATTTCGGGATAAAATGTCATAAGGACTGGAATGGGGAGACTTTTTCCCAGGATGACGAGACCAAAAACGAATGTTTCCGAAAATATAGTACTCCTGAAGAATCTTTTCGGGACCACTCCATTTACCTTTCCCGCCATGACCGTTATAAACCCCTTTTCAATCTTGAAATTTCCGATTACAAAGGCTGGGCAAACGGCCTTAAAGCTTGTGGATATGCAACCAATCCGCTATATGCCGATCACCTGATCAAGGCAATCGAAGATTACCAGTTATATCAGCTCGATGTCGCGGATTTTTCTATTGTTTTCAATGATTCCATAGCACAGTCAAGGGATTCGATCCGGGCAACTGCGCTGAAGACAAAATTTGATCTTTTTGCCGAAGGCCCCGGAAAGAGAATGGTATATTTAAACAATGGACTTCAGTTTATTATTCTCCGGAAAAATGATAATATAAATAATATTGCAAAGGCATTTCATGTATCCGAACGAAAGATCCGGAAGTTTAATGACATGAAAAAAGATGCATCTCTGATCCCTGGCCAGATGGTTTATCTTGAACCAAAAAAACGAAGAGGAGCCATTGCACAACATGTTGTGAAGCCAGGAGAAACCCTGTACACTATATCCCAGTCCTATGGGGTAGAGCTAAGCCAACTCTATAAAATCAACAAGTTGAAGACTGGCCACCCGGTAAAACAGGGCCAGAAGGTTTTATTGCGGTAATGAATAACTCTTCAGGTTTTTCCCGGCCCCGATCAATAGTTTAAGTTCAGGATCCGTCCCAAGATTTCCGATGGTAAATGGTGTATTCCCCCTGATGCCCGGAAGGATATCGATCAGGCCGTTGATGCCGAAAAGATAGATCTCATTTGCAGAACCTGAAACGGCAGCGATTCTTTTTTTACCCCCGGGCAATTCAATGACAAAAGGATTGACCGTGATATCTCTGCGGAAAATATAACTATAGATCAACTTATAAAACCGGTTATAGAAATACAGCCTGTTGCGGTCATAGAAAATGAATTCACAGGAGCCATCATTGTTGAGGTCCTCGTATAGGAATACATGGCTGTTGGAGAAGATGTTGAAGGTTGCTTCCGAAGTCCTTCCGCTTTCCTGAAAATACAAAATTTTACCGGTAGGGTCTGTAGTGAGGAACAGTCCTTTGTGGTTGGTTTTGTTTACATAAAATTTATTGTTAATGGAAACTCTTACATTCTTCCCCATTTTCATGAGGGGTTTTCCTTTCCTGTCGGTAACAAGCAGGTGTCCATTTTTCCCGGTAATAAAGATAAAATCTTTGTTACCACTATGAATGACTTGTACCGGCTGGTTGATTCCTTCATTCAATCCCGGGTCAGGCCAGTTCACTATGGTTTGTCCGTCGATACCAAAGGCATGGACTTTTTTATCAGATAAGGGGATGAAGATCCGGATCTCTTTATTCTTACCTGCGTCGCAGAATGTGAGGGTTCCCGTCGCCCTGACCGGGAGTTTTACCGGGTATCCTGCAATATATTTTCCATTGGATTGAATAAGGTGCAATTGACTTTCTGTATTAAAAATGAAACAGGAACTATCGACACCTTTCAGAAAAATCTCCTGAGGTAAACCCAGGGGCTTCCCGGATACTGCTATCTTCCACGAAATATTTCCGGAGGAATCGATCAGATAAAGATGATTAGCGAGGTCGAATGCAAGAACAGCCTTTGGCCCGTGCCTGCTGATTTTTACAGATTGAGGCAACCCGGTAGCCAGGGTATCCAATACTGCCTGCCATTCAAGCGGGCCCCGGGTATCCGAGGAGGGGTTATAGTGAATAAAAAGGCTGGTGTAGAAAATGTTTCCTTTACAGGTAAACTGCAAGGCGATGGATTCAAATTTCTTTAAAGAGTCAAAAACAGGTTCAATCTGGGCATTCAATTCGTCACTGAAAGTAGTCCCAAGTGTCGGATGAGACCGTGCAGTATTGAAATAGTAAAATATGTTGGTTTGGTCAGAAATATTTTCACTTACAGCCTGGAAAGTTTTATCCTTATCCAGGACTTTCCCATAGGAATAATGATCGATGAGGTCTTTCAAGGCAAGCAGATCATTTCCGAAAATGACGTAATCGCCCAGGAATGTGTAGCAGGTAGTATGCACATCACTGAAGGCCATACCGAAGAGACCGGGAATCAGCTCAGGGAAAGGCAGAAACCGGATTGACACATTGTGATAGGAAACAGAATCCTTCTTTTTGGGGAATAATTTACCAAGTTCAGCGAGCAGGCTGTCGGCAAGCTGTTTGTCGTTGACTTTTGCGATGGCATAAGGATCTTCCCGCATGGTTTCAGGGTTATTCAGCGCTCTTGCCATGCAGAGTTCTGACCCCATCCAGGGCAGGATATAATCTTTCACGGCGACCTGTTCCCGTGTTTCAAAGTCCTGGAAACCCTGGTAAGTTTCTGAGTAGCCCTGGTTTTTAGAGGCAAAGGATAGAAAGTTCCGGTAAAAATCGCCGATGCTGTTAAATCCCATCCAGGTGAAACGTGAGATATTGTCAGGAAGAATGGCCATCATACCGGTTTTTTGTGGCGACTGCCCGGAAAAGATCCCCAGGTATTGAGAGCCGGTATCTGCGATAGTCGTGAACCCGTTAATCAGCATCTCGTCTTTTTTCAGGATGACATCCAATCCGCTCCAGTCGGCAAACCAGCTTACCTTATAGGTTTCATTCTGCTGGTCGGGCTGGAGCAGGTTTGAGATGAAAGGGCGGATCAGGTGGTAATTGATATAGATGTTTGCATCCACTTTCTTTCCGGTAGTAGTTTCCACTTTTTGAAAGCCTGATCCGGCCAGAGATGGAATATTAAGGTACAACTGATCGATGGCTTTGGTCACCAGTTCGGGATGGCAGCTTCCCATGAAAACACCCTTTCTTACTGCAAAATAAAAAGGTTCGCGGGTACCTTTCAGGATCACCCGTACCAGGTTTGCAGAACCGTACTGGTTTTTCAGAATACTGATCTTCCCCTTGAAATTGTCTTCCAGAAACCCCGTAATAAGATCTTCCCCGTTTTTTCCCGGGATTGAGCTAAGGAACAGGAATCCATAAGACGACCGGGTCACCAATGTCATGGCCAGATAAAGAGGGTATTTTTTTGCCACCTGGAAGAGTTCATGGTTGGTCTTCAGTAGGGAATCAATTTTCCGGAAATCATTTTTTACGGAAGAAAAGTAAGGAATCACTGTTAATTCTTTCCAGAGAAGGTTCTTGCTGATGAGATCCTGTGAAAGTTCAGAAGGCCGGTTCACCTGGATGATCAGGGCGGTATTTTCTGAGATTGCTTTCAGGGGAGATTCGTTTTGTCCCGGAAATTTCTGATAGAGCACCCAGGAAAGGTATCCAAGGCCGGAAATCAGGATGATAATGATAAGAATTATGACGGTCAGTTTGAAATGCCGCATGAAGCCGGTTTCTGAAGAAATAAAAAATCAAAATTAAAGTTAAATTGAACGCAACCAGGAATATTCTCTTAAATATAGTTAACAAAATGCTGTGAATTAGGAGTGCAGGAGTGCCATGGTGCAGTGGTGCGGTGGTGCGGTGGTGAATTTTTCTCTGCGGAAATCTATGTTTAATCTGCGGAAATCTGCGCGAAACCTTTATTTAAATCTTTTTTTCACCGTAAAAACGCCGAGGCGCAGAGGAAAAAAACGTAAATCCCCTATTGCCTATTGCCTAATGCCTCCTTAAACTCCAGTCTGAGTTGTCCAAAAAGATTATAGCTTTTGCGGTGATAGGGTGAGATCCCATGTTCATACAAACCATCCCTGTGTTTTTTACAAGGATATCCTTTATTGTTAAACCAATCGTATACGGGAAATTCCTTATGCAGTTTTCTCATGAAATCGTCACGATAAGTCTTCGCCAGGACTGATGCGGCAGCAATCGAAAGATATTTTGCATCTCCTTTCACAATGCAATGATGGGGAATTCCGGGATAGGGGTGAAAACGGTTTCCATCGATGAGAAGAAGTTGCGGGACCGGGTGCAATTCAGCGATGGCCTTATGCATGGAAAGTATGGAGGCATTCAGGATGTTGATCTTGTCGATTTCGGGGGCATCAACGCTGGCAACGGCCCATGCGATGGCTTCAGATTCGATAAGACCGCGGAGTTCCTCTCGCTGACGGGGGGTAAGCATCTTAGAATCATTGAGGATCTCATTCCTGAATTTTTTTGGCAGGATCACTGCGGCAGCGAATACAGGTCCAGCGAGGCAACCCCTTCCGGCTTCATCGCAGCCTGCTTCGATAAATTCAAGTGAGTAATGACTTTTCAGCATAGGTTAACTGGATTCGTGTTATAACAAACCCGACAACAGGTTATTCAATAATAAAATGACCAGAATTCCAATAAAGATCAATTCCTGCCAGAAAGTATTCCTGATCTTTAAAAGATACATGCTCAACAATCCGGATAAGGTGATAAATGAGATCAGGAGGTGATATTTTAACAGGCTGGCAGAAAAGAATATGGAAAGTATCATCACGGGTATCAGCCAGATCAGGAGGATCGTTTTTTTTCTGATCTCAATGGTTTTTTCTGATAACCTTGAGAGTCCGGTGACGAGTCCGAAAACCAGCAGGACGAGAATAATGCCGCTCAGAATGAGAAAAGTCGGTTCCCGGAATGGAGCCGGGTCGAAAGAGATCATAAAAAAATGCTGGTATTCATGGGCTTTGATCATCCATTTATCAAACCAGAAATAGTATACTGACAAAAAGATATAAGGTGTAGCCAACCCGATGAAGGAACCGACCCATTCATGCCAATCGATGTTCCTGAAGATGATGAATGAGATCAGGAGAAAGATGAAAAACAGGATAAACGGCAGATAAAATAACGATGCGATACCGATCAGGAAGCCTGCAACATAGGTAAGTTCGAGCGATTCCGATTTACTATAGGATTTGTAAAGCCGTTCGAGGATCATCAGCAGGATAAGTGTGGCGATGCTTAGCTGGTGCAAGGTTAGCAGGAAGGGGAAATAACTCATCAATGCAATAAAGAGCAGGGCAGACAGGGATGAATTTTTCAGGACAACTTCATTTTGTGTCAGCAACCGGTTTAACAGGAAAGCGGACAGGAGTGTCAGGATAAATCCGATAATGCAAGCGACATAAGGTAATCCATGAAGCAGGATATAGATCAATTTATAGAGTGGAACCGGGCCATCGGGCGCCGGCATACCGGGTGGCTCAAAAAATGCACGGCTCCATAAGAGGATGCCAATGATCCCGATCACAATGTACTGCATAGGGAAGCAGGAGCGGAAAAAGCGGAGGAACATCGGTTGTTTTTAAGTACTAAGGTCTGGGCACTGGATACTATGTTTCTATCTGTGCAGTGTTAAGTATTAAGTGTTAAGTGTTAAGTGATTTTTTTTACTAAGAATTTTTTTTTCGCAAAGACTCAAAAACGCTAAAGAAGCGAATTATTTTGTGACTCTGTGACTTTAAAAACTTTATAAACTTTACAAACTTTATAACTTAAATTATCCATATCAATTAATCCTGCATTCCTGCATTCGAAGTCAAAGATCAAACCCAATATCCCTTCTGTAATTCTTTCCTTCAAACCCTATTTTTTCAGCGTTCTTATATGATATCGCAAGTGCTTCCTTCATCGAATTCCCGAAAGAAGTAATTGCGATCACCCTTCCCCCGTTTGTAATAGTATTTCCTGATGCTGCATCCATTTTTGTACCGGCATGAAAGAGAATGCTGTCTTTTATTGTTTCCTTAAAAGTAATCACTTTTCCTTTTTCATACTGATCAGGATAACCTTTGGAAACCAGCATCACCGTGCCGGTATATCGTGGATCTGTAAGGATCACTTCTTTTTCCAGTTGCTGCGATGAGACTGCCAGGAAAAGATCAACCAGGTCGTTTTGTATCCGTGGGATGACTGATTCCGCTTCAGGGTCGCCCATCCGGCAATTGTACTCGATGATATAGGGATCTCCTTCTACATTGATCAACCCAAAGAAAATAAATCCCCGGTAATCGATGTTTTCGCTTTTTAAACCTTCAATGGTAGGAATGATGATCCTGTTCTCTACCTTGTCCATGAATTGTTTATTGGCGAATGATACAGGAGAAACCGAACCCATGCCTCCGGTATTGGGGCCTGTATCGCCTTCCCCGATTTTCTTATAATCTTTGGCTTCCGGAAGGATCTTATAGGTTTTGCCGTCGGTGAGGACGAACACGGAAAGCTCGATCCCTTTCAGGAATTCTTCAATTACCACACGGGACGAAGCAGCTCCGAATTTCGATTCCATCAGCATAGAATGCAGCTCCAGTCGTGCTTCATCCGCTCCATGGCAGATCACGACTCCTTTCCCTGCGGCCAGCCCATCTGCTTTTAATACATAAGGAGGACAGGAACAGTTGATGAATGCAATTCCTTCATCCAGGTTATCTTTCGTGAAGGTCCTGTAAGCAGCAGTAGGGATATCGTGCCTGCTCATGAACTGCTTGCCGAATTCCTTGGATCCTTCGAGCATGGCGGCTTGTTTGACAGGGCCGATGACCGGGATGTTTTTCAGCTGATCATTCTCAAGAAAATAATCGTGAATTCCATTTACCAGGGGATCTTCGGGTCCCACGATGACCATGCCGACCTTGTTTTCAAGGACAAATTGCCGGATTGAGGCAAAGTCATTGGGGGAGAGGGGAATATTTTGTCCGATACCTGAAGTCCCTGCATTTCCCGGAGCTATGAACAGCTTGTTCACCTTCGGGCTCTTTGACACTTTCCATCCGATGGTGTGTTCCCTGCCTCCGGAACCAAGCAAGAGTATATTCATGGAATTCAGCTTGATTTTATGGCTTTTTCGATCGATTCCCAGAGCAGGTCGGCGGTTTTCTGCCAGGTGAATTCATTTTTCCGGTCCTGCCCCTTCCTGATCAGATCGTTCCGAAGACTTTCATCTTCTGCTAGTTTTTTCATCGCCCCGGCGATGGAAACAGGCTGGAATGGATCCACAAACAATGCTGCATCCCCGGCAACTTCCGGCATGGAGGTGACATTGGAAGTGATGACCGGGACACCACACCGGAAAGCTTCCACGATGGGAATCCCAAATCCTTCAAAATAGGAAACATAGGTAAGAGCAAGGGAAGCGCCCAACACCTGTACCAATTCATCGGCATTCAGCCGGCCGCTAAAGACAACATCATTTGCAAATTTCATTTCCCTGAAGGCAGTGCGGATCTCTTTCGTCCACCATTTCCGGGCTCCTACGATCAGCAATTTTACGTCGCCGGGATGATCCTGGCGAAACAGATCGAATGCTTTGAACAGGTTCACCAGGTTTTTCCTCGGATGAAGAGAACCGATAAAAATAAAGTATGGGCAACCGAATGTGTATTTTTCCCTGGTACCGGAGATCAATTCGGGCGTAAGTGGCTGATACAGTTCATTCGCCCCGTCGTAAACAACATCGATCTGCTGAGGCGGTATTCCGTATTGTTTACTGATATCCTGTTTAGAAAATTCGGAAACCGTGGCTATCCGGATGGCTTTTTTTGCAAACTTCGGGAAAAAATAACGGTAATACCTTCGGAAAGCAAATGGCAGGTCTTTCGGGTAGTGTTCGAAATTGAGGTCATGGAAAACAGCCAATGATTTTATATTGGTTTTCAGTGACAGGTACCCGTCAGGGGAAACAAAAAGATCGGGGTTAAGCTGTTTCAGTAAACGGGGTAACCTGGACTCGAACCAGAACCAGAACAGTAAAGGATGCCTGGCTTGAGGGTATAGAACGATCGGGGTAATGTTGGACGAAAAGATAAAAGCGGGGTTGTAGGCCCGGTCGAAGATGAAATAAAAATGATGTTCGGGATGCTGGGTTGTGATCCGTTTCAGCGACTCATAAGTAAACCATCCGATTCCTTCGAGTTTATTTTTGATCAACAAGCGGGTATTGACAGCAATGTTCATCAGATGCCGAAAATATAGGATTATTGTTGTTAGAACAAAAGTTTAATTTTTAACTTTGTAGCAAATATCCGAATTATTTTTCATACTTTGATGAAAAGTTTCTGATCCCGGTAGCATTCACTTTTTTATATGCAGCGAAAATTTCTGACGAACCTGGGGTTGATGCTTTTGCTCAACCTTTTAATTAAACCGGTCTGGATTTTTGCTATCGACAGGAACGTTCAGAACATGGTTGGCGCCATGGATTATGGATTCTACTTTGAAGTCCTGAATTTTTCTTTCCTTTTCAATATTCTTCTCGATCTTGGCATAACCAATTTTAACAACCGTAACATTGCGCAGAACCAGCAGTTGCTCAATAAACATTTTTCTGCCATCGTGGTCTTGAAGTTCCTGCTTGCCATGCTGTATATTTTCATTGCTTTTTCCGTCGCACTGCTGATGAAATACAAAGCCGACCAGATGAAACTCCTTGCCTGGCTTGCTTTTAACCAGATCCTTACCTCCTTTATCCTATACCTGAGGTCGAATGTTTCAGGTTTACTGATGTTCAAAACCGACAGTGTCCTATCTGTGCTCGACCGTTTACTAATGATCATTTTCTGTAGTGTATTATTATGGGGACACCTTACTGCCTCAAGATTCAGGATCGAATGGTTCGTTTACTCCCAAACGGCAGCTTACGGTGTTACCGCCCTTGTAGCATCCTTCATTGTGATCAAAAAAGCCAGTTTTCGTAAACTCAACGTAAACTGGCCATTCTTCCTGATGATCATAAAGCGCAGCCTTCCATTTGCATCCCTGGTATTGCTGATGACCTTATACAACCGGCTTGATCCGGTCATGCTGGGCAAGCTACTCCCGGATAAACCCATTCATCTGCAAAGCGACATTAATACGGCCCACGTCCAGATTGGGATCTATGCTAATGGATTCCGATTGCTTGATGCGGCAAATATGATCGCTTATTTGTTTTCTGTATTACTGATCCCGGTATTTTCCAGGATGATCAAACGAAAAGAATCGGTAGAGAAGATGGTGAAACTGTCATTCACCTTGCTGATCACGATTGCAGTCATCGTGGCGTTCGGTTGCATTTTTTATAGCGGAGAACTCATGAAACTTCTTTATAAAGAACACTTCGACAGATCTGCGAAAGTATTTCAACTGCTGATGGGAGGATTTGTGGCGGTTTCCACTACTTATATATTCGGCACCTTGCTGACTGCAAACGGCAACCTGAAACAATTGAATATCATTTCCCTCATCGGGTTACTGATCAATTTCAGTATGAACCTTATCCTGATACCGCGCCTGCTTGCAGTCGGTTCGGCTTATGCCAGCCTGGTTACCCAGTTTTTCATTGCTATTATTGAAGTGATCATCGTACAAAAGATCTTCAAATTCAAAATAAACTACCGTTACCTTTTCACCCTTCTTTTCTTCGTCATCGGCGTGATCCTGTTGAATTTCATTTCGAAAGCCGTGGATCTCCGCCAGCTTGGAATCGGAACCTCCGGCAATTCCTGGCTGGTGAATTTTTTCCTGATGATCATTCTTTCCGTCGGTTTTGCTGCAGCGTTAAAACTTCTTAACCTGAAATCCATGCTGCAGATCCTCCGTGAAGACCGTTAAATCGTTTTCTCTCTTACATGATCTTCTCTTTTTGCGGTTTCATTAAAAAACAATAATTTTGGAAATTATTTGATCTTGATCCTATGACAAATGAAATGAAAAGGAATGATGATTTTGATTCTGGCAGCCTGGTTATCTTTTTGTATAAATGGAGGAAGCCGCTGCTGATAGTCATCATCATTGCTGCTCTCGGTTCATGGTTCTTCTCATGCCCATGGTTCATAACGCCGAAATTCCAGTCTACCGTTATCATGTATCCTGCCAGTACCAGTTCCGTTTCAAAAGCCTTACTGAGTGACCAATCGGCAAAAGGACAGGATCTTATGGCTTTCGGTGAAGATGAACAGGCGGAACAACTATTGCAGATTTTGAATTCCAATAAAATCCGGGACCGGATCATTAAGAAGTTCAATCTTGTTCAACATTACCGGATCGATTCTACTTCCAGATACAAAAATGAATCCCTGTATAAGGAATATGACCGGAACATCACCTTCCGCCGTACTGAATATATGGCCGTACAGATCTCGGTTTTGGATAAAGATCCGCAGATGGCGGCGGATATAGCCAATAAGATCGCCGACCTTATCGATTCCACAAAGAACCAAATGCAACGGCAAAGAGCATATAGCGGTTACAGGATTGTAGAAGCAGAGTACAATTCATTGAAAGAGGAAGTGGACAAGGTCGCAGATTCACTGGTAGCCATCGGGAAACTCGGCGTGAATGATGTGGAGTACCAGTCACAGGCGCTGAATACACAAATGGCCATAGCAACCAGTACCAATAACAGGTCGGCGATGGCTGCTTTGCAAAAAAGGCTTGATGTCCTTGGAAAATATGGAGGTATTTATATGTCGTTGAAGAATGCCCTCGAATTTAAAACCCATCAGTTGACATTATTGCAGGCGAAGTTCAAGGAAGCCAAGGTGGATGCAGAAGAAGACCTGCCCCAAAAGTTCATCGTGAACAATGCTTACAAAGCCGAGCGGAAATCTTACCCGGTACAATGGCTGATCGTGGTGGTAACCACCTTTTCTGCCTTCTTTTTCACGATCATCGTTATCATCATGATGGAGAAGATCAGCAAATACGAATCACACAAGAAATTCCACCTATCCTGATGCCGGAAATTTAAAATGCAAATTTCTAAATTATACAGTTATGGAAGATTACTTTAAAAGTAGAAGTTTAATCCAAATTCTTATTCGCTGGAAACTTCATCTTGCGGTGATTGTAGCAGCAGCTGCGATTCTCGCCGCATTTTTCTCCAGTTCGATTTTCATTACACCCCTGTTTAAATCATTTGCAGTTTTATATCCTTCCAATATATCAGCATATGCAGAGGAAAGCCTTAGTGAACAGATGATACAGGTCATGCAATCGAAAGATATCCGCGACAGCGTGGTTGCAAAGTTTGATCTTCCGAGGCATTATGGGATCGATCCGGGTTATGAATATTATACAAGTACCTTGTTATGGGAATACAGCCAAAATGTGAAAATCTCCAAGACGCCATATGATGCGGTAATCATTGAGGTTTGGGATAAAGATCCAAAGATCGCCTGTGATATGGTGAATGAGATCATGAACCAATACAACTTTAAACTTCGCGGTCTTCATAAGGAAAAATTCAGAGAGGTTGTAACCAATTACCGGACTGTTACCAATTATAAAAGAATGGAACTGGATTCCTTACAGCAACGTTCACAGGAACTTGGAGTTAAATACGGTTTACTGGATTATCCCAACCAGACCCGCGAAGTGATGCGGGCATACCTCTCGGGAGGAGGTTCAGGCAGCAGAGGTAGTGAAGTGAACCGGCTGAAAAAAAACCTCGAAGAAAAAGGTGGAGAGCGGGAAATGTTATCGAACTTAATGATTGCCATAACGAAAGATTACAGCGCATTTAAACTGGACTACGACCGGGCCGTTCTTGACCTGAACCGGAATTATACCTATGTCAATGTGCTGAACAAGCCTTTTGTGGCTGATAAAAAGGGATATCCCGTAAGATGGGTCATCGTTGTAGTTTCCGCCCTGGCAGCCTTATTCATGGCTGTCATTGTTGTCGGCATCATTGAAACCTGGCGGAAACAAAGGAAAATACAAACAACCGTATAATCAATATTCATTCTTTAGAGGATTGCTGGAAAGAACGAAAATAAGATGGGTATATGCCATTAGTGTGCTTTTTATAGCACTCAATGTGTACTTTATGCTTCGGGATATCTACTGGACACTCCTGATCCCGGTTTTTGCCATGGTCATTTACCTGTATTTCTATTCCATGGACAAGATCCTGCTGTTGATTACATTTTGCACGCCAATCGCAATAAACATAACGGATGCCCAATTCGGATTGGGGATCTCCCTTCCCACCGAGCCGCTGATGGCCGGAGTTCTGGCATTGTTCATCATCAAACTTTTTTATTCAAACGAATACGACCGGAAGATCCTGAATCATCCGCTTACCATAGTCATTTTACTCAGCCTGGCCTGGATGTTCATTACCAGTCTTACCAGCCAGATCCCCGTGGTTTCTATAAAAGCGCTGACTGCAAGGCTATGGTTTGTTGTTCCTTTTTATTTCATCGGGATCCTGTTGTTCCGGAAGTTGAATAATGTCCGTTTATTTATCTGGCTTTATGCCATTCCCCTGGTCGGGGTGATAATCTATACAACGTATAACCATTATTTATGGGGATTTTCCGAACAAACGGGGCACTGGGTGATGGAACCATTCTATAATGATCATACCGCTTACGGCGCTATCCTGGCATTTTTCATCCCCGTGTTTGTCGGTTTCTCTTTCACCAAAACCTATTCGAAAACTCTCCGGTTTTTCTCATTTCTCGTGCTGGCAGTCCTCATCATGGCCCTGATCCTTTCCTATAGCCGGGCTGCCTGGGTAAGCCTTGCATTTGCAGTTCTGGTTTATCTGGTCATTGTCCTGAAGATAAAAATGAAGTGGATCCTGCTTACCTTCGGTATACTGCTCAGCATTTTCTTTCTCTTTCAAAACGACATTTGGGAAAAACTTGAAAAAAACAAACAAGGGACTTCTGCCAACTTCCTTGAACATGTACAATCTATTTCAAATGTCACAACCGATGATTCAAACCTTGAGCGTTTAAACCGCTGGGCATCTGCCTTTAGGATGTTCCGGGAACGGCCGGTCTTGGGTTTCGGTCCGGGAACTTACCAGTTTGAATATGCGCCTTTCCAGCGATACAGCGAGAAAACCCGGATCAGTACAAATGCCGGGGATAAAGGGAATGCCCACAGTGAATATATCGGTCCACTTGCAGAGTCAGGAGTACTTGGAATGATCTGGGTTGTCAGTATCCTTATATTTGTCGTTCGTACCGGATTACGGGTTTATAAGAAGACTGATTCGAAGGAGATAAAGATGTTGAGCCTGTCTGTTCTTCTGGGGTTGATTACTTATTACTTCCATGGAACCATGAATGATTTCCTCGACACGGATAAAGCTTCTGTACCCTTCTGGGGATTCATTGCAATTCTGGTAGCATTGGATTTGTACTACCTGCCGAAGGAGAAACCACAAGCCGAAAAGCGGAACGCGTAACGATTTAATATTTCAGTTTCTGAATAAGTTCCGGTAACATCTTCAAAGCTGCGACTTCACGCCATTTTTTCCGGGCTTCAATTGCGGGTACGCCCCAATAGGTTTTTCCTCCCTCAAGAGACTTTTCAGTTCCGGAACCGGCAAGAAGAATAGCGCCTTTCCCGATCACAAGGTCTTTGTTGACCAGTACGCTGGCCCAAAGAATAACATCATCCTCAATCCTTGAAACTCCTGCAATAGCGCAAAATGCTCCGATCAGGCAATTCCTTCCGATATAGGTATCATGGCCAACCTGGACATGGTTATCAAACTTGGTCCCGAAGGAAATGACGGTATCTCCGGAAACACCTTTGTCGATAGTGGTCAACGCGCCCACTTCCACATTGTCTTCCAATACTGCCCGGCCACAGGATTCAAGTTTTTTATAACCTTCGGGCCGGCGTTGAAAATAATAGGCATCTGAACCGATCACAGCACCGGAATGAATGATGACATTGTTACCGATGATGCTATGATCATAAATGCTGGCATTGGCATGGATGATGCAATTCTTTCCGATCTTAACATGATTCCCGATAAAGGCACCGGGTTGGATTATGGTACCTTCTCCGATCTCGGCAGAAGGACTGATGCCGGATACAGCCTTTTGAAAAGGACGAAACGTTGTTACCAGGAAAATATAATCATCAAAAGGATGATCGGAGATGATCAGTGCTTTGCCTGAAGGCGGTTCTATGTCCTTATTGATCAGGATCGTTGTAGCTTTTGACTTTAAGGCCTTGTCGTAATATTTGGGATGGTCGACAAAGGTAAGATCACCAGGTTCGACCATATGGATTTCATTGATCCCGGAAACGATAAAACCCGGGTCACCCACAAAACGTGCATGAATCAGACCGGCAATTTCTTTAAGTGTCTTAACAGAATCAAATTTCATCCTAAGTATTTTGAAATGATGTAAATCCAAACATTCTGGTTCTTACCCGGCCTCCTGAATCAGCGCCCTATGCTTTCACCCTTTCGGAATAATCACCCGTGCGTGTATCTACCCTGATCAATTCCCCTGTCTCGATGAAGAGGGGAATTTTTACTGTCGCTCCGGTTTCAACCGTAGCGCTTTTCATAGAGTTTGTTGCTGTATTACCTTTCATCCCGGGTTCGGTATAGGTCACTCTCAGCACTACATATGTCGGAAGCTCGCAGGTAAGCGGGGTCTCGGTATCGGCATGGAACAGGATCTCAACTTCCTGGCCTTCCTTGAGGAAAGCTGGAGCATTGATCATCTCTGAAGGAATAAATGTCTGTTCAAAGGATTCCGTATTCATAAAATGATAACCGGAATCATCCTTGTACAGGTACTGATATTTTCTTCTTTCAACTCTTGCCACATTGATCCTGACGCCGGAATCAAAGGTATTGGGGATAACCCTGCCGGTCTTAAGGCTCTTGAGTTTTGTACGAATGAATGCCGGTCCCTTTCCCGGTTTCACATGCTGAAATTCTACAATTGAAAAAAGATCATCATTATATTCAATTACTAAGCCATTTCTGATATCAGCGGTTGTTGCCATAAAATTTTTATTGATAATGAAATAATCGGGGTGCAAAATTAGACATTTTTTTTGAACCTGCAACCTTAACCCTGCAACATTAATGCATTTCACCTCAACCTAAGAGGCTGTCTCAAGAGTGGCTAATTCGTAATTACTTTCCTTTGTGGTACTTCGTGTGAACTTTGTGGTACTTTGTGGTTCAATATTTTAACATAACCACGAAGGCGCACAAAGGACTTTTGAGACAGCCTCAATTCTTCTCGGTTCTCCCTTTCTCCATGAGGAGAAGGAGTTGGGGGATAAGGTGAATTTTTGTATGGGAGGTCAGATGTTTTCAGGACGCCCTTTGCGGTTTATAATCCTCTATAAATAATTTTTCCTTGCAGAACAGGGTTTCCTGCTGCTGAAGGTTGGAACATACGAGGATGATCCTGTTTTTTGCCATTTCACTGACCAGCTGGAGATACCATTTCGTACCGGTCTCGTCGAGGTTCATTGCAGGTTCATCCAGCAATACAATAGAAACGTCACTGAACAATGCCAGGGTCAGTTTGACCCGTTGTTTCATGCCGGAAGAAAAGAACTGGATCATTTTCCTGCCGGGATCCTTAAAACCAATCCTGTCGATGATACCCTGGATGGTATATCCCGGAACCAGAGATTTAAAAAAGAAATGGAAATCCAGCATCTCCCGTAAGGTAAATTCCTCGATCAGTTCCTGGTATGGCGCTACGATGGTAAGGTATTGAAAGATCTTTTCCACGGGAATTTCCTGTCCGTCTTTGCTGTAGTTAACTTTCCCCGCTGTGGGATGAATATTCCCTGCGATGATTTGCAATAAGGTCGATTTTCCTGAGCCATTTCTTCCCAGGATTGCATAGGAGTGATCTTTCTCGAAGGAATAGCTGAGGTCCCGGAATATCCACTCGTTGTTGTACTTTTTGCCGGTACCGGTCAGGATAATTTTCACTTGGGAATGAGGATTTCGGCATGATAAACCTGCCGGTATCGTTTATTTTTCACGGATTTTCGAATAACCCTTCATAATCCCGCGACTGGAATTGGCAATAAATGAAAGGATTTCATCGCGTTCAGGTGTAGCCTCCACTTTGGCTTCAATGATCTCAACGGCTTGCGAAACATTATAGCTTTTTAAAAAGATGATCCTGTAAATTTCCTGGATCTTATTGATTACTTCGGGAGAAAATCCTCTTCTGCGCAGCCCGATCGAATTAACCCCGACATAGGAAAGAGGCTCTCTTGCTGCTTTTGTATATGGAGGGACATCTTTACCCACCCCTGTTCTGCCTGCAATAAATGCATGTGCACCTATATGACAGAATTGGTGGATGGGTACCATTCCCCCGATAATGGCCCAGTCATCCACAATAACATGACCGGAAAGCATTGCTGCATTGGCCATGACAACGTTATTTCCCACAACACAATCATGGGCCACATGAACATAAGCCATTAGTAAGGTGTTATCCCCGATCACTGTTTCATAACTGGCTTTGGTTCCGCGGTTGATCGTTGCAAATTCGCGGATGGTGACATTATTGCCTATTTTCACAATAGAATCTTCCCCGGAAAATTTTAGATCCTGCGGAATAGCTGAGATGACTGCACCCGGGAATATTTTACAGTTTTTACCGATACGGGCGCCCTCCATGATGGTCACATTGGATCCGATCCAGGTCCCTTCTTCAATGATCACATTCTTATCGATGCTGACAAAAGGTTCAATAACTACATTGTTAGCTACTTTTGCCTGGGGATTGACGTATGCCAGTGGTTGATTCATAAGTCTTTTATTTTTTTTGGATTTGTGCCATCAATTCGGCTTCCATCACGATTTTGTTGCCAACAAAAGCCTGTCCTTGCATGTGGCAGATCCCATGCCTTATGGGATCGATCAGTTTGTTCTGGAAGATAACGGTATCTCCAGGAACGACCTTTTGCCGGAACTTCACATTTTCGATCCTGAGGAAATAGGTAATGTAATTTTCCGGATCCGGAACAAAGCTCAGAACAAAGATTCCACCGGTCTGTGCCATGGCCTCTATCAAAAGAACACCTGGCATGATAGGTTCGGCCGGGAAATGGCCTACGAAAAAGGATTCATTCATCGTTACATTCTTCATCCCGACCACATGGTGATCGCTGAGTTCAAGGATCCGGTCGATCAGGAGGAAAGGTGGACGATGAGGAAGAACCTTCAGGATTTGATTAATATCGTATACTGGTCTCCTGTTGAGGTCAAAAATCGGAATCGTTTCGGCTCGCTGCTGCAGCAGCAATTGCTTTTTAATCAGTTTCGCAAATTCAACATTTGAATGATGACCAGGCCGGCTGGCGATCACATGTGCTTTTATGGGCATCCCAACCAGGGCAAGGTCGCCGATTATATCGAGCAGTTTATGCCGGGCAGGTTCATTCGGGAATTTCAGTTCGAGGTTATTCAGGATGCCTTCTTTCAGGACTTCGACACGGGGTTTATTAAATATATGCGCAAGATGGTCCAATTCTTTCCGGGAGACTACGCGGTTTACGAACACGATTGCATTGCTCATGTCGCCTCCCTTGATCAGGTTATTATTAAGCAGGAATTCCAGTTCATGAAGGAAAACAAAGGTCCGGCATGGGGCAAACTCGTCCCTGAACTGGTGGATACTTGTCAGGATGGCATTCTGTGATTGCAGAACCGGTGAATCATAATCGATCATCACTGAAACCTGGAGCTCTTTTGCAGGGATGGCAATGAGCTGAGTCTTCTTTTCTGCATCCGTATAGATGACATTGGTGTCCAATTCGAAGTATTTCCGGAGTGCCTTCTGCTCTACAATTCCTGCTTCGAGTAGTTTTTCGACATAGATAACTGCACTTCCGTCAAGAATGGGTGTTTCCGATTGATCCAGTTCCACCAGCACATTGTCGATTTCAAGGCCTGCCAGTGCCGCCAGCACATGTTCGATCGTATCGATGCGGATCCCTTGGTATTCAATGCTGGTACCGCGTGAAGTATCCACAACATGCTCCACATCGGCAGGCACTTCAATCTCGTTATCCAGGTCCGTCCGCTTGAATTTATAACCAAAATTTTCAGATGCAGGATGAAAACTCAGAGTCACTTTGTTGCCGGTATGAAGTCCGGTTCCTGAAATGCTGATGGAAGTTTTTATGGTTTGTTGCTTATCGCTCATAATCTTCGTTAGAAAACAAAACCGTTATTCTTTCTTCAATAATTTTTCCAGTTGATATATCTTCTTTACCAATTGATCGAAATTCCGCCAATGAACGTACAAACGCCGGGTTTTTCCTATATCAAGGGCAGGTGTGCCGAGGAAAGCATCCCCATCTTTGATGTCATGTTCAACTCCCGACTGGGCGCCGATCTTAACATTGTCGCCGATATTCAGGTGTCCAACAATACCTACCTGGCCGGCAATCATACAATTCTTCCCGATCTTGGTAGAACCGGAAATCCCGGTTTGGGCTGCGATTATGGTGTTCTCGCCGATCTCGACATTGTGTGCGATCTGAATCAGGTTGTCGATCTTGACGCCTTTACTGATGACCGTCGACCCAAGGGTTGCCCGGTCGATCGTAGTATTCGCCCCGATCTCTACATTGTCATGGATTACGACATTGCCAACCTGGACAATTTTCTTGTATTGGTTGTCGGAGACGGGGGCAAATCCAAAACCATCAGCCCCAATCACAATGCCGGCATGGAGTGTGCAATCATTGCCAACCACACAATCATGATAGATCTTAACGCCGGAAAAAATCGTTGTTTTATAGCCGATCTTGACATTATCGCCAATGAAAGTTTGAGGAAAAATCTGAACCTGGTTGCCGATCACGGCATTCTCTCCAACTGAAACAAATTCCGCGATATAAACATCTTCGCCGATCCTGGCACTTTTGGAAATGAAAGCATAGGGAGAAATTCCTTTTTTGCCTGATTGCTGGCCCTGGAATATTTCCATGACCTTTGCAAAGGAAGCGTAAGCATTTTCCACCCTGATCAAGGTGCAGGCAAAGGACTGGATGGGTGCAAAATCCTCATTTACTATGACGATGGCGGCTTTTGTTGTATAAACATGATGGGTGTAAACGGGGTTGGCAAGAAAGGTCATGGTTCCGGGAAGGCCTTCATCAATTTTTGAGAGACTGGATACGACTATCTCCGGATCCCCATCTACTTTTCCCTTCAATAATTCTGCGATCTGTCGTGCGGTAAACTCCATCAATGCTCTTTATTATAGATAATTACACTCAGAAAAGGCTTGCAAGTTACCAATTAATTTCGAATCAGCCAGAAAATATTTTCCCCGCAACCTGTCAGGTTACCAGGTTTTTTGGATAACACAAAAGGTATTTGCTCACCGGTGTAGACAGGACAGAGATGTTCAGCTGGTCGGACGCTTCGGAAACATCCACCAGCTCATTGTTGCGGAATTGGATCCGGATCCGGTCATGTTCGGGATTATAGGCATTGTTCGTAACGGTACCTTCCACAAGAAAATAGCTGATCTCATCTTCTCTTAACCGGAATTGTGCAGCCGTTTTTTCCTTCAGAAGAGCAACATATTCCGGGTCGAAAGGATCATTCTGGATCTCAACTTTGTAGAGGTGCCGGTCAACCAGGCTTTTGCATAGCCAGGAGAGGATGGGATCACGGTGAGTTGTCCAGACTTTGATGGCAGAAAGAATGTCGTAATCATCCAGCTTTGAAAAATCCTCGATCCATTTTCGATCTTCAAGGAAATGATCGATCGTAATATTGGAATAAAGAAAAAGATGCAGCATCGGTGAACCGAACAAGGGAATGTCTTCCGAGGCCAGTTCCTTGGCTCGTTTCAGGATGTTAACCATCATGTATTCGGCAGCGACTACAGTTTTATGGAGGTATACCTGCCAGTACATCAGCCGCCTGGAAATAAGGAATTTTTCAATGGAATAAATACCTTTTCCTTCCACCACAAGCTGATCATCCACTACCAAAAGCATCTTGATGATCCGGTCGGTATTGATTACCCCTTCTGCCACGCCCGTAAAGAAACTGTCACGCGACAGATAGTCAAGCCGGTCCATATCAAGCTGGCTCGAAACCAACTGATGCAGAAATTTTTTCGGATAATCGTTCCGGAAGATTTTATTTGCTGTATCCAGCCGATGATCCAGGAAATCATTCAGTGAATCCATCATCAGCAAGGAAAGATCTTCATGAGAGAGGTCTTTTACGATGGTCTGTTCCAATGCATGAGAGTATGGGCCATGGCCGATATCATGCAACAGGATGGCGCAAAGAACACCTTCTTCTTCATCCGAAGAAATTAAAATCCCCTTCGACCTCAACACCTCCACTGCCTGGGTCATAAGGTACATGGCCCCAAGGGCATGCTGGTATCGCGTATGAACGGCTGAAGGATATACATAATGCGTAAGTCCGAGTTGGATGATCCTGCGCAACCGCTGAAACCAGGGATGTTCGATGATATCGAAAACAAGTGTATTGGGTATCGTAATCAATCCATAAATCGGATCATTAATGATTTTTCGTTTGTAAGGCAAGTTATTCATCGCCGGATTCCTTGTAACTTTGTTAAAAGATGATAAAAATACGTAAGGCGGACAATAAAAGCAATATTACGACATTTTATCCTATATGATAAATTAGAAAACCATGATGAAGACGAATATTTTATGGGTGGATGATGAGATAGATCTTTTGAAACCGCACATTATCTTTTTAAAAGAAAAAGGTTATGGGGTAGATACCTCGAACAACGGCCAGGAAGCTATCGAAATATTGAGGAAGAAAGATTTTGACATTGTTTTTCTGGATGAGCAGATGCCCGGTTTGTCAGGAATTGAAACGCTGATGAAGATGAAATCTGATTTTCCGAATCTTCCTATCGTAATGATCACCAAGAGCGAGGAAGAAACAATCATGGAAGATGCCATCGGATCTAATATCTCCGATTATCTCATTAAACCTGTTAATCCCAACCAGATCCTGCTCTGCCTCAAGAAAAACCTGGAGACCAAGAAGCTGGTCAGTGAAAAAACGACCTTTCAGTACCAGCAGGAATTCAGGAATATCGGCATGGAGATCAGTCCCCGGTTGAACTATGAAGAATGGGTAGAAGTGTATAAGAAAATCACATACTGGGAACTGAAACTGGAGAAATCGCAGGACGAAGGTATGAACCAGGTGCTGAAAATGCAGAAAGATGAAGCGAACCATGCCTTCGCGAAGTTTTTTGAGAAAAACTATACTGACTGGTTGAACAATAAAAACACCGACAAGCCGGTTCAGTCGCACAACCTGATAAAGGAGAAGATCTTTCCGCTCCTGAACGATGACCGCCCGCTTTTCGTCATCCTGATCGATAATCTCCGGTACGATCAGTGGAAAGTATTACAGCCTGTACTGGAAGAATATTTCCGGGTTGAAAAGGATGAAATCTATTTCAGCATCATTCCCACAGCAACTCAGTATGCAAGGAATTCGATCTTTGCAGGTCTGCTACCAACAGAAATTGAGAAGAAATATCCGAAATACTGGATGAATGAAGACGAAGAAGGAACGAAGAATAGTTATGAAGGAGAATTGCTGGGAGAGCTTCTGAAACGGTACGGGCGGGATATCCGGTATTCCTATTATAAGGTGCTGAATATGACCTATGGAAGGAAACTGGTGGAGTCGTTGCCCAACCTGATGGTGAACAAGCTGAATTTCATCGTTTATAATTTCGTCGATATGCTTTCGCATGCCCGTACCGAGATGGAGATCATCCGGGAACTGGCGGATGATGAAAAGGCTTACCGTTCGCTGACAATGCAGTGGTTCCAGCATTCGCCGCTTCTGGATATTTTTAAATTCCTTGCAGAGAAGGATGTCAACGTGGTGATCACGACCGATCATGGTTCAATCCGGGTAGGTAATCCTGTAAAGATTCTGGGTGACAGGAATACAAATACCAATCTCCGGTATAAAACAGGGAAAGCATTGAAATTTGAACATAACGAGGTGTTCGAGATCAGGAATCCCGCGGATGCCTTCCTTCCGAAAATGAATGTAAGTTCGAATTATGTTTTCTGCATGAATGATGATTTCTTTGCCTACCCGAACAACTACAATTATTATGTGAACTATTATAAAAACACTTTTCAGCACGGAGGTGTTTCGATCGAAGAGGTCATGATCCCGTTTGTGGTCATGAAGCGAAAACAATAATTTTATCAATATTCTGAATTGATCCTGAACATTACCAGCGAATCCGGTCTGTGGCCGGCTGCAGAGAAGTTACTGGCTTCTTTTCCAGGTCAGCGTGTATTTGCATTTTACGGAAAGATGGGTGCCGGCAAAACAACTTTCATCAAGGTTATTTCTTCTGTTCTTGGAGCCGTGGATGTTGTTCAAAGTCCTTCTTTTGCCATCATCAATGAATACAAGACCACAACTGGTGATTCTATCTTTCACTTTGATCTTTTCAGGATCAGGAACGCCGGGGAAGTTTTTGACATCGGGTATGAAGACTACATCTATTCCGGCGCTTATTGTTTCATAGAATGGCCGGAATTGATGGAGGAATTGTTACCCAATGATGTTGTAAAAGTAAAGATCAGTGGTGAAGATCAACGGCAGATAGAGTTTTAGCTGATGAGTTGATGAGTTGATGAGTTGATGAGTTGATGAGTTGATGAGTTAATGAGTTGATGAGTTGATGAGTTGATGAGTTGATGAGTTGATGAATAAAAGGACTAAAGTTAATTTAATTGAACTTCTCATAAGCTCGAGAGCTCATCAACTCACCAACTATTTTGTATCTTCGTATGAAATTTTGAGATCATGGAGGAACAGAAATCAAAATACAGCGAGTTTCTCAGGCCACAGGAAGAGATGCTGGAGGTTGGCAGGCAGAAAAGCAAGCTCACGATAGGGGTCCCGAAGGAAAGCAGTTCACAGGAAAACCGGGTAGTGCTCGTTCCCGATGGTGTAGGTTTATTAACGAAGCACAACCACCAGGTAGTCATAGAAGCAGGGGCAGGTATTTCAGCGCATTTTACCGATCACGAATACAGTGAATCAGGAGGGCAGATCGTTTATTCACCCGATGAGGTTTACAAATCGGACCTGATCCTGAAAGTTGCACCTGTAACGCCCTCCGAACTGGAGTTCCTGAAACCCAGGCAAACCCTCATCTCGGCTTTGCAAACCGGGATCCAGAAAGAAGAATATTTTCGTTCGCTCATGCAGAAAAAAGTCACAGCCCTGGCGTTTGAACTGATCCGGGACCGGGCGAATACATTTTCTGTGATCCGCGCTATGAGTGAGATTGCAGGTAGTACTTCGATCTTCATTGCTGCCGAATACCTATCCGATCCGGAATATGGGAGAGGTAAGATGTTTGGTGGCTTTACCGGGATCCGTCCATCGGAGGTTGTGATCATCGGTGCAGGGACAGTTGGCGAATATGCCACCCGTTCAGCTATCGGGTTGGGTGCCCTGGTGAAAGTTTTTGATAATTCCGTTTACCGGTTGCGGAGGTTGCAGAACAACCTGGGTATGCGCGTTTTTACCTCCATCCTGCATCCAAAAGTAGTACTCGAATCGATGCGCACGGCAGATGTTGTGATAGGGGCAATCCATACGAAGAACGGGAAAACTCCCTGCCTCATCACCGAGGATATGGTCAGCCAAATGAAAGAAGGCTCCATCATCATAGATATCAGTATTGACCAGGGAGGATGTTTTGAAACTTCACATCCAACCACGCATAAAAACCCGGTATATAAAGTCCATGGCATCACGCATTATTGCGTTCCGAATATTCCTTCACGGATTCCCCACACGGCATCCCAGGCATTGAACAACATCTTCGTTCCGGTCATCCTGGATATCGGAACGGAAGGAGGTATTGAGAATTTCCTGAAAATGGATCATGGCGTAAGGCAGGGAGTTTATCTTTATAACGGTGTAAGCACCAATTCTTTTATCAGCCGGTATTTTAACCTCCCTTTCCAGGATATTGATCTGTTGATGGCAACTTTTCATGAAGGATGATCCGACAATATGCAACTTACCCTGAACACCGGCCCTGGAAAAGCTGCCAGGATCTTTACCGGGTCCGCTGTTTTTCAGGAATTGAATATATTTCTCGGGAACCTGTCATCCGGCCCGGATTCTGTCTTTATTCTTACCGATAAACAAACCCGGTCCTGTTGCCTGGATGTTTTAACATCTGCTGTTCCGTCTTTGTCAGCGGCAGAAATATTGGAAATTCCGGAAGGTGAAAAAAATAAATCCTTAAAATCCGCAGAACATCTCTGGAAGGTACTTGCCGGTAGAGGTGCTTCCCGGTGTTCGTTGCTGATCAACCTCGGAGGCGGCGTCATTACTGACCTCGGAGGATTTGTGGCATCGACCTTTAATCGAGGAATCCGGTTCATCCATATCCCTACTTCCCTGCTTGGAATGGTGGATGCTTCTGTTGGCGGAAAAACCTGCATCAACCTCGGAGATATCAAAAACCAGATAGGCACTTTTCAAAATCCAGACGCAATTTTTATCCATACCGGGTTCCTTGAATCACTCGATTCTTACGGGTTGCTGAGCGGTTTTGCGGAGATCATCAAGATTGCACTTGTGGCGGATATCCACCTGTGGAAAAAACTGGATTCGGTCCGGCTTCAGAATCTCCTGAAGATGCAACCAGACAGGGAGATCTGGGAGGATCTTATTTCTGAATCGGTTGCAATAAAATGCCATATCGTTGAACAGGACTTCAGGGAAAAGAACCTCCGGGAGATCCTCAATTTCGGGCATACTATCGGCCATGCCTTCGAATCCCTTTCCCTGCAAACAAATAGGAACCCTTTGTCGCATGGCCATTCAGTTGCCCTTGGAATGATCTGCGAAAGCCATCTTTCAGTCGAAAAATCCGGATTGGATCCAGGGGACAGGGATGCCGTCATCCGAATGATCTTCCCGGATTATGACTATTATCCGCTTTCCAGTAAAGACCTGGATTTCATGATGGAATTCATTGGGTATGATAAAAAAAGAAAAGGTTCAGAAGCTTGTTTTTCACTGCTCAGGTCGCCAGGAAACGCAATTTCGGGAGTACGCTGCAAACCCGATGAAATTATAGAATCCATTGATTTTTATCGTACACTTGAACGATAAGGGAGGTGTTATGAAAATCATTACGATAAGAAAACCAGACCGCAACCTGATTGGTTGCATCCGCTTGCCTTCCTCCAAAAGCATCAGTAACCGGTTATTGATTATCCGGGCCCTGGCTTCTGACGGCTTTGACATCGCGCATCTCTCTGATTCCGATGATACGCTTCTTCTCCAAGAGTTACTAACAAAAATACGGGAACACCAGGGACGGTTGTCGATGACCGAACTGAATACAGCAAATGCCGGTACAGTGATGCGTTTTCTCACAGCCTACCTTTCGATGGTTCCGGGCAAGTGGATCCTTACCGGTTCAGAACGTATGAAAAAACGGCCGATTGGGATCCTTGTTGACGGACTGAAATCGATGGGGGCACAGATCGATTATCTTTCAGTACTGGGCTATCCGCCGGTAATGATCCATGGAACTTCCCTGAAAGGCCGGGAAATCATTGTGGATCCCGGTATCAGCAGCCAGTTTGTTTCTGCCCTGATCCTGATCGGGCCAAAGATCCCTGGCGGGCTGACCCTGCATCTCAGCGGCCCTGCAGTTTCTTTTCCCTATGTGAAAATGACGATCAGTTTACTGAAAGAATTCGGTATCCATGTTGTACAGGAACGTAGCCGGATTTTCATCGTGGAAGGAGATTACATTCCCTGCAATTATACGGTGGAACCTGATTGGTCGGCTGCAGCCTTCTGGTATGAAGCAGCAGCATTGGCTGATCATGTGGACCTGGAACTGGAAGGCCTTACAAGGGAAAGTATACAGGGCGATTCCGTTATCAGCGA
>Ga0182027_10002421_pt1 | contig 30315 bp, 27 predicted proteins | sample 712E1DmetaG_FD_121300 | JGI IMG/M metagenome (GOLD analysis project Ga0182027, IMG submission 121300) | Permafrost microbial communities from Stordalen Mire, Sweden - 712E1D metaG (Illumina Assembly) | ecosystem: Environmental > Terrestrial > Soil > Wetlands > Permafrost | place: Sweden...
CGGCTGTTTCGCAGATCCGGCTGCGCTCTCTCGCCGCCGGCCCGCAAAGAGAACCATCGTGGCCTTGCCGCACACCTCGTCACCGCTCGCGATTTTTCAGTAGTTCTGCCACGGGCTGATAGGACTGGATGAAATATTCGGGCTTCGTGAGCTTGACTTGTTCCTCCTTGAACTTGCCGAAGCTAAAGCCGGCCACCGTCTGCGGATTCTCGCTTTTCCACACCGTTACATTCTGACCGCCCTCATTGCTTTCGGAAACGAGTACCCCCGTCGCCGCCATCTTCATACCCTTCGGAATGCGGAGAGTCATATCATACAGCACGTACTCTCCCAAGTCCCCGCCCGGATCATTGGGATACCAATCGTCGCGCGCTACAGGAAAATAGTTTCCGCTGCCGGTGTTAACGACCGCTTCTTTGCCTTCGTACGCCGTCGTGATCGAGATCTTCTTTCCCTCGGCAAGAACTTTGGGCAAGATGACCGCGAAATCGCCGTCTTCGTTCTTGTCCTCCTGAATAAACGACAGCGCCTGGCCGTTTGCCGTCACACTCTGCACCCGCAGGGGCCGGAACAAGTCGAAACCCACGACCCGCAATCCCTTTCGTCGCACGACGAGATCTGCAGTGGCTTTGCCCACTAACTTGCCGCTCTTTTCGAAGGTCGCGTCCAGCTGCTGGTGCTCAATTCGGAAGGGCTTGCCGACAGCGTCTGGTGAATGGTCGCCGGAAATATTAAAGGAAGCCCAATCGCCCATTTTGTTCTCGTCGTAGGTCATGAAGCCGACCTGCTCCGAACCTGAGTCGGGATCGATCTGGTAACGCTCCTTGCTGTTGTAGTGTTTGCCGTGGATGAAAGCGATGAACAGCCCTCTCTGCGCGGGGCTCAGCACTTCCGCCAGGATGCGCGCTTCGAGATTGTATTTGAGCTTGTGGCGGGTCGTATTCTGACTCTCTCTCAGTAAACCCGCATCGCAACCAGCGGACGCCGGACTGCCCGCTTTCTTGATCTCGTCATAGGTCGAGTCCGTAAAGCGCAGAACCGCCTGATTGAAGTTCTCGCTGAACTCGTCCTCTTTCGTGAGCAGTTTCAAACTCTTGCGCTCGGAGTCGAGCGGCGGGTCTAGGACAAAGTGGCCTTCGCCCGCGAAAACCGCTCCTGTGACCATGCCCTGCACTGGCGTCACGAAGCACACGGTGCCCGAGTGCAAATGGAATGTGCCGGCATCGCGTTTCAAAGTGAGGTTAGTTACGCTCACGGCTTCGCCTGACAGCGTCAGGTTGCGAAGTTGCTGGTACGTCGGATCGGAGTTAGGCGCAGGGGCCGGAGTATCGGCAGCGTAAAGAGGAAGAAACGAAGCGAGCAAAATGGCGGCAGCAAGCGAAATACGAGAAGCCATGACGGGCAAGAGCCTCCTGTTGGAAAGAGAGCCCTGCAGTATGCACGATTAATGCGTTCTCGGATAGGACTTACATCACAAGATACTGGACACAGATAATCAGCGGAGATTTGGGGAAGAGCTGCACCTTGTCAGGTAACAAGGGGAGTTGCTCCGGAAACGACGGCGGAGTCAGCGGTAGGGAGTCGATCATCGGGGGCCCCACTCATTCGTGCCCTTTGCGAATGAGCGGGCCTCCCGCCAAGCCGCACCCGCCAGGCTACGCCTTGGTGTAGTGCTCAGCGTTCTTTTCCAGAAATTCTTTCTTGTCGTCCGGGAGATCCTCTGCCGCGAAGATCGAATCCGACGTGCAAGCCGGAACGCAGGCGCCGCAATCGATGCAACCTTCGGGGTCGACATAGAGCTGGGTCGCCGCCTCAAACTGGGGCTCGTCTTTCTTGGGGTGGATGCAGTCGGTGGGACAGACATCCACGCAAAGCTCGTCTTTGATGCAGTGGTCGGTGATCACATACGCCATGATTGCTTCTCCTGAGAAGTTTGCTGAACTGGCTTCACTGTTACCTTAGCCAGAGGAGTCCGTCTTGGCGGTGACCTGGATCACAGCGTGGCGTGGCCTCGTCACGCAGATTGGTGATCACCATCACAGGCAATCTGAGGCCTGATGCTGTACAAGAGATTCATCTGCAATTGAAGGAAGCACAGAATTGCCCGGCCTCACCCCACGACCCCACACAGCCGCCACCCAAGCGGCGGGCCGGGCAATCTCAAACTTAGAAAATCCGCACCGGGGAATTCGCGCTGGGAAATTAGGACGATAATCGAGGCGCATTTCCTTCTCGAAACACTCGAAGCCATTGCAACGTGAACCGAAGGGTTAAACTGCCATGACCCTCCCGGGCTGAGTCCCCTTCTCAATTCCCTGTGGATGCCGCAGTTACTTCCGTTTCTTAAACTCGGTTACCCGCGTCAAGAATAATTGCTTGTCTTCCGATGGCATGGAAGGGTCCGTGTGCGTGACCCGCTTGCCTGATGAAAATGCTCATAGCGATTCTGGCTCTGGCGGCGATGGCCGGCACGCTGCGCGCGCAGGAAGCGCGTTACGCTTTCGCGGTTCGTCCCCACGTAACCGACAAAGACCTGGCGGCTTCGCGCTTCTGGACACGATCCACGATCGCGCTGGTGGCGCTGGACGGCGCGGCAAAGGCCGCCGATAGCTTTGCCACGCGCAAAAATATCGATGGCGGCGGCGCCGAATATAATCCGCTGGCCCGTCCGTTTGTGCACACGACTGGTGTCCAGGTAGCGGCTATGGCGGCGCTGCTCGGGGCAGAGATCGCCGCTGCTTACTGGACGCACAGGAGACGCCACGACAATGTGGGGCACGCGGTTCTGCTTGGGGGCGCGGCGATGAATGGCCTGGGAGCGGCGTCGAGCATTAAGCATCGGGTCGCCGACTGGTAGGACGCGGGGCTCCGGAATTTGCGCTGGAGAAGTGCTCGAGTCGCTGTATGGGGAAATCAGAAACGGGAAGGGCACGGCTTCAGCCGTGCCGCCAAGGGCCGCAACAGGTTCCGGCTTCAGCCGCTGAGGGCAGCACTCTACACCATCACGAGAACCGCTCGCTAAAAGGGCGCCCTGCCAGCCGCGAGCTACGAGCCCTTTCTCTCGTTCAAGTACGACTTCTTGTAACCCACGTAATTTTCGGCGTAGCGGAGGATCGTCGCCTGGTCGTTTTCATCCAGGTGGCGGCGGAATTTCCCGGGGGAACCCATCCAGAGAGAGTTCGGTTCCACGATTGTTCGCTCGGGAATCAGGGTGCCGGCGGCGATGATCGAGCCGGATCCGATGACCGCGCCGTTGAGGATGATGGAACCCATGCCGATGAGGCAGCGGGCTTCGACGGTGCAGCCGTGGAGAATCACGCTGTGTCCCACGCTGACGTAGTCGCCCAGGTAGACGCCGTATTTTTCCTTCATGCCGTGGAGGACGGAGTTGTCCTGAACATTGGAGTAATGGCCGACGCGGATCTGGTGCACGTCGCCGCGAAGGACGCAGTTCATCCAGATGCTGGAGTGCTCGCCGAGAACGACGTCGCCGATGATCTGGGCGGATTCGTCGATATAGGACGTATTGGGGAACTGGGGAGTGGCGCCATTATAGGAGCGGATCATAAGTTCATCAGATGCTGGACGCGCAATACCGGACCCGCTGTTGCGCAAAATGCGCCTTGGCAGCCTGCGGAAAAACTCCGTTTCGTATCAGGGTATCGCTCTAGCGATACCGTAAGTCCTTCGAAATCAGACGCCCCTTTAGGGGCTGCGCACGGATTGCGACTTTTTCCGCAGCCTTTTATGGCAGGTTGCCGGACGAAGTCAACATACCATGCCGGGCACGGCATTCGAAAGGTTCTACGGCCGCCGTATTTTCTCGTCGGTCGTCAATCGCTCCAAAAAGCGCCGTGCCGTCACAGCCTCCGGGCCATCGCTGTGATTCTTTACTATTTCTCGCAGCACATTCGCTGAATCCTCGTACCGTCCCACGGCCGTGAGCGCCCGTGCAACCAGCAAATCGACCTGCGGCACCCGCCCATTAGACTCCGCCTCCGCCTGCTGCGAGACCTTCAGGGCTTCGTCAAAGCGTTGGCTGTGATAATACGATTCCGCCAATGACCAATGCGTCTCCCAGCCGCCAGACGGATCCAGTCCCAAAGACCTCTCCAGTGGTGGAATGGCCTCTGCGTATTTCTTCTGGTTGCACAGCGCCATTCCCAATGCCGCCAAAGCGCGCGCGCTGTTTGGTTCCATCTGCGCGGCTTTTTCCAGAACACTTTGCGCCTTTGTCCACTCGTGTTTCTTGAGTTCCAAAACACCTTGCACATAAAGCACGTGCGGATTATTGGGAGCGAGTTTCATGGACTGGTCAAGGGCCTTCTCCGCCTCCACCAACTTGTCGTCGCGCAGAGCCTGCATTCCCTTGTCTAAGGCTGCTTTCGCCTTAGGAGCGAGTATCCAATTTTCCGCTGCCCCAGGTGCGGAACTCGAAGATGTCTCCCGTTGCAGGATTATCTCTACCTGGACCTTATCCGGCTCCGGTATTTTCACGTCATTTTGTCCCGGCTTGTAACCAGCCGCTTCCACAACGACGGTAAACTTTCCCGCATCGTCCGGGGCAAATGAGATCCGCCCGTTGGATGTCAATCCCTCGTCGCACGGGGTTCCGTTCACGTAAAGCTTCACGTTCGCCGGCACGGAGAGGATCTCTCCAGAACTATCGCGTACTGTCACGTCGATTTCTGCATGACGACCGCGATTCCCCACACCGGCATTGGGCTGGCACCAGGCAACCACTGAAAACAAGAAATTACATAAGGAGGATCGGCAGCAGAAATGCCACGATTCGCGGCAGCACGCGTTGTTTTGCCCGGTGCATACGTGCCAGCAAAGGCTGGCCCAACCCTGTTCTTTCGAATCCGGTGGGAAGTCTTGTCTCTCTTTGGGACCAGGCCGTTGGAGCTGCCCCGATACTACCGCTTCCAGCCTTCCATGAGAAGGCCGGTGGGTGTCAAACGTGCCCTCACGCGGCGGTTCGAAGGTTGCTTCGCAAGCGGAGCAGAACCGCTCCCAGTGCTGCCACGGCGGCGATCCAGATCGCCAATACTGAATTCACCACCCAAGCTGGCGCTGCTCCGACGCGGCGCAGCAGAAATGGCAGAAAATTCCAGGTGGTGATGTGAACATAATCCCACGCGTCCCATCCCATAGCGTCGGTGTTCAAACCCCAGGCATCCATCTTGCCCAAAGCGAAGGCCACGATGTTTTTGAAGCGCAGAGCAATCACGAACGTCGGATGTCCGAACGTCTCCATCTGGTAAATTTCCAGCGGCAACCAGAAGGCGAGCGATGCTAACTGAACTATCAGGCTGGCTACGATCAGCGCCCATGCCGCGCGCCAGATGGTTCTTCCCAACGGCTCGCGATAGCGAATGAGCAGCGGCACGGCAACGAGCGCGACCAATTCGACCGCGGTGGAAACATAGCGGTCGCCCCAGGCGAAGTCGCCGCTCCAATAGGCGTATCTCGCGTAAAAGCAGATATAGCCCAGCAACAGGAGAACAAAGGCCGTCCCATAAGCGCGCAACTCTGGGGTCAGGCGTTTCCACAGCCATGCTAGGAGGAAGATTGCCAGCACAAGCAGCGGATCGAAGAGAAAGATAGACTTCTCCGGCTGAAATAACGCGCCGAAAAATCCAACGTGAAAAGGCCCGTTCCAGGGAAAGTTCGCCGGCAGCGTAGGATCGCGCTGGCGAATTTCCGAGGCGTAATACGCGACGTATGTATTGGTAAACGATCCGAAACGGTAAAACTGGTAGGCACGATCGAGCAGGAGAAACATAAGATAAACAGGTGCGGCGACTTTGCAGTAGGCGATGAAACGCCGCCACAACGGTCGGCCGCGTGCTCCTTCGGACCTTGTTCGCTCGGACCGCGCTCCTTCGAACCATAGCGTGAGTAAGACAAAGATCCCTGCCGCAATCAGATCCAAACCGGTGGTGAGACGCGTAAGCAGGTTTAGCCCCAGGGCGCAGGAGCCGATGAAGAGCGCGCGGCGGCTGTCGGCGCGCAGCCACTCGTACTGGAATGAAAATCCAGTAAGCGTCAGCAACATGATGTAGTTGTTCTCCATCAGGTTCTGAGTGTAGTGAAGATGGGTGGTGCAGAACATCAAGGCGAGCACGCCGGCCACCGACTCTTTCACGCCAAAGCGCAATTGACAGAGCAATCGGAATGCGATCAGCGCGGTCAGAATGTTCACCAGAATGCTGGTGCTGTAGCTGACCACAATGCTGCGCACGGCAGGTTCGTCGCTGTAACCCGAAAAGATTGGCCAGTGTGCAATCCACGTCCCCAGCAGGTCGGCGGGCAGCATGAGCAGTGACTGGCCGATGCCGTATGTGCTGTAAAGACGCCCGCCGCGGCCATGCGCGCCAAACTCGGGATATTCGTTGGGGAAAACCTGCGGCTCCGCCGTCCAGAGCCAGTGCGTGGTTTGCAGCCGATGCATGGTGTCGGCCGTCCCCAACTCCCCCGATTGCACCACGAAAGCAAGCAGCCCCGCGGTCAGACACAAAAGAAAAAGCGGATCGCGCAGCCATTGGCTTAAGCGAGAAGTCATCGTTTGGATGGTAATTCAAAGGCGATCATTTGCTCAGTGGAATTAGCGAAGTATGCTTTGACAAGACCGCACCTCTGGAATTAGGTTGAACGATCCTTTGAGCCGGAGGGCTTCCCGATGAAAGTGGCAGATTTCCGCAGGATTGCCCTGAGCCTCGAAGGGGCGGTGGAAGGCTCACACATGGGGGCGTCCGACTTCCGTGTCGGAGGCAGGATCTTCGCCACGCTAGCCTCCCAAGATCAGGGCTACGGTAGCTTGAAATTCACGCCGGAGCAGAAGGCCGAATTTGTGGCGGAGTTGCCGGAAGTTTTCCTGCCCATCTCAGGCGGATGGGGAAGGATGGGCATGACCCACATCCGCCTCGCGCAAGCGAGCGGGGATGTGCTAGCCGGCGCTCTCCGAGCGGCGTGGGCGCTTAGGGTCGAAAAGAATACGAACACGAAAAAAAGGAAGCGTTCTCCGAAGCGCAATTGACCGCAATGAACAGGGTAAGCGGAATCGCCTGGCAAGTGACCATCGATTTTGACCACCTTTACCGAACCCCTGACGTCCCCCAATGGCACCACTGCCATCGCCCCAGGTGTTTCCGAGACTCGGTCAGACTGCCGCGCAGAAGATGCGTTTCCACAGCCTGCCAAAGAGAAACTGAACATATTGCCAGTACCTGCGTCACATTCTGGCGAGACTCACTTTGATATATAGATGGACAGGGTTTCTGGAATCCCCTCCGGTTCTGGAGTCTCGGACTCGAGGGGATTGGCATGTGCCTCCGCAGTGAGCGATTTCCAGTTGCGGTTCATCGCGTTTTTCGCGTAGTTGTCTTCCGCGTATTTCTCTTGCAACTTATTTTTGCGGCTGGCGTGGCTTGGGGGCAGGATGCTTCCACGGGCGCGCTGCGAGGCGTGGTCTTGGACACGCAGGGGGCGGCGATTACGAACGCGGACATCGTGGCCATCAGGGCGGAGACGGGGATCCGCTATCACACGGCCACCGATTCGGCGGGACGATTTGCGGTGGACCTGCTGCCCCCGGGCCAGTATTCGGCGGGCGGAGGCGGAAGCCATGTCTCCGGAGATTTCGCGGGTGGTTCGCGTGGAGATAGGAGCGGCAACGCTGTTGACGTTTAAGCTGAGGGTGGCCGGGCCAAAGGAAACGATCACCGTGTCGGAAGCGCCGCGAATGCTAGAGATGGATCCGAGTTCGTTATCGGCGCTGGTCGATGAGCACGATATTAAGGATCTGCCGCTGAACGGGCGCAGGTTCACCGATCTGTTGTTGCTGATGCCGGGCGTGACGCAGGATCCGCGAGGGTTGACGTCGGGATCGAATGGGGATCTTTCCTATGGCGGAATTCGCGGATACAACACGAGCTTTTTGGTCGATGGAGGCGACGACAATAACGGGTTCTTCGCGCAAGCGTCGGGACGATATCGCGCGCCTTACCAGTCTTCGAACGAGGTGGTGCAGGAGTTCCGCGTAACCTCGAGCGGTTACGGGTCGGAGTCGGGTCGGGCCGGCGGCGCGGTGGTGAATGTAGTGACCAAGTCGGGAACGAACCACTGGCACGGGGGCACCTTCTATTACTTGCGCGACAGTGCGCTGGGAGGAGCGGCGCCTCCCTTCATGACTTTCAATCCAAGCAATGTGCAGCACCAGTTTGGAGCGACCACCGGCGGCCCGATCCAGCCGAGTAGGACGTTCCTGTTTGCCAGTTACGATCAGCACATTTTCAATGTGCCCAGGGTGGTGCAGTTCGACAACGGTTCGAGCGTCGTGACTCCGCAACTGGGCACGTACCCGAATTTCTTGGACTATACGCCGAACGCATACTGCCCTCCCAGTGTGGGTGGGTCGGCCTGTGACCAGACCACCGGTATTTGCGGCGGCGGCGCAGCTTTCGCAAAATGGGGGGACGTTTCCTGCGAAGTTGCTGGGGGAAACGGGATCTTTGAAGCTCGACCGGGTGCTGACGCCGCATCAGTATCTTTCGGCGCGGCTGAGCGCCGCGCGGTCTTATGGGACCAACAACGTCTCTTTCGATGCGAGGAGTCCGATTACAAATTATGCGATGAGCGGGAATGGGGAAGAGAACGTGGCGACGGAAAGCGCGTCGCTCAGTTTGTCGGGCAGCATTGCGCCGCGGCTGACCAGCCATCTGCGGGTACAGTTTTCGCGCGACCTGGAGCGGTCGTTTCCAAACACGACCGGAACACGGACGCGCCTTTACGGTTGGATGATGGACTTGGGGCAGTCTTCGACGTTGCCGCGGGCGACGCGGGAACAACGACTGCATCTGGCGGAGACTTTGAGCCTGACCCGGGGCCGCAACCAGTGGAAGTTCGGGGCCGACGCGATGCGGACCTGGGACTATGACTATTTTCCGTCGCTGTACAGTGGGGAGTACTACTTCGACGACATTGCGGTGAATCCGCTTACCTTTGAGCCGATGCGCGGGGGACTGTATCTAACGCCGCTGCGGGCGTATGCCCACATCATCATGCCGAGCTGGGATTGGGACGCTGGCAACTGGACAGGACCGCCCGCCAACGTGCCGCGATATTACATGCAGAATTTTGGAAATCCCGTGTCGCATCCCGACAGCAACGACTACGCCGCGTTCGCCCAGGACACGGCCCGTCTGACGCCAAAGTTCAGCTTGAGCCTGGGAGTGCGCTACGATCTGCAGACGTTCTCGAAAAAGGGAACGGAGAGCAATCCGCTGTGGCCGCAGGCGGAAAAAATGCCGCTCCGAGGAACGAATTTTGCGCCGCGGGTGGGAATTGGGTATGCCTTCGGCAACGATCGTCCGCTGATGGTGCGGGCCGGATTTGGAATCTTCTATACCCGTATTCCAGGGATTTATCAGTCGGCGATAATCAATAACAATGGATTGAGCGATAACTTCCTTTTCCTGGACAATGCGGATTACTACCAGCATCAGGTGTTTCCGGCGTATCCAAACGCGGCGGTGAACTGTCCTCGAGGAGCGGTCTCCTGCACCATGCCGGCGGCGTGGCAGCAGTATGCGACCAGCGAGTTGTCGGCATTTGCGCCCGACTTTCGGACGCCGCGGGTGCAGCAGGCAAGTCTGAGCCTGGAGCGGGAACTGGCTGGCGGATTTACGGGGACCGTGTCTTATCTGTTTGTACATGGTGTGGACATGATCCGGGCGCGAGATGTGAATCTGCCGGCGCCAACTTACTACAGCTATCCGGTCTACGACCCGACCGGCAGCATTTTTCAAAACTCGTTCTACAACGTGGAGTCGTTTTCGACCTGGCAGACGAGTCACGCGATTAGTTGCCCCTATCCGCCGTGTATTAACACATTGGATCGTCCGATCTCGCAACTGGGAGCAATCGACCAGCTCGAGAGCGCGGCCTCCAGCGTCTATCACGGCATGACCGTGTCGCTGCGCAAGCGCATGTCGGGTGGCTTGGATTTCCGGCTGGCCTATACCTGGGCGCATGCCATCGACAGCGGGCAGGATGCGCTGGCGACAGGAGCGCCGACAGTCCAGAACTCGTATTCAACCAAGAGTGAGAAGGCGTCGAGTGTGACGGATCAAAGGCAACGGTTGTCGATTTCAGCGATTGAGGAGCCGAATCCGTTTGCGGCGGGACAGAAAGTTCTGGCCGCGATGTTCGATCACTGGAAAATCTCGGGGATTATGACCTACGGCAGTGGACGCCCGGCGAGCGCGATGGTGTCCGGTGATCCGAATCAGGATGGGAACACGAGCAATGACCGTTTGTCCGGGTATGGGCGCAATTCATTTGTCGGCCCGGATTACGCGACCATGGATTTGAGGTTGGCGAGGAAAATGAATCTGGGCGAAAGATGTCACCTGGAACTGACGGCAGAGTCGTTCAATTTGTTCAATCGCGACAATCAGCGAGAGGACTTGAGCGACAGTGGTTACTATAATTCGGCCGGACAATTCATAAAGTATAACCAGCCCGGAACTAACTATCCGGCTTATTATCAGCAACCTACAAGTTTAATGAAAGCGATGAGCGCGTTTGCTCCGCGCCAGATGCAATTGTCGATGCGGCTGAATTTCTGAGGCGGGGTGAACATTTCTGCATATTCCCCTTGACTTAAGGGTGCAATGCTTGCCATAACTAACAAGTCCACTTAGGACAAGTGGGGGGGTGTAGTCCGTTGGCGGAAGTTCGACTTCAAGAGGGTGAATCCCTCGAAAACGCGCTGCGGCGGTTCAAGCGGAAGGTACAAACCGAGGACATTATCAAAGAAGTAAAACGTCACTCGTTCTACCTGAAGCCCGGCGAGAGGAAGCGCGTAAAAGAAGCGCTGGCTCGCAAGCGCAGCCGCAAGAAAGCGCGCAAGGAACAAGACTGAGAAAAGGCGGGCCGTTCGTTTGGAACGGCCTGCTTCTCGCACTCGAAAATTGATTCGAGGCGAAGACGGTTGGCAACGACAATAGTTCGAATTTCCCAGCAGTTGCTTGAATCAGTAACCGTGCGGTGCACACCGCATGGCGGGCCGAATCCAAGGGTCAGCACGAGGGGGATGTAAATCTCCTGCCCACGATGTGAACCGGATCCTTCCCTATTCGGGTCTCCCGTGCAGAGCAGGGACGCAAAATGGGAGCGCCTCTCCAATGGAATACCAGGACAAGGTTTTGAAGTGTATCGATTGTGGCACGGATTTCGTGTTCACAGCGGGTGAACAGCTGTTCTTCCACGACAAGCAGTTCAAGAACGAACCCAAACGCTGCAAAAACTGCAAAGGCAAGCGGGTGGCAGTGCTTGGAGTCACGTCGCAAGGACCGTCGCGCGGGCACTCGTACGCGAAGACGGAGACCCGGACGAACTGCTCACAGTGCGGAAAAGAGACTACGGTGCCGTTCCGGCCGACACAAGGACGGCCGGTGCTGTGTCGCGAGTGTTTCCAGCACGGGCGGCAGGTCGCGAGCGCCTAACCATTTTTGGGACGTTGAAGGAATCGGGGCAGCGGGATTACTTATCCCGCGCGGTTGGCGTCTTGTGCCTTGGCGGCGGAACTGCGCTGTCGGACTTGCTTGTCGGCGTGGCGGATGAGCAGGGCTTCCACCTGACGCAGAAGATCGCCGGTGCCGAGCGGTTTGATGAGCAGCGATTCCGAGTTCTCTCCGCTCCAATCTTCACCGTCCCACTGCTGTCCATCCCTCTGTTCGCCGGATGGCGGATAAGCCGTGAGCAGAGCGGTCGCGGGATCGTAAGCCTGCCGATGCGCGGCGCGAAGCACTTCCAGGCCCGCCTCTTCGGTTTCCATGCGCAAGTCGCTGATCACCATCTGGTAAACGCCGGACTTCATGCGGACAAAAGCTTCCGCGGAACTGGCGGCAGTGTCGACGGCAAATCCGTGGAGTTCGAGAACGGCCTTGAGGGTCAGCAGCACGGCGAGATCGTCGTCGACAACAAGAATGCGGCGTTTCATGGTGCACCTCTTACGGGGGACTTGGAGATGCAGTGCTCTGCGGAGTCCGTTCGCAGCGGTTGCCGGCGGAACAATTGCCGGGACAGCGATCGCTGGGAACTTCAGCCGCAGCATCCATTCGTTTAGTATAGGAGCGTGGCTCGCTTCTACATAGAGAATTTTGGCTGTCGCGCGACGCAAGCGGATGGGGCCGCACTGGAACGGCAATTTCTGGAGCGTGGACTGCAGCGCGCCGCGGCGGCACGCGACGCCGAAATTGTTGTGCTCAATACCTGCACCGTGACCGAGGCCGCCGATAAGGACGCCCGCGCATCGATACGCCGGTTGCAGCGGGTGAATCCGGATTGCCGCATTCTGGTAACGGGTTGCTACGCGCAACGCGCGCCGCAGGAGTTGGCGGCGCTGCCCGGTGTGACCTGGGTCGTGGGTAATTCGCACAAGCACCAGGCGGCGGAGATTGCGACTGCCCCTTTTCCTGCGACTCATTCTTCTTCCTCAAGTGCCGGTTTCGTGCCGCTGGCGCAACTTGCTCCGCCGCTGTTTAGGAATCGGCCTGCTAACGACCGACCTTCCGCGGATCAATCCGCCAATGTGATCGTGGGCGATATTTTTGCTCATACTGAATTGCTGGCGGCTCCGGTATTTGAAGCGGCCAACGAGCGGACGCGTCCGAACCTGAAGGTGCAGGATGGATGCGACAACCGCTGCTCGTTCTGCGTGATTCCGTATGTGCGAGGACAGAGCCGCTCGCTGCCGCAGGAGCGCGTCATCGCGGAAGTCCGAACGCTCGTGGAGGCCGGCTATCGCGAGGTCGTGATTTCGGGGATTAATCTGGGCCGGTGGGGGAGGGACCTACCCGCTGTTCGCTATTCGTCGTTGGTGGTTCGCGAAACCCCGCCCAAAAGTCCTTCGACTTCAAACTCCCCCAAGGCGCAAACGAGTGCTGCTAAGCGCGAAGCGAACAGCGAACGACGAACGACCAACGACCAACGACTAGTCACCCTCATCCACGCCATCCTCGATCAGACATCTCTTCAGAAGTTGCGAATCAGTTCGGTCGAGCCCATGGATTGGAGCGATGAACTGATCGGGTTGGTCGCGGCATCACCGCGCATCGCCAAACATGCTCATGTGCCAATGCAGTCGGGGAGCGATGCCGTGCTACGGCGTATGCATCGCAAGTACCGGCCCTGGCATTACCGGGAGAAGATCCTGAAGATCCGAGCCGCCATGCCCACGGCTGCCATCGGCGCCGATGTGATGGTGGGATTTCCAGGCGAGACGGAAGCAGATTTTGGCGAGACGCGGCGCATGATCGAAGAGCTGCCGTTTACGTATCTGCACGTATTCACATATTCGGCGCGTCCGGGAACGCCGGCGGCGGAGCAGCCCGTGCAGGTTCCGGCGGCCGTGGCTCGGGAAAGAAACCGCGTGCTGCGGGAGATTGCATCTAAGAAGAGAGCGGCGTTTATGCGGTCGCTGGTGGGAACAGTGGTCGAGGCGATCACACTGCAATCGGGCGGAGTGGAGTTCACCGAAGCGCTGTCTGGCAATTATTTAAAGATGAAAGTTCTCGGGCATCAGGAGGCGAACCGCTGGATGGATGTGAAAGTGGAAGGGGTGAGCGGCGAGATGCTCCTGGGGAATCCGGTGGCGGAAGTGGCTCCGGCGCGCCTGTTTTGATCCGAGCCGGGCGAAACGGTCGCGCCTAGCACCCAACCCACGGTAATTACGCAGAAATGCACCAAGGTAATAAATGCATTTGACCTGTAACCATTTACAGCTTACGATTGGGAAAACCCAGAAATGCGGGAGTGATCCGAACCCATGTCACAGTCAGCGTTTCGGTCTGGCGTGTGCTGCTTGCTGGCGATCCTGTTTCCGGCGCAAATGATGCTGGCGGGAGAGACGGCATCGGCCATGTTGTACACCAACGGCGCGGCTTGGCTGAACGGGAGCGAGGTGCCGAAATCGGCCGCCGTGTTCTCGGGAGACATGTTGCAGACGCGGCCCGATTCCACCGCCAGTATTCAATCGAACGGATCGAGCGTGATGGTGCTGGCGGACTCGCTGGTGAAATTTGAGGAGCCGGCAGTGGAGCTTGAACATGGCGCAGTGCGCGTAACGACCTCGCGCGGCTTGGCGGCGCGCGCCGGCGATGTGACCGTGAAGCCGGCGGCCAATACGTGGACTGAGTTTCAGGTGACCGACGTCGATGGGCGCGTGCAGATCGCGGCTAATAAAGGCGACGTGACGGTGCAGGACGACAAAGGAACCACCACCGTGACGCAGGGGCAACAGACCACGCGCGACGACACGGCCAATACCGAAAAGAAGAAAAAAAAGCGCCGGCGCGGAGCCGGGGCTGCTACGGCGGCGAGCGGAGGAATCATGAGTTCGCCTCCAGTGGTCTACGGCGGATTGGCTGCCATCGGCGGGGCTGCGATCTGGATATGGACGCGAGATGAAAGTCCGGTAAGTCCATCGTGCCCGTCGAATCCTTGTCAGTAATTTCCTTGCAATTGTGTGGTTGCGATCGGTTCTTGCCAATGAGTTCTGGGGTCGGCGACTGAATCCATGTCGCGCTACGTTTCCTACCGAGATTTCGACTGGGTCCTCATGGGCTTCGTGCTGGCGATCTGCGCGCTAGGCGTGGTGCAGATTCGGAGTGCGACCGATCACACAAAATTTGCCGGTGCCCACATCCGGCAAATCTACTGGGTTGTGGCGGGCCTGGGCGCGATGTTCCTGGTCAGCCTGCTCAACTATCAAACCGTGCTCGAACAAATCCACTGGATGTACATCGCATCGCTGGCCTCGCTGATCGCAGTGATTCTGTTCGGGCAGAAATATCTGGGCGCGCGGCGCTGGATCAAAATGCCGGGCGGCGGCCATTTTCAGCCGTCGGAATGGGTGAAGCTGATCCTGATTCTGGCGGTGGCCAAGTATTTTCAGGACTTGCATGAGCGGGAACTGTCGTGGTCGGATTTTCTGAAGGCGGGCGCAATCGTCGGTTTCCCCATGCTGATGGTGTTGGCGCAACCGGACCTGGGGACGGCGCTGACCTATCTGCCCGTGGCGGTCATGGGCCTTTTTCTCGGCGGACTGCGATGGAGGCAGGCGCTGATTGTGCTGATGATTGCGGGCCTGCTCATTCCAGTAGCGTGGATGAAGGTGCTCAAACCATATCAGAAGGAGCGCTTGAGCAGTTTTATGAACCCCGATGCGGATCGGCAGGGCTCGGGATATCAAGTGAATCAATCCCTGATTGCGGTGGGGTCCGGCGGGATCTGGGGTAGCAGCCAGGGCTCGCAGACCCATCTGGAGTTCTTGCCGGTGCCGCAGACCGACTTTATTTTTGCCGCGTTCGCCGAGGAACACGGGTTTGTAGGAGCTTTGGCGCTTCTGCTGTTATACTTCATAGTGCTGATGCGTTTGACCCAGAATGCGCAAACGGCGCCCGACCGCGGCGGGGCATTTCTGGTCATGGGTGTGGTGGCTGTGCTTAGCTTTCATATCCTGGTCAACGTCGGCATGGTGGTTGGCTTTATGCCAGTCACAGGAATACCTCTGCCGCTCATGAGTTACGGTGGGTCTTCCGTCCTTTTCATGTTTTTGGCGCTGGGGATGGTTATGAACGTCAGGATGCGCCGTTTCGTGAACTGAAACGGTAGGCCATGTAGTTAGGGCGCCCTGCTTAACAACGAAGACGGCGCTACGAAACAAGATTCGGCAACGAAACAAGATTACGAAGGCCCTCGCGAAAAAGGAGGGCAGAACGCCGGCAGAAATCGAAGCCGGACAGGATTGAAGCCAGTCAGGCGGGGAACGGCCCCCTCAGCGGAATGCGAGAGAGTGGCCACAGACCTGACGGAAGGCTTAACGCGATCAGTGCAGACGAGTGTAAACAGTTCACTGCAGTGTAGGTCCCGGGAAGAACTCCTGGACCGCGCCCGCTCCTACCCGGAGCGGCGCTGAACGCCATCGATCTTTGGTCCGCCTTGCGCTTCTGGTCCGGTGAAGAAAAACCGGAGTAGCGATGAACAAGGAATTGTATGTATCGACCACCCCCCACGAAACCAAAGTGGGGATCACGGAAGACGATCAACTAGCGGAAATTTACCTCGAAAGAGAAAACGAATATACCTTAGCAGGCTCGATTTATAAGGGCCGAGTAACACGCGTGCTGCCAGGCATGCAATCCGCCTTCGTCGACATTGGGCTGGAACGCGACGCCTTCCTTTACGTCTCCGATTTCATGGATTTGGAACAGCAGGACGAGGATCTGGATGAAGCCATCCCGACGAATCGTCCGGTGGCCGAGGCGCGTCCGCGCAACGGTTTGGAAGCGGGTGGTCCAGCCCTCAATAGCGAAGTGCAGCTCGCCGATGCCGGAAGCGTGGCGGGCGAGGAAGAGCCGGAAGCGGCTTCGTCGGAAGCGCCGGGTAACGTCGCTGGCACGGGCGCAGCCCGCGATTTTCGCGGACGCCGCCGCCGACGCGGACGTCGTGGAGAGATCGGACGCGGGCCGAGTGCCGACCGTGGCGAGGTTCGCGGTGAACCACGCAACGAAACTCACAGCGAGACACGCAACGACGTGCGCAGTGAGGCCGGCAGCGAACCGCGGAACGAACCACATCACGAATCAAGGAACGAACGTTTTAGCCGCAACGACCGTCCCGGCCGCAGCGCGTCGGACTCGCGATTCCAGCGCCCAGCGCCGGCCGCTCGCGTCGGTCGCGACTACGATTACGGACCGCCTCCGGGATACCAACCCATCATTCTTCCTGGCGAATCGATCTCGAAGTATCAGCACCAGGCGCAGAGTCAGAGTCAAGGCCCGGCTTCGCCGGCCGAGACGGCAGCAGCGGAGCAGCCGGCGTCGACGGCGATCATAGCGAACTTCCCCGAAGATGAGCCTATCTTCGCAATCCAGGTTGCCGAGCCGCTTCACGAACAGCATGAGCATGTGCCGGCGGCGGAAGTTTATGAAGAGGTGGATGAGACCGTTTCCATCGCCGCACCGGAGATAACGGAAGCAGGGAACGAGGCGCAAGCAGTCGAAGAAGCTCATTCCGCGCCTGAGACAACCTCGTATGAGACAGTGCACGAAGCGGACTTCGTGGCCGCTCCGCAGGTTACGCACGAGGTTCCCCACGATGCCACGCACGATGCTACTCACCTCGACGTGGAGGAACAGGAGATCGAGGAAGAAGAGGCCGACCTCGTGTCCTACGGGGAAGAACCGGGAGACGACGAAGGCTTCGAGGAATTGGAAGAAGAGACGCACGCGGCCGGTGGAGAGTTGTCGGGGTCCGCAGTTGGAGAGGCTGCTCCGGAGTTGGCTGCGGCCGGCGAAGCAGCGGCGAACGGCGAGGCAATCCCCGAAGCTGTGCTGGAAGCCGAGGAGCGAGAAGCGGAAGAACTGGAACTCGAAGAGGCGCAAGCGGAAGCTGAGGCGCTGTTGGAGGCCGAGGCGATTGGCGACGGCACCGTGGATGCGAGCGCGGAAGTTCGCGGTCCCGCTCCCGAGGCAAGGTTGTTGCAGCGGACTCAGCGTCGCGGGCCCGATCGTGGACCGGACCGCGGCTCTGATCGAGGGCGCGGACGGCGCGGTGGACGGCGCTTCCGCAGTCGCGAAAACACAGTGGTGCCGCAGATCAGCGAACTGCTCAAGGAAGGGCAGGAAGTGCTGATCCAGATCGCCAAGGAGCCGATCGGGAAGAAAGGCGCGCGCATCACCAGTCACATTGCGCTTCCGGGACGCTTCCTGGTCTTCATGCCGACGGTGAACCACACTGGCGTGTCGCGCAAGATCTCATCCGAAGAAGAGCGGCAGCGTCTGAAGCGGATTATCCAGAGCGAGCGCGAAAACGGCGGCGGCGGTTTCATTGTCCGCACCGCGGCGGCAGGCGCTTCGGACGAGGAATTGCGAGCCGATATCCGCTTTCTGAAGAACCTCTGGAACGAGATCAAGTCGCGCTCCGACAGCAGCAAGTCTCCCGCACTGATCTATCACGATCTGAACGTGGTGGAGCGGGTGCTGCGCGATCAGGTGAGCTCGGAGTTTTCCGTCATCTGGGTCGACACCGAGCAGGAATACGAGCGCATCGTGCGCTTTGCGAACCGCTTCCAGCCCGCTCTGGTCAAGCGCGTCAAACTTTATACGAAGGAGACGCCGCTCTACGATCAGTTCGGACTGAATGAGGAAATCAACAAGGCGCTCAAGTCGAAAGTCTGGCTGAAGAGCGGTGGCTACATCGTGATCAACCAGACCGAGGCGCTGGTGGCCATCGACGTGAACACCGGCAAGTACGTCGGCAAAACCGCCCGCCTCGAAGACACCATCGTGAAGACGAACGTCGATGCGATCAAGGAAATCGTGCGCCAGGTGCGGCTGCGCGATCTGGGCGGCATCATCATCATCGACTTCATCGACATGGACGAGCGCCGCAACCGGCAGAAAGTGATGCAGGCGCTGGAAGAGGCGTTGCGCCTCGATCGGGCGCCGTCGAAGGTGCTGCAGTTCAACGATTTCGGCCTGGTGGCGATCACCCGCAAACGGGTGAAACAGTCTCTCGAACGCACCATTGGATCGCCTTGTCCGTATTGCCAGGCCACGGGCTTCGTGAAAGCGGTGAACACCATCTGCAACGAGGTCTACATCGAAATGCGCAAGATCTCCAGCCATCTCGAGCACAGCGACGTGATGTTGCGCGTGAACCCCGAGGTCGCGAAAGCACTGAAAGCAAACAACGCGAAACTGCTGAATGAGATGGAAGAGCTCACGAAGAAGACAATTATCGTGAAGTCGGATCCGGCGCTGCACCAGGAGCAGTTCGATATTCACTAAAGCTTGATGGAGGGACGGGCGTCTCGCCCGTCCGGGGCTGGGACGCGAGACGCTCCACTAGCGGGATTGGATTTCCTACGCCGCGGCGATGAGCTTTGCGGCCTCGGCAGTGCGCTCGCGCAGCTTTTCGAGCGAGCTGCCGAGAGGCTCGCTGTCTGCCTGCGTCTCCGACTGCTGGCCGATAGTCAGAGTCAGCCGGTCCACCGCTTCCGCGAGCCGCTTGGCAAGGTCAATCAGGATTACCAGGGAATCTGCGTGCAGCTTCCAAATGGAGCGGGAATTCCCCGAGCGCTTCAGCTCTTCCATCTCAGTGGTGATGCGCGCGGTTACAGCGACGATGCGTAGCACCATGCGGGCAGCGTCAGCCCGCGGCCCCGCTTGTTCGAGATAGTCGGCAGTGTAGGCCTCAATCTCGGCGGAACTGAGCATCAGGTTGAAATAGCGCATGGGCACGATCTGCCGGAATTTTGGATCGGCGACGCGCACGAAGACACGAATCGATTCTTCCACCCTCCGCAACTTCGCTTCTTCCACCGAGAGCGCCTGCGGTGTGATAGCGGCGGGCGCGTACTTGGGAGCGAGCGCTGGAACCGCCGCCGCTCCGCCAGCACCCACTGCTTGGCCGGTAGGCGTGAACTCTGGGACGACTCGCCGGATGGGCGGCCTGCGCTCCAATTCTTTTTTCAACCTTGAGACGCGGCGGAACTTTTCCAGCGCCGTGCCGTAGTCGCCTTTCAACAAGGCTTCCTGGTTCAGGGCGTTGACATGCTCGACGGTGACTTCGACGCCGTCGATGGTGCTGAGGATGCTGCCGCCGAGTTCCTCCAGGCGTTTGGCGAAATCTTTGATCTCTTGCGTGGCGGCGGTGAACAACGTATGGAAACGATCGCCGAACGCGGCATTGTAAGGAGCGAGAGTGGCCAGCACTCCGGGGTGATAAATCGACTCGCCGAGCGCGGATTTCAACTCCCGAACCCGCTGGATGATGCCAGAGTCCATGAGCGCGCTGAAGTCCTGAAAGCGGTGCGCCTGCTCGAGCAAGGGGCCGAATTCACGCAGCAGCTGCACGTCGGCTTCCGACAGTATGGGAACGTCGGACTCAGACAGAATTTCCAGCAGCGCAATTTCAAACGGAGACAGCGGAATCGAGCCATCGAGGCCGTAGCCGCGCTTCTCCCACTGGCCAGGCACGCGGGGATGGCGAAACAGAAATGTCGCAACCAGATCGGTCTTGTCGCGATTGGCGCCGGAATCGTCGCGATGTCGTGCGAAGTAGCGCAGCAGCGCTTCGGCCACCTCGGGATCTAGGTCGGATTGCACTCCAATCCGCAGCATGGCGGGGGTGATCGCCATGTCGAGCAGTTGGATCCAAAGATGCATTTGATCGAGAGTGGAGCGCACGTCGTCGGCGTGGCTGATGACGTCTGGGGCGAGTTCGGCCGGCGCGGGCAGCTCTCCGCCGAGTTGGTTACTCAGCAGACGCTGATAGAAACTCTGCACCGTGGCCAGCAACGCGAGTTCCCATTTGGGATCCTCAACCAAAGTCCGCTCCTTCGAGGTCGCGCAGTAATGTGTCTGACTGGGTGGCCTCCTTTAGTAAAACCGAAAGGGAACCGCAGCGCAATTGGTTTACTGGTTACGGAAGTGACTGCCCTACCACCCAGTTCTCGGTTCTCAGTTCTAAGTTGCCAGTACCCAGCGCAGCGGGAGAGAAAGACGCGCGGCTAGAAATCTTGCAAATGGCTCTGCCGAATTGTGGGAAGGGCACGGCTTCAGCTGTGCCGCTCAGGCCAAACAATACGGGCTTTAGCTCCTGGGGGCCTCGGTTTAGCGGTTCGAGGCGGCTATTGGAAGACCACGGTCTTGTTTCCATAAAGCAGGATGCGGTTTTCCACGTGCCAGCGGACGGCCCGCGACAGGACGACTTTTTCGATGTCGCGCCCCTTCTGGACCAGGTCGTCAACCGTGTCGCGGTGGTGGATGCGGACGACGTCCTGTTCGATGATGGGGCCATCGTCGAGTACTTGAGTAACGTAGTGAGCGGTGGCGCCGATCAGCTTGACGCCCCGCTGGAAGGCCTGGTGGTAGGGCTTGGAGCCCACGAACGCGGGCAAGAAAGAATGGTGAATGTTGATGAGGTTTTCCGAGCCCACGGTGGCAATGAACTCGTTCGAGAGCACCTGCATGTAGCGCGCGAGGACAACGAGACTGCATCTATGTTCGCGGACGAGCGCGATTTGCTTCTCTTCCGCCTCCCGCTTGTTTTCTTTCGTGACCGGTACGACGAAGTACGGGACGCGGTAGAAATCGGCGATGCGCTGGTTGTCGGGATGGTTGGAAACGATCAGCGGTATATCGCAGTGGAGTTCGCCGCTTTGATGCCGGTAGAGCAGGTCCTGCAAGCAATGGTCATACTTCGAGACGAAGATGGCGATGCGGGGGCGATCGCTGGAGCGGGCGAGCCGCCACTCCATCTCAAAGTCGCGGGCGATGGGAGCGAAGCGCTCCGAAAACTGGGCAAGATCAAAATCAAATTCTGCCGCATCGAACTCAACCCGCGTCAGAAACAGATTGGATGCCTCGTCTCCATGCTCGTCATTGAAAAGAATGTTCCCGCCGTGCCGGAAGATGAAATCGGCAATCGAAGCAACCACGCCTTTGCGGTCGGGGCAGGAAACGAGAAGGATGGCGGAGTTGTGCATAGAAACTTCCGATTCAGTCAGTTTCTCCTGAATGCCTACGTCTTTTCTGCAGCATTACGGATTTGCGTTTACTCCACCTCGACTGCTGGATAGTCTTCGATATACTCCTCACCATTGCAACCGTAGTAGGTAACCTTCCGCGCTAGAAGATCGATATCGTAACGCATGACGCCGGCATGCCAACTGGCCGCGAGAAACTCGGGAAACGTACTCTTCCCAGCTTGGTCGGTCCGCAGCGCTGCGATCAGAGCTTCTCGGTTGAATGGAGGCACATCGATGGTGCCTAAGGACAATGGAGCGCCTAACGTCACGACCGGTCCATCGTTGGTTAGATATAGACTCTGACAAGCGGGCAGGTACCAGAGATTGCGCGTCACACCTGCTCGCCGGAGGGTTTCAGCCAGATACGGGAATCCGCCGACCTTCGGGCGCCCGGCCATGGCCCGCCTTTGAGCTGCTTCCAGGTTTTCTATTGCTTTACTCATGAGGGTTCTCTCGCAGCAAAATCAGACTATTTCTTCAGTGCCTTCGCAATCTCGCGCGCAGCATTTGCGCCCGAGCCGCCCGTAAGCCCCGTCCCGGGATGCGTTCCACTGCCGCATAAATACAGGCGTTCAATTGGCGTCTGGTAGCGCGCCCAATCGAGCAACGGCCGCATAGTGAAGAATTGATCCAGTGCAAGTTCGCCGTGAAAGATATGGCCTCCAGTAAGTCCGTATGTTTCTTCCAGGTCCTTGGGCGTGATGATCTGGTGGCGCAGGATGATCTGCGGCAGATTCGGGGCGTACTGCGCGATCGTCTTCACCACGGTTTCGCCGAGTGCGGTGCGTTGGTTCTCCCAATCGTTGTTCTTCAGTTTGTACGGCGCGTACTGCATGTAGATCGACATCACGTGCTGGCCGGCCGGGGCGAGCGACGGATCGGAAAGCGACGGGATCGCAATCTCAATGTACGGCTGACGCGAGAAGTTGCCGTACTTCGATTCGTCGAAAGCGTGCTCCAGGTAATCGATCTCGGGGCTGATCTGGATGCGGCCCTGAAGCAAGTTGCCGTTGCCCTTTGCCTTAAGCGCGGTGAATTCCGGGAGCGCGGAGAGCGCGAGATTGATTTTCGCGACTGTCCCCATAGAGCGGTAGTTCTTGATCTTCTGTATGAAGTCTGGCGCGAGGTGCGTGGGATCGACCAGGCGCATAAGCGTGCGCTTGGGGTCAGCGTTCGAGACCACGGTTCGCGCGGAAATCTCTTCGCCAGAAGCGAGCACAACCCCAGTGGCAACGCCATCTTTCACGCGAATTTCGACGATGTCAGCGCCAGTGCGAATTTCCGCTCCCGCTTGCTTCGCCGCCGCAGCCATGGCCAGAGTGATGGCGCCCACGCCACCGGAAGGGAACTGAACGCTTCCCGCGGGAGCCGCATCGGCAGCGGCGCGCAACATCAAGACGAGCGCGCTGCCCGCCGACCACGGACCCAGAAATGTTCCGAAGATGCCCCGGGCGGCGATAGTAGCGCGCAGTGGCTCTGTGTCGAAGAATTCAGCGACCAGATCGGCGACGGCCATTGGCCCCCATCGCAGCACGCGATACAAATCTTTCTTCCCGAGATTTCGTATAGAGCGGCCCGTCTTCAGCATTCCCCAGAGATCGCCGCTGCTCGGGCTGTCGATGTTCGGCGGCGTAAGGGTGAGCGCTTCACCGATGACCTTGCCGATCTTGCCGAGCGCCGCGCCGAAGTCCGCGTAGGAAGCAGCGTCTTTCTGCGACCACTGCGCGATTTCGTTCGCGGCTTTTTTTGCGCCGGAGTAGAGGACTAGCGCCCGGCCGTCAGGGAGGAGCGATACCGTGCTCACCTCGGGAGTCGTTAGCTTGAGGCCGTGCTTCTCTAGTTGCATATCGCGCACGACGTCGGCGCGGAGCGGTCCGATGTTATGCGCCAGCGTGGAGCAACGGAAGCCGGGATGGAATTCTTCGGTGACGGCGCAGCCGCCCACCTGGGCGCGGCGTTCGAGCACCAGCGGTTTGAACCCCGCTTTGGCGAGATAGAAGGCGGCAACCAGACCATTGTGTCCGCCACCGACGATGATCACATCGCGAGTCTCTGCCATGCGGCCCTCCGCGAACATCATGCTCCCCCGTCCTTCAGAATTTCGAGCGCCGCCAGACGTCCCGGTGCACCCATGATGCCGCCGCCGGGATGCGTGGCCGATCCGCACATGTACAAATTCTTGATGGGTGACCGGAATTGCGCCCATCCCGCAACCGGACGCAAGAAAAATAATTGCTCGAGCGAGAGTTCGCCCTGAAAAATGTTGCCCTCGCTCAGCCCCCACTCGCGTTCGAGGTCGAGCGGCGTGACCACCTGGCGGTGCAGGATGATGTCTTTGATATTCGGCGCGTATTCCGCAATGGTGTTGACCACGGCGTCGCCAAAGTTTTCTTTCTCCGTATCCCAGTCGAACCCGGGCGCCAGCTTATAGGGCGCATATTGCACAAAGCACGAAAGAATGTGTTTGCCCGGCGGCGCAAGCGACGTGTCGGTGAGCGTTGGAATCACCATGTCGATATACGGATGCGAAGACCAGTGCCCGTATTTCGCTTCGTCGTAAGCCTTCTCCATGTACTCGACGCTGGGCGAAATCGACATGGCGCCGCGCAGGTGCGCGCCAACTCCCGGCATGCACTTGAAGTTCGGCAACCCGTCGAGCGCCATATTCACCTTGCCGGAAGACCCGCGGAACTTGTAGCGCCGCACGCCGTCCATGAATTCATCGGGCAGATTGCCGGGCTCGATCATCTTTGTAAACGTGAGCCGCGGATCGACGCTCGAGGAAACAACGTCGGCGTAAATCTCATCGCCGTTTGCAAGCACGACACCGGTGGCGCGCCCGTTCTTGACCAAGATCTTCGCAATCGCAGCTTCGGTGCGAATTTCAGCCCCAGCCTCGCGGGCGGCGTCGGCAATCGCGTTTGAGATCGCGCCAGTTCCACCGCGCGCGAATCCCCAGGCACGAAACGCGCCGTCAATCTCTCCCATGTAGTGATGCAGCAGCACGTAGGCGGTGCCGGGCGAGCGCACACCAAGGAAAGTTCCGATAATGCCCGACGCCGACATGGTGGCCTTAAGCACATCCGTCTCAAACCACTGATCGAGAAAATCGATGGCGCTCATGGTCATGAGCTGGACCTGGTTGTATTTGTCCTCGCTCGACATGCCCTGGAAGCGGCGTCCAATGAAGACGAGCTTCATAAGTTCGCGCGGATTCAGCGTCGCCGGGTCGGGCGGAATCATGCTCAAGATCGGCTTCACGAAGCGGCACATCGCCTGCATGGCCTTGCCAAATTCGTCATAGGCTTCCGCATCCACGCGGGAGTGGCGGGCAATTTCACGATGCGTCTTGCCATGATCGTTCACGCGCCACAGATGGTCGCCGTTCGGCATGGGGGTGAAAGTGCCATCGAGCGGCAAAATCTCAAGCCCATGGCGGGGAAGATCGAGGTCGCGAATGATCTCGGGACGCAACAGCGAGACGACATACGAGCAGACCGAAAACTTGAAGCCGGGAAAAACTTCTTCCGTGCAAGCCGCGCCGCCGAGGACGTGGCGGCGTTCAAGCACCAGCACTTTCTTCCCCGCTTTCGCCAGATAGGCGGCGTTGGTGAGCCCGTTGTGGCCGCCGCCAATTACAATCACGTCGTACTTCGTACTACTCGAAACGGCAGGCATAAGTTGACTCAGAAAGATTAAACCCGACCGACCACGAACGTCAGGAAAAATGACTCGCCATTCTATCGAGAAAGTATCGTTTTGTCTCTACTTACGCGGCCTTGCTGACTCAAGGTCAAACATCTCCGCGCTTGCCCGGAGAGAAGCGCGGTGCATATAATCCGGCGTCGGGCTTGTTAACCCACGCGAGGCCGCCGTGCCCATTGGAACTGCATTTCACGAGAGAACTTTCGCCCTCTGCCACAGTCTGAATTACCGCGAGTGGTCGGGATACTACACAGTTAGCGTGTATGAAGTTCACCACGAGCACGAGTACAACGCCATCCGCAATGCCTGCGCGCTGATTGATATCTCGCCGCTCTATAAGTATCTGATCACCGGCAAGGATGCGACCAAACTCGTGAACCGCGTGATCACGCGCGACATTAACAAAGTCGCCGTTGGGCAGGTCATCTATGCCTGCTGGTGCGACGAAGACGGCAAGGTCATTGACGACGGCACAATTACGCGCCTAGAAGAAAACAAATACCGCTGGACCGCTGCCGATCCGAGCCTGCGCTGGTTCCGGCAGAACGGCCTGAATATGGACGTTCAGATCGAAGACATCTCCGAGCAGACGGCAGCGCTGGCGCTGCAGGGACCGGCCTCCGCGAAACTCTTGAAGACGGTTGCGGAAGCCGACATCACGAATCTGAAGTACTTCCGAAAAACGACGGGCAAGATTGCCGGCGTGTCGGTGGATATTTCGCGCACCGGATACACCGGCGACCTCGGCTACGAAATTTGGATGCCATGGAACGAAGCTGTCAAAGTCTGGGACGCGCTGATGGACAAGGGCAAGCAGTTCGATATCCATGCCGCCGGAATGCTGGCGCTCGATGTGGCTCGCGTGGAGGCGGGGCTGCTCCTGATCGAAGTCGATTACATCAGCTCGAAGAAGGCGCTGATTCCGGCGCAGAAATATTCGCCGTACGAGCTGAGCTTCGGGAAGATGGTGCATCTCGACAAAGAGAACTTCATCGGCAGGCGCGCGCTGGCCAGAGATAACAAGCAGGGAGTAGCGCGACAGTTAGTGGGCCTCGAAGTGGATTGGGTGGAAGTGGAAGAGCAGTTTGATAAATTCGGACTCTCTCCGGCCGCTCCCAGCCAGGCGTCGCGGGTTGCGGTGCCCGTCTATTCTGGCGACAAGCACGTGGGCAAAGCGACGACGACGGCGTTTTCTCCTCTGCTGAAGAAGTTGATCGCGCTGGCCAGCGTGGGCACGGAGTATTCCAAGCCCGGCACCAAGCTGCAAATGGAGTTGACCATCGAAGCGCAACGGAAGACGACAACGGCAACGGTTGTGCCGTTACCGTTCTTCAATCCAAAGCGGAAGACGGCAGTGCCGGCAGAGATTTGTTCACTATGAGATGAAGGATGGCGAAGGAAACAAAGAAACAGGAGCGCTCGTCTACCGAGGAGCATTGGTGTGAATGTGAGTGCGCCAATTGCGACATTGGCGCGCACGAGCGGTGCTCGTCGCCGAAGTGCCACATGCCAAAATGGAAGGATAGAAAGAGAGAACGAAAAGCTGGGAAGTAACGCTCTCCGGGGCTCAAAGATTCTTCTGCGCGAATTGACGAAACTGAAACTCAAACTCTTCCGGCGAGTAAATTCCCTTCTGCACGAGAAGAGTGTTCATGGCGTAAACGGTGGCTCGAAATCGGTCCTCGCGAGACAGCTTGTCCAGAGCTTCCTCATAGCTGATGAGCCCTTCACCTCTTCCAATACCCTTCGCGGAGTGACCAATTGAGACGGTTGCCATGGGAACGAACTCCTGTGTGTTGAACAGTATTCTGCCTGAGTTCTGCCGTCAACACAACAACGGATGTCCGGACCTATAGGGCATCGGCGCGGCTCCCACGCTTCCAATACAGATATCCCGGCACTCCAATCAGCACAATCGTCGCGCCCCAGAAGGCCTCAGCGGGTCGCGTGATTATTGTGTTGAGCGTCCAGGCAACGCCGACCAGCACGTAGATCGCGGGCAGCCAAGGGTATCCGGTGCAGCGATAGGGGCGGGGAACGTCAGGCCGTTTCCAGCGCAAGACAAACAGGCCAATGACGGTCAGCGTGTACGAGAGCACCATGCCAAAGATGACGTAGGTGTAAAGCTGGTCGTAGCGTCCGCTCATAGTGAGCACCGCGGCCCAGATGCCTTGTCCGATCAGGCTGAAGGCCGGCGTGCGCCACTTGGGATGAATGACGGCCATGCGGCGGAAGAACACGCCGTCCTGCGCCATGGCGAGATAGACGCGCGCGCCCGACAAGGTGCAGGTCGCGGCCGCACTAAAACACGAGACCGCGATCATCGCTGACAGCCAGACCGCGGCGGCGGGCGAAAAAAGCCTTGCCGCGGCGGCGTGGGCAATCGTTTCGTGCTTTGCGATCTCATTCAACGGCAGGGCGTAAACGTACGTCATGTTCATGGCGAGATAAATCGCGCCCACCACGAGCACGCCCAGAACCATGGCCAGCGGCACGTTGCGTCGCGGGTCTTTGACTTCGCCAGCGACCCACGTAATGTAAACCCAGCCGTCGTAAGCCCAGAAGACAGCGATCAAGCCAACGCCCAGAGCGGAGATTAATTGCCCGGGGCTCAATCCCATACTCAAACCGCCCGCCGCCTGCACGCTGAAGTTCGACCAATGTCCCTTGCCAATGGCGAATCCGAGGACAACGAAGATTGCCATGGCTGTGAACTTCGTCCACGTCGAGACATTCTGCAGCAGCGCGCCCCAGCGCAGTCCGAAAACATTGACGTAGGTGAGGATGGCGATCAGCACCAGCCCAACCGCATGCGCGCGTGTGAACGGCATGCCTGCCAGCGAAAAAATCACATGCTCCTGCGATATAGCCGGAATGATATTTCCCATGTAGGCAGCGGACGCGACGGACAGTGCCGCGATGGTGCCGCCATTCGCCACTGCGAACAACATCCAGCCATAGAGAAACGCGACCAGGTCGCCATAAGCTTCACGGAGGTAAATGTATTGTCCGCCGGAGTCGGGGAACATGGAGCCGAGTTCGGCGAAGGCGACGCAGGCGCACAGCGAAATCACTCCACCGAGCACCCACACCAGAAAAAACAAAGTCGGATTCGGCAAAGGCCCGGCAATATCCTTGGCGGTGAGAAAAATAGAAGAGCCGATGATGCCGCTCACCAGCAGCAGCACAGAGTCGAGCAAGCTAAGCCCGCGGACGAGACTCGGCTGCTGCTTGGATGTTTCGGCTTCGGCAGCGAGGGAAGCGGGAGCGGGGTTCATTAGGTAGCCGGTCAGTTTATCATCTGCAGATCAAGTTGTTGGCTGTTCGCATCACTCAGAGCATCTACCCGGCGAGCGACCGCGAATGGCAATCAGCGAACGACGGATCGCCAACGACGAACGACGAACGACCAGATTCATCCTATGCCCAGCTCATCGGGAGATTCCAGTGGCGTTCCGCAGCGGCGGCAGATGACAGCCGAGCAATCGCCACAGGTCAGCGGATCGCGAACTTCCACGGCGCAGACCGGGCAGTAGAACAGCAATGCGGGCTGTTTGGCGGCTGGCGCGACTTTCGGATCGATCTCCATGACGATGAACTATGAGCACGAAACTCTAACACAATTTCCTGGCGCGCAAACGCCCTGCTTACTCAGGCGGCTTCCGCAGGATCAGGTCGCCTTCCGTCGGTGGCAGCGAAAAGGGAAATTGCCAGACCTTGTCGTTCATCCCGACGCTGAGAATAAACTCTTCGCTGGCCTTCCACGGGCCGATCCACTTGTTGTTGGTTGCGAAAAAAACCCAGCCGTGGACTTCGGGATTGCCCGGAGTCAGCGTCACCCCGGTGGGATCGAGGCTCTGGGTACTCAGAAACTCGATGAACTCGGCCGCTACCTTTTGATACTCGCGCAAGAGAGCCGTTTTTTCCTCGGTGATTTTGGGATTCCTCTTGATCTGACGCTCGGTTTCGAAGACCTTCGTATCGATGTCGTTCTGCAATTTATTGGAGAGTTCCGAGGGATCCTCGTAGCCTTCCAGAACGTCGTGATGACGGACGAAGTCGATCCGCAAATTCGCCGGAAACTCAAACTTGTCCCGGCCAGTGTAAGTCACGCTCACGTACAGGCCGAGGAGCTGATAGAAGCGCTGGCGGCTCTTTGCCAGTTCCTGCGAATCCACCAGGAGCGTGACCGTGAGGTCAGGCCCGGTCATCGTCCAGAGATACCTTCCGTCATCGCGGCGTTCGAATGTACAACCGGGCGCACCAGCAGTCCAGCGCATGGTGGGCAACTGCTTTTTTTTCTCCGCGTGGCCAGGCGTCGGCGCCAAAATCGCGCCAACCGTCAACGCAAATGTTGCCCAGAAGAAGCGGGATCGCGGCATGAAAGCAGAGTGTATCGCTTTTGCCCGGGCAACGTCACGGGCCGCTAAGGCAGGATGGAGGCGGCGTCGAGTCGACGAATCCTCGCGGCCATGCCTTCTGAGAAACGCCGCCCGGGCAAAATGCCAGCACAAAATATGTTAGATTGAAATTGGTGGGGCGCGTAGCTCAGTTGGTAGAGCAACGCCCTTTTAAGGCGTGGGTCGCAGGTTCGATTCCTGCCGCGCTCACCAAGATTTCAAAGCACTTGGCTAATTTGGGCAGGGTTGATTTCGGGCACCCTCGGACACCCAGAACGGTTTCTACGCAGTTGGGGCAGCGCTTCGCGCTTTCAATTTCTCGGGAAATTTCGCCGGCAGCACCATCTGGACGACCTTCCTGTGTGCTTTCTGCTGGTCGGCGGAAACCGCTTGTGCGTAGAGTTCCAAGGTTATCTTGGGGGTCGTGTGACGAAGTTGCGATTGTGCGACCTTCACATTCTCGCCGTTCGAGATCAGCAATGTAGCTAGTGTAGTGTCCAACAAATAACTAGACATATACAAAAGAGTACGCTATGTTGGGGTATGCCTACGCCGGTGTCTGCTTTATCCCTCAGCGACAGTGATAAACAACAACTGCAGGAA
>Ga0182027_10002422_pt1 | contig 30306 bp, 27 predicted proteins | sample 712E1DmetaG_FD_121300 | JGI IMG/M metagenome (GOLD analysis project Ga0182027, IMG submission 121300) | Permafrost microbial communities from Stordalen Mire, Sweden - 712E1D metaG (Illumina Assembly) | ecosystem: Environmental > Terrestrial > Soil > Wetlands > Permafrost | place: Sweden...
AACCCGCATGAGTCGGCTTCCCCGGCTTCCTTGGCAGCGGCCATCGCGGCTGCGGTCGAAGTCAAGGTCGCGGTGGTCAGCGAGGACGAGCGCGAAAGCGGTCGCCGGGCCATTCTGAACTTCGGCCACACCGTCGGCCACGCGATCGAGGCAGCGTCCGGATACGAGCTTTTGCATGGCGAAGCGGTTTCGCTCGGCATGATTGCAGCCCTCGCGCTTGGTGAAGCGCGCGGCGTGACCACACCGGGGCTGCGCCAGCGCGCGCAGGCGGTGCTGTCTCGGCTTTCTCTTCCCGTGGACGTTAAGCCGCGACTGTCCGCCGAGGTTTTGGCTCGCCTCGAAGTCGACAAGAAGCGCCGTTCGGATGCCGTGCGTTTTGTGTTTGTTTCGTCGCCCGGACAGGCCGTCTTGCACGACCTTGGGCTCGATGATTTGAAGCGCCAGATCCTTGACGTGCTTTGATCGCGGCGGGTGCGAAACCACCAAATTTGGCAGATGTAGGCCAAGGTGGTACCATGTAGTTACGAATGACTTCTGGGTGCGCCTACATTCTCGTGGCTGGAGCAACGGCCTTCGCCGCATGCTCGACGGTTCACTCGCACAGCATGCACGTGCCGCCGGCCCAGTTTCGCTCCGCGATTTCGCGGCCTGGGGCCAGCCGGCACGTTGGCCAGGGAGCAGACAGGAGCGCGGCCGGGCTGGTGGAAAAATCTCTCCACGCGCGGGGAATTCGCTTTGGCACCGACGGAACTTTGCTGGCTCTCTACGCCTTCGTGAGTGGTCGATTCGAGCAGATTCCCGCCGACCAAGCGCGCGCTGGCGACGTGGTTTTCTTCGACCTCGGGACCGGCTGTGGCGGACACACCGGGTTGGTCGAAGCCGTGGACGCGGATGGACGCCTCGGCTTTCGCGAGTGGCGCGACGGCAGCGCTCGGCACAGCTACGTCACCCCGCGCAGGCCGGTTTTGCGGCGCGACGACGCGGGGCGGGTCATGAACACTTTCTTGCGGCCGAAGCGAATCGACGATCCCCCGACGGCGGCTTACTTCGCCGGGGAGATGCTGTGTGGCGTTTTTCGCGTGGAAACCCCTCTTGCCACGTCGCGGGTGATGACCGACTCTAGTACGCATGATCACGACCCTGCGTGAGGCCCGGGCCGAGGCACGTCTTTTTCGCCAACAAGGCGACCACGCACGCGCCCTCGCCGCCTATCAACGGATTCTCGAAGCCGTTCCCCTGGACTACGAAGTTCGCAACCTGGTCGCGGACGTTCTCGTCGAAGTGGGCGCAATCGACGCTGCGGCCGAGGTGTATCGCACGGTGGCCATCCACGACATCCGCGCCGGCCATCCGCTGCCCGCCCTGGTGGCATGCCAGGCCTTGGTGAGGCTCGGCCAGCCCATCGACGATATCGAGGCGCTGCTGGTCAGCACGTTCGCCTCGGGATCGCAAAAGCTCGCGCGCTTCGCCATACGTCCGGCGCCCGTCGATCCCAACACCAAATTCGACGCCGCCGACGCCAGCCACGCCAAGTCGCTTGAGCACGCCGCCCTGCACGCACGCCGGGCCGCTCTCGATCTTTCCGTCTTCGTCGGCTACCAGGAGCAGTACCACCCGCTGCCCTTTCTCTCCGAGCTGTCGCACGAATCCTTCATCGCGGTGGCGCGTTCGCTCACCATTTTGCGCCTCCGGGACGGCGATCTGGTCATGCGCCAAGGCGACCCCGGTGATTCGCTATTTTTGGTGGCCAGCGGGGAGCTGCGCGTTTTCGTGGCGACGCCCGACGGTTCCAAAGACGTCGCGCACCTGTTCGAGAACACCCTGTTCGGCGAGATGGCGCTCATCACGGGACAGCCGCGCACCGCTTCGGTGGCCGCGGTGGGAGAAGCCGACGTCATCCAGGTCAGCAAGGGGGCGCTTCTTCATGTGACCGCCAGCGTGCCGTCGGTGCGCGAAGCGCTGGACCGATTCTCGCGCGAGCGCTTAATCAAGAACCTTCTGCAAACCTCGCCGCTGTTCGTGCCCTTCACCAAGTCGCAGCAGGGCGAGCTTCTGCGGCGTTTCGAGGGGCATGAAATGGAGGCGGGCTTGGACATCATCCGCGAAGGCGAACGCGGCCAAGGGCTGTTTCTCATTTTGTCGGGCGAGGTGGACGTCATCGCCCACGCCAGCAGTCCGCAACCGGTGAAGATTGCGCGCTTGCGCGCGGGGGATCTCATTGGCGAAATGTCGCTCGTGACCGACCAGCCGACCTCGGCCACGGTGCGGGCCGCCACTCAAACCACGGTTCTCTTCCTGGCGCGCGAATACGTCGAGCGCCTGGGCGAGGCAGTGCCGGAAATTCAAGCCTACTTCGAGCAGCTCGCGCTCAACCGTGCGCGCGACAACACGCTCCGTTCCGACAAGGGTGCCGTGCCCGTCGACGAATTCGATGTCGACCTAAGCGACGTGATCCCGATCTGATCCGGCGATCTACGTCGTTCGCGTTTCCTTCAGTCGTTCGAATGCTTGCTTGCGCACACTCGGATCCGGGGAACGCAGCTCGCGGATGAGCAGGTCGCGCGAGACCCGGCGGGCATCTCGCCGCTCGTGACTGGCAGTCGATTCGGCCTTGGCGAAAGCTGGTTCAGCCAACGCCGAGGCGGGGCGGTCGGGAGCGGTCGTAGCTTCACTGGCGGCCAGAAAACCACAGACGCGTTCAGCGCGCTCGATGCTGATTTGGGTTTCAAGCACGAGATCGAGGGCTGTACGCGCCTGGCCGGCGCGAGTCGGATGGCGCAAGAGCGCGATGAGCTCGGCGTCGGCCCAGTCGTTCCGAGGCGCGGTCGCAGGCTCGCTCAAGGCCAGCTGCGCCTTGAGCGCCAGGATCTCCGCGCGCGGGTAGAACGCCGCCCGCATGGGCCCGCGCACCGAGTGCAGCACGCCCTCCTTTTCGAACTGGCGGATCTTGAACTCGCTGGAAAATCCGAGCGCTCGGGCCGCCTGTCGGCGGGTCAGATAGCCGTCGCAGCCGGCCGGGGCGTGCGGATGCTTCTGAAATTGCAACGTGGACGTCATCGCCCTCCACGCTACGCGCCCGCCAGCCGAGAGCAAATTTTCCGTCCAGGCTTCATCCACGCTCTATCGTAGTTTCATAGAGAGCCAGCATCGGGAGTCCATCGGACATCCATCGTGGTTCAGCCGGGATTCATCGGACTTCGAACAATTGCTCGCGCGGGTGTTTTCCGTGCCACTCGCAATTGGATCGCGATTTCATCGCGATTGCAGCGCCATTCGGCGCGCTGGCTACACGCACCGTGGTAATCCACCTTTGCCTTTCGCCTCCCCGGCCGATAAGCTTCACCAGCTTGTGAGGACCCTATGATGCGCGCGCTCCGATCGATTGCTCTTGTGTGTTTGCTGGTCGTTTCAAGCGTGGCCTATGCCGGCCCCAGATCGGGCGGCAGCTTCGGAGGGCTGAGCGGATTCCGTTCGAGCTCGGGCGGGCTTTCGCGCAGCCTGTCGAGCGGCCGCAGCAACTACGGCGGCGGGTCGAGCTTCGTGTTTCTGCCCAGCTTTGGTTGGGGCTATGGCGGGTGGGGTTTCGGTGGCGGCATGGGCATGATGGGCACGCTCATGCTTCTTGGCATCGTTGGCGTCGGCGCGGTCATGGTGGTTCGTTCCCTTCGGCGCGCGACCCGTCGCTACGGCGGGGCCGATGGCATGAACAACGACGAATACGACGATGTGGCCGCATCCGTGGATCGTGCCTACGTCTACAAGGTTCAGCTCGGTCTGGGCCGCTCGGCGCGTGGCATCCAGAAGCGACTTGAGGAATTCGCCAGCCAGGGCGACACCTCGTCCGAAGCGGGCCTGGCCGAGCTTCTGCGCCAGACCGCGCTGGAGCTGATGCGCGAGAAGGACTCCATTCGCTACAGCCTGGTCGAGGCGGGCGGGCCGTTCAGCATGACCAACGGCGAAACCAAGATGAACGGCGCTGCTATGGCCGAGCGTTCGCGTTTCCAACTCGAGCGCGTGCGCGGCGCCGAAGGTCAAGTACGTCGCTCGGACGCCGCTGCCACCGTCGGTCGGGAAGCCCTGGAGTTTCTCGTGGTCACCCTCCTTGTGGCCACCCGTCTGCCGCTCGATGGCGTGAAGCAGGTCGAAGCTCGCCACGGCATCGACGCCGTGTTGGGTGAGCTCGGCGGTGTTCCAGCCAGCGCCTTGCTTGGTCTTGAGGTTATTTGGACTCCCGCCGACGAGGATGATTCGCTCACCGAGACCGACCTCATGACGACCTATCCCGAGATGCGGAGCGTATGACGTGCTGCCTCTCGTGCATGCGCCGCTTCCGCGCATGATCCTTGAGGCGACGATTTTTGGTGTCACCGGTATCGCGCTACTTATTGTTGGCTACTACATCTGGGAATTGGTGACCCCCTACAACCTCCGGCGCGAGCTACAGGAGAACAAGAACCTGGCGGTCGCGGTGGTGGCTGCCGCTTTCATCGTCGGGATGGCGATTGTCGTCGCCGCCGCTCTCGTACATATTGGATGAACCGTTTGGATGAACGGATGATAGTCTCGGACGAGGTGAACTCTTCGCGCCGTGTCCTTGTCTTGATCCGCGCTCGGGGTGCGGATACATTGTCGAAGAGCGAGGGTGCCGAGCACGATGCATAAGCTGCTCATCGAGGACGATGAAGGGAAGACGGTCGCCGTCCCCTTGATTCGTGAGGAAATCACCATCGGTCGCCTGGAAGGCAACACGATCCGCTTGACCGAGCAGAACGTGTCGCGAAAGCACGCGCGCCTGACCTTGCACGATAGCCAGCTCCAGATTGAAGACTTGCGGAGCTACAACGGCACGAGCCTGAACGGCAGCGCGCTCTCCGGCGTCGCAATCTTGAAGGACGGCGACGTCATCATGATTGGTGACTACCGCCTGGGCATTCAGGAAGAACGGTCGAGTCAAGCCGCGCAGGTCTTCGAGGCGCCAGCGGCTCCCGCCGCAGCGCCGCCCGTCGACCAGGTCATGGACGGCCAGCCGACGATTCCCATCGCCACGCTGGCCCTGCAGACGGCCTTCTCCGAGCCCCCGGCACGCTTGGTCATCGCGGGTCGCGTCCTGTCCGGCGGCGAGTACATCCTCGATCGCGTCGCTCACGTCATCGGCCGCACCCCCGAAAACGACATCGTCCTCAACCACAAGTCCATCTCGCGCCACCACGCCAAGATCACGCGCGAGGGAAATCGCTACGTCATCCTGGATTTGGAAAGCGCGAACGGGGTTCGCGTGAGCGGCAGCGAACAGGACCGGGCCGAGCTACAATCCGGCGACGTCATCGAGCTGGGCGAGGTCAGGCTGCGCTTCCTCACCGGTGATGGCGCCTTTTTCGACGAGCCCCAGTCCTGGTACCAGGACAAGCGCAAGGTCGCTCTGGCCATTGGCGCGGGCGTGTTGGGGCTGGCGGTCGTGCTGGTGCTGGCCTCCGGAGGCTCCGCCAAGCCGCCCGTGGAAACCAAGCGTCCGTCTCCTCCGGTGGTGGTGGAACCAACGCCGCCGACGCCTCCCGTGCAGGAGCCGAAAGCGGCGGAGCCGCAGGTGCCGGTGGCGCAATTGCTGGCAGACGCAAAGACGGCCGCGCAGTCCGAGAAGTGGGACGAGGCGCTGGCCCTCATCACCAAAGTCACCGTGGCGGAGCCCCGCTCAGCCGAAGCCGCCGACCTGCGCAAGACGGTCGATGGCGAAAAGGCGAACAGCGAGAAATTGGCCGCGCTCAAGCAGGACCTGGGCAACAAAGACTATGAGGCTGTCCTGAAAGGTGCGGCCGAAATCCCTGACGACAGCATGTACAGGGCGCAAGCGGTTGAACTGCGCAAAAGTGCGCAAAGCCAATTCGTCGCCACACACATCGACGCGGCCAACAGCAAGCTCGCTGCCGGTGAATGCGACGACGCTCGCCGCGAGGCGGAGCTAGTGCTGGGGCTGGAAGCGAAAAACAAAAAAGCCGCGGATGTCATCAAGCGCTGCCAGGCCCGGGCAAACAAGCCTCAAGCCGAACCGGTGGTCGCGGCGGCGAAGACCGCACGCCATCGTGTCGCAGCCGCTCCGGTCGCGCCGGTTGCCGTCGCGCCGCGAGCCAAGCCGCCCGAAGCTGCGAAGCCCGAAACAGCCGCCGATCCAGACAAACTGATCAAGGACGCCCAGCAAGCTTGGTTCCGGGGCCAGTACGCTGCTGCCGTCGACTTCGCTCGCAAAGCCCTGCGCGCCAAGCCGAGCCTAACCAATGCGTACCAGATTATCGCCGTTTGTTCCTGTGCCCTCCACGACGCCGATGCGGCGGCCAAGGCTTTCGAGAAGCTGGACGAGCGCAACAGGCTGTACGTAAAATCGGCCTGCCAGAAGAACGGCATCAGCTTCTAGCCCGCGGCCAGTTCTCCAAGCGTCGCAGCCGAGCAAGACCTGCGACGCCAAGTGCGGCACACACTGCCGGACGCCTGGGAATCCGTGGTACAGTAACCGCATTCATCTCATGACCAACGAGGCTCAGCCGCTCATCCGACTCGTGGCAGCCGTCATCGAACGCGATGGCCGCTACCTCATCACCCAGCGGCGCGCGACGGCCGTGCTGCCCGGACTGTGGGAATTCCCAGGCGGCCGGGTTGAAGAAGGCGAGAGTGACGAGGAGGCTCTACGTCGCGAGCTGCGCGAGCGACTTGGTACCGAGGTCGAGGTGAAGGGCCGGATGGCCCATCGAGTTCACAGCTACCACGGGTACTCGGTGGACTTGAATCTGTTCCAGGCAACGATTCTGCCCGGCCAGGAGCCCCAGGCACTGCGCGTGGCGGAGGCGCGCTGGGTGGCCTCGGGAGAATTCGAGAAGTACAAGTTCCCCGCTGCGGATCAGGCTACCACCGACTTGCTGCTCGGGTTTCGGCGCTAGTCGGAAGATCAGGGCGCGGGCGCGCAGACCTTGACGATCGTGCTGGGCGTGGCATTCGCAAGCAAGGCGATGGTGCCGTACGTGCTGGTTGTCGACAGCACACCCTCGATGCCGGCTTCACGGCAGGCGTAGCCACTTCGGCAATCGCTGTTGCTACCGCATGTCCGCTCGCAATAGCGGCGCTCGTCGATGCGTGGCACGCAGAGGCCCTCGGGCAGACAGAGCTGGTCGCTGGTGCACAGCGAATCTTGCAACTGGGAATTTTGCACACACGACGGGCCGGGAGACACGGCGGGGAAGACGCGAATGCAAACGGCCTCCGACGGGCATGACTGCTCGTCGCAGCCGAGGATCGTGCAGTAGCCTCCCGGTTGGGACAGATCGCAATCGCGTGTGCCGTCCTGGGCACAGTCGACGTTGGTACTGCACGTGTCGCCTATTTCTTTGCCGCAGCCCTGGACGAGCAAGGCGGCGGTGGCGACCAGGGCGAATAGAAAGGGCGAGCGAGGCACGGCGGGAGTATTTGCCACAAAGGGGACGGAATCAACGAAGGACTGCTCCAATCACCATGGTGAGCAGGAAGCCGAGCACGACTCCCGTCGAAGCGGTGCCTTCGTGGCCGTGACTATGGGACTCGGGAATGACTTCGTTCGAGGTCACGTAAATGAGAATGCCGCCAGCGAGCGCAAGCACAAAGGGAAGCGTGCTGGTGGCCGAGGCAGACAGCGCGTGTCCCAAGATGGCTCCCAAGGGAACCGCCAGACCGCTCGCAGCAACGACCAACAGGCCGCGCAAGGGCGACACGCCGGAGAGGCGCAAGGGCGCGCCCATCACCACGCCTTCGCAAATATTTTGGATACCCACCGACATGACCAGCAGCCAGCCCAAGCGCGAGCCGTGGCCAGACGCGAAGCCGGCCCCAATAGCCAACCCCTCGGGAATGCGATGGATGCTGAGCGCTCCGACGATGGCGTAGCTGCGGCGGAGATCTTCGACGTGCTCCTCGTGAGGCAGATCGTCGAGGCCGATGTGGCGGTGATGGCCGCCGGCGTGCCGGTGCGGGATGAAGCGGTCCATCAGGGCCGCGACCACCACGCCGAGGAGAAACCCCAACACGACCTTGCCGAGTTGCGCGGCATTAAGTCCGGCGGCGGTTTGCACGCCGTCCAAGGCTTCGGCAAGCAGGCCCAGCGTCGCCGCCGCCAGCATGAGTCCGGCGCCCAGGCCAAGAATGCCGTCGTACGCCCGGCGGGGCAGCTTGCGGAAGAAGAAAAACGGAGATGCCCCGAGGCCCGTGGCGAGGCCAGTCAGGGACGCTGCGATAAGGGCTTGCTGCATGGAACGGGGCGTTCTTACCACGCCCCGGCTTTGGAGTATGCTGCACCCGAAATGGTTGCCTATCTGGGGTTGGGATCCAATCTTGGCGACCGAGCGACCGAGCTCGCGATGGCCATCCGGGCTTTGGCGCAGCTAGGCCGGGTCGCCGCAACCAGCGCTTTTTACGAAACCTTGCCCGAGGGTGGCGTCGACCAGCCCAAGTACGCCAACGCCGTCGTGCGCCTGGAAACCGATCTTTCCGCGCGCGCACTCCTGCAGGCATGCTTGAGCATCGAGATCGCTCAGGGGCGCATTCGGCCGCGTGGGGCGACCAAGGCGCCGCGAACTATCGATATCGATCTCTTACTCTACGGTTCCGAGGTGATTTCGGAGCCGGGACTCTGCGTTCCCCACCCGGCGCTTCGCGCGCGCTCTTTCGTGCGCATCCCGCTGGCCGATGTGGCGTCGCCGGGGCTGCGCCACCCGATTGCGGGTGACCTCCTCGATCGCTGCGACCCTGATGCAACCGTTCGGCGATTGGGCTAACTATTTCTTGGCGTCTTCGTCCGTGGGAGGCTCGTCGTAGGTGACTTCCACCTTCCATTCCTCGGCCAGCCACTCGAGCAGACCAGATTCGCGTCCTTCGACGGCGTCTTTCATGGCGGCTTCGATCACCGAGCCGTAGATCACCTCGCGCGCCTCTTGCCGGTCGATCTTGGACAGAAACTTCCGCAGCGCCTCTTCGTCGGGGAAGCGCTTGTCGACTTCATCCACCGCGGCTTGGTAGGAGTCTTCGCCGATGGCCTCGATGATGGCGGCGATCTCTTGCTCCTCGTCCTCGGTCAGGTGACCGCTGGCCAGGATCACGAATTCGAGCAAGCCCGCGAGAGCGATTTGTTCGTCTTTGTTGAGGTCGGCAATTTCCATCGGCGTCTCCTGGGACGAGCTTACACCAACAGCAGCCATCTGCTGACATGGAAACCCGGGAGGGTTTCCATACCTTCCCGCGCTCTGGTTCCGGCGGGCTGAGCCCGCCTACGCCAACGCGACTAAGAATGACCAGCGACGGAATTCGCGTGAAGTGACCCACGCGGTCGAGGATAATCTGCAGCCCTTCCCATGAAACGTCCAAAGAATGTCCTTGTCACCATGGGCGATCCCGCGGGGATTTCCGGCGAGGTGATTGTCAAGGCGCTGGCTGCCCTCGCGCACCCCAAGGCGCCTATTGCCAGGCAGGTGCGCGCACTGCTCGCAGCGCGACCGGCCAATTTGTACGTGGCGGGAGACCACCATGTGCTGGCGCGCTCGGCGCGGATCGTTGGCGCGGCCATTCCCATCGACGTGGTCGAGGATTTTTCACCTTCCGCACTGGCGCCCACGCGGTTGCGCCTGTTCAACCTAAGCGACGTCGCGATGGCGAGCTTTCGTTTTGGCACGCCTTCGTGTGGCCGTGAGCAGCTCCGCTACCTCGATTTTGCCATCGAGAAGGCGCGGCGGAAAATCGTCGCCGCCATCGTGACCGCGCCCATGACCAAGGAAGCGGTGGCGATGGTCGTGCCCGGCTTCGTTGGCCACACCGGCTACTTGGCCGAACAGCTCGGCGTGCACGACGAGCGCATGGCCTTTCTCACGCCCGACTACATTCTCGCCCTGCAAACCACCCATGTACCGCTCGCCGATGTGGCGAAGAACCTCTCGCGGGCAGGCATCGCGACCACCATCGCGATGCTGGCCGCGGCGGGACGCAATTACTACGGGCGGAAGCTTCCGGTGGCGGTGCTCGGTCTCAATCCGCACGCCGGCGAGCACGGGCTGCTGGGCTTCGAGGAGGACAGGATCATCTTGCCGGCCATGGAAAAGGCGCGCGGCCAGGGCTTTGCCTGCGATGGGCCGTTCCCGGCGGATTCGTTCTTCATTGCGCGCGTGAAGCGCTACAAGCTGATCGTGGCTATGTACCACGACCAGGGTTTGGTGGCAGTGAAGCCAGCGTTTCCACGCGTTTCAGTCAACGTCACGCTGGGATTGCCGGTGGTGCGAACGTCCGTCGACCACGGCAGCGGCTACGACATCGCCGGCAAGGGAAAAGCCGACGAGACCAGTATGCTTTACGCCATCAAGGCCGCTTTGGAATTGACCAAGTCCTAAGACTGCGCTCTTCGCGCCCCGCGGGCCCGCCAACAGTATTCGCGCAGCATGCGCCGGTGCAGGTTCGCCATCTGGGTGAAGCGCACGCCGAAACCATAAAAGTAGTCATCCAGGTTGTCGCGGCAGGTTTCACCGGCGGCCCAAATCGTCTCGCCCAAGCTGGGAAGACTGAACTCAAGTCCAACCGGTGTGCGCGGCGGATAGGGGTGCTGAATCAGAGCATTGAGGTAGAGGCCGCTTTCGCTGATGTCGAGAGTGACCGCCCGCTTGGGCTGATCGAGGAGGTAGGCGCTGATGTACATCTCGAGCGGGATGCGAGCGTCGAAGCGCCGATTGTCGAAGAGTGAGTTGTGAGTCATGACGGCCCTCAAGGTGGTTTAATGTAGGATATTAAACCACAGAAGGTTACACGTCAAATGGTCTATCGTTTTAGGCCAGACAGACCTGGAAACGAGGTCACCGGCTGAATCACGCGGGCGGGGGGAATCGCGCCGCGCGTGCGCACCTTGGCGATCCACTCGATGGCCGCGCCCGAGGCTGGCGGCATGATGACCGTTGCCTTGAGGCGCCCCTCGCGCACCAAGCGCTGGCCAAAGGTCTGCGAGCCGTCGCAGCCCGTGATGAAAGCAGCGCCAAGGGGCAGGTTGCGGCTGGACGCAGCGTCGCGTAGGGCTTGCCGAACACCCAAAGCCATTTCGTCATTGTGTGCCACGAACATATCGGGCAGGGCGGCGCCAGAGGATAGCTCGCTCACCCAGCGATCGACCGCCATGCGAGCGCCTTCGCTGGTCCAATCGGCATTCAGCTCGAGAAGGTCGAATTCGTCGGCGAGCGTTTCCTTGAGACCGTCCAAGCGTCGTTGTGCCGAGACAGCTGTGAGCGGCCCCGTAACACACAGGATCTTACCCGCCTTGCCGACCAGCGCGCGCACTTGCCGGCCGTGGATGCGGCCGATTTCAGCCTGGTCGGGAGTCACGGCGAATATCGCGCGACCAGGGTGCTGCTGGCGGATCTCGTCGATGTACGTGCCCTCGTGGAGCAGCGCCCATTCGATCCCAGCTTGTGCGGCTTCGTGGACGAGCGGCGGCAAGACCTCGTCGCGCACGCCGCTCACCAGCACCGCGGCCAGCTTGGTCTCGGCGGCGTTTTTGATCGCCGCCTGGATCTGCGTCGCCTGCCGGTTGGCGTCGTTTTGGGCTGATTCCACGACAACGTCGAATCCCTGGCGCTTTGCTTCGCGCAGCCCGACGTCTTTCAACCGCTGCTGGTAGTCGTTGTCGGTCGTGCGAAGAAACAGCCCGATGGTGCCCAGCATGCGCGGCATTTTCGCAGAAAAACCGCAGAAAAACCATTGTTCGCCGAAAGCCAAAACCGCTCTCGGCGTATTCTTCGACGATGCGCGACGGGCCAGCGTCCGCCAGCAAAGTGTCCTTCGTGTGGCGAGTGGTGGATAATAGCCGCCATGCAAGCGATGATTCTTGCTGCTGGCCGCTCCACGCGTTTGGGATCCATCGGTCTGGCGTTGCCCAAACCGCTGCTGCCGATTTGCGGCTATCCCGCCATCACCTACGGCATCGAGCTCTGCCGTCAGGCCGGGCTCACCGACATCGTGATCAATCTGCACCATCACGGCGACAAGATTGGACAGACCTTGGGCGACGGTTCGCGTTTTGGCGTCCGCCTTCGCTATTCCTCCGAGGAGGAGTTGCTTGGCACCGGGGGTGGTCTGTGGAAAGCGCGGCGTCTCTTTTCGCCCGGGCCGGTGTTGGTCATGAACGGCAAGGTTGCCGCGAATTTCGACTTGCGCGTGGTGATGGCCGCGCACGGCGATGCCCCGGAGGGCACGGTGGCCACTATGGTAGTGCGCGAAGATCCGAATCCGGAGCTGTGGGCTCCGATTGGCGTGGATGGCACCGGCGCGGTGGTGAGCATCAGGGGCAAGCGAGCCGACGGAGCCGCACGTGGGCAAGTGCTGCCACGCATGTTTACTGGCATCCACGTCGTCGAAATGGGCTTGCTCGATCGGCTGCCCGAGGGCGTGTCCGACGTCATCGGCGACGCATACATTCCCGCGCTGCTCGCGGGCAACCGCATTGGATCCGTCACCATGAAAGGCTACTTTGCCGAGCACTCGACGGCGGAGCGCTACCTGGCGGGCAACCTGGCGCTTCTGCAAGACCCGGCGTTGCTGCCGCACCCACCCGGACCGCTGGTGGGTGTGGATGCGGGCGCCCAGGTGGATGCGGGCGCGCACATCCGAGCCCCGGTGCGGATTGCCGCCGGCGCGATGGTCGAGGCCGGTGCGATCGTCGGTCCTCTCGCCGTGGTGTGCGGTGGCGCGCGCGTGGTGGCCGGCGCCGAGATCGTCCACAGCGTGGTTTGGCCCGGCGCCACTGTCAGCGGACAATACGAGGGATCCGTGATCACGCCCGGTGGCGTCTTTCCGGCCGAAGCCACGCCCGAACCCGTCTTGGTCCGGCCCTCACGCCGCGCTGACTAGACCGATCAGTGCCCGCCGCAGCCGGAGCACGAGGCGCAGTCGTGGTCGCCGTGGCCGCTGCCGTGCATGTCCTCTTTCGTCGCCGCGCGCACGCCGACGACCTTGACGTCGAAATTCAGAGTCGCGCCGGCGAGCGGATGGTTGCCGTCGACGGTGATGGTGTCTGCGTCGGTGGCCACGACCGTGAGCACGCGGGGGCCGCGCGGTCCGTGCGAGCGGAAGTGCATGCCCACCTCGATGTCGCCTTCGGGAAACTCATCGCGCGAAAGCTTTTCCACCAGGCTCTCTTCGCGCATGCCGTAAGCACCCTCGGGACCGATCGTCACCTTGATCTCATCGCCTTCCGACTTGCCCAAGAGCGCCTGCTCCAGGCCCGGCACGATGGTACCCGAACCGTGCACATAGGACAGCGGCTCGTTGCTGTCCGGACCTTGCGAAGAATCCAGCACCGTGCCGGTGGCATCGGTCAGCGTGTAGTGAATCGTCACGACGGTTTGATCGGCTATCTGCATGGGCGTTCCTTCCAGGCGGGTGGACCTACTAGCATACTTCTATCCTTCTTGGCTGACCACCGGAGCCACCGGCGGCTCTTGGTCGGTTCTTACTTCGCGCAGCAGCAAGACCAAGGTCCCCAGGCTGGACAGGTTGCTGGTCGCGACGGCCAGCGGACCGATGATGTTGCCGGGCACCTTCAGCGACAAACAAACCGAAGCGGATACGGCCAGCGCCGCAATGTAAGCGATGTCGCCGGCCAAGATCGTCGGCGTGCGGTGATCGAGCGCCGCCAGACCCTCACGGTGATAGCGCAGAGCTACCGTGATGGGAAAACCAACGAAGAGCAGCGCGGTGGTGTACACCAGCGACAGATCGGCGGGCGGCAGGCGCTGCACGGACACGTAGTACCAGTGCGAGAGCCCGGGCAGAAGAAAAACGAGCGGAATGAATGAAACGATCGCACCCGCGGCGATGGCAAAGCGCAGGGTGGACGAATCGTCGCGCGAGCGGGGCGGAAACGAAATCACGACGTTCTGAACTCGGCTAGCCGCGTAGGCGGCCGGCGCCGCCAGGCCCGCGGCCAAATAGTACGCCGGCAACATGCGCTCGGGCTGGCCCGAGCGGGCGATCACGGCGCCCAGAATCATCCCCGACAGGGCTATGAGGGAGCCACCCAGCGACAGCGGCAGGGTAAAGAGCAGTATCTGGCGCCGGGTTGGTGGCGGCCGATGGTCGTCGGCCAAGGCGGCGGCGAAGGGGTGGCTGTAGTGCCACGAAACGAACACTTCCAGCGCGACGGGAATGGTCTGGCAGACCATGGCCCAACGCGGTCCGACCAAGCCCAATGAACAAAACACCGGCGACAGCGCGAGCGTCACGCCAATGCGCACGAAGGTGGCCAGGCTGGCGCGGCCGGAAGCGCCGTTGTTGTAAAGCAAGACTTGGTAGGGATTGCGTGCGTTGAACAGAAGATTGAGAAGGATGGTCAGCGGGAACGCCTGCTCCGCCGGGGTCTCGATGGATGCGGGCAGACCGAGCAGGGTGCCGAAAACCGTATGGGCGACAACCGGAATGCACAAGGCTGCCTGAACCAGCGCGGTGGCGAGCGACAGGAGATTGTTGATAGCTAAAAATCGGGCGAAGCCGATGCGGGTCCGGGCGAACACCATACCCGCCGTGATCAGGCCGGCGCTCAGGGTGCCGACGAGGAACATGAGGATGTTCGACTGCGCGACGCCGGCCAGGTTCAAGGTTCCTCCCGGCCCGTGCGAAGCCACCATCGCGATGAGCGGATAGCTGAGGCTTTGCGATGCCGCCTGCAGCGCGAGCGGAACGAAGTAGATCGTGAGCCGGGTGACGGAAGGCGTATCGGTGGAATCGGGCATCAAGTGCAGCACCAACCTACATCGGATGGCCGGCGAAGTTTTGCAGCGTGGACGCGGTTTTTCGAGGCCCGCTTTTGGAAATCAGAGAAACGCGAGTCAGGGCCGCGCGGTATTATGTGTCTCGTGATCCACATCCACACGTCCCATCGCACCGAGATGTTGCTGGACGCGTTCGTGGAAAACCTGGTGCGCGAGCGCAAGGACAAGGGATCCTTGGTCCCGGTGCAGGTGGTGGTGCCCAACCGCAACGTGGAAACCTACTTGCGGCTTCGGGTCGCCGAGCGCTGTGGAATCGCGGCTAACATCGAGATGTCCTTCTTGCGCAACCGCTTGGCCGCCATTGCCGAAGAAGCGCTCCCCGACGCTCGCGCGGCGGACGTAACCCATGTTGAAGGGCACCTGCTGGCCCTGTTCCACCACGCCGCCGTGCTGGCACGGCCGGAGCTTACGCCGGTGCGCGCCTACCTGGCCGCGGCGGGCAGCGAGCGCGATGCCCTGGATCGTCGCCGCTGCCAACTTGCCGCTCTGCTAGCCCAGCTGTTCGACGAATACGCGGCATCGCGGCCCGAGATGCTGGCGGCGTGGCTCCATGACGAGCCGACGGCAGCTCGCGGGCCGGAGCTCGAGCTTGCGGTGTGGCAGCGCGCGCTCTGGTTGGCGGTGTTCGGACCTGGGGGCCGACTTGCCGAGGAGGCGAAACGAACCAAGCGTCGCATCCTGCCGCTCGAAGCTCTCTTTGGCGAAGCCATGCGGCGAACGCCCGCGCCTTGGGCTGGAGAAACCCTGCATGTGTTTGGCGTTTCCTACCTCGCGACGGCGTACCACCGCGTGCTCGCGGCGCTGGCTGGTCAAGCCGACGTGCGCATCTACACGCTCTGTCCCTGCCGCGAAGACCCAAACGTTCTCGCCCGCAAGCCGGACCTGCAATCGCACGATCCCTTTGGCCTTCTCAACGACGAAAACCAGGCGCTCCGTCTGTGGGCGCGGCCGGGGCGAGAGAATCTGCGTCTGCTTGCCGCTCTGCCGGGTGCGACGGTGGATGCGCGCTTTTCCCACCACGCGAATGAAGCGCCAACCCTGCTCGGGCGCTTGCAGAACGACATCGTCAATCACCTGTCGACGGCAGCGGCCACCGCGCCCTGCGAAACCGACGACAGTCTTCGCGTGCTTCCCTGTCCATCGGTGCGTCGTGAATTGGAAGTGGTCGCCGCCGAGATTTGGGGTTTGGTCCGCAAGGATCCGTCGCTGCGTCTCAACGACATCGCGGTGGTCGTGCCCGAAGCAAGCAAGGATCTCTATCTGGCACACGTCTCGGCGGTGTTCGGCGAAAGCTGCGATCTGCCCCACAGCGTGGCAGATCTGCCGGCCGCCGCCGGCCACCGCGTTGCCGAAGCCATCCAGCTTCTGCTCGATTTGCCGTTTTCGTCGTTCTCGCGCCGGGATTTTCTGCCGCTTCTCACCCACCCTTTACTGATGGCGAGGTTTCCCACGGCCGCGCCCGAGCGCTGGCGTGCGCTGACTTCCGCGCTCGGCATCGTGCGCGGCGCAGATCGCGGCGACTTCGCCGGCTCGTACGTCACGCGCGATCTCTTCAACTGGGCTCAGGGACTTCGCCGTCTGGCCCTGGGCGCGCTGGTGGGCGACGAAGAAGGCGCAGCGCCGGTCCTATTGAATGGCGAGCCCTGTCTTCCCGGTCCGGCGCTCGAAGACGGCGACGACGATGCCACACTCGGCTTCGGACTGCTCGCACGTTCCCTGATTGCGGACGCGCGCTTTGCTGCCGGCCCAAACGCCCTGCGCCCGCTGCGCGAGTGGTTGGCTTTCGTGCGCGCAATGGTCGAGTCCTACGTGGTGCTCGACGACGACGACGATGCTGGCAAGGGCGTTGTTGCGCACTTCTTTGCGGCGCTTGAAGAGCTCGCGGACAGTGGGCTTCACGAGCAGCAGGTTTCCTATCGTGTGGCGAGCGAGCTGACCGGACGCGCTCTCGCCGCGCTGCCGTGGAGCCGCGGCCACTACCTGTCGAGCGGCGTGACCGTCGCCTCGTTCGTTCCCATGCGTGCGATTCCCTTTCGCGCCGTGTTCGTGCTTGGCCTGGGACAGGCGGCATTTCCCCGCCCCGCTGGCCGCCACGAGCTTGATTTGCGCGGCACCGAGCGCCGGGCCGGCGACGTCGATCGCCGCGAGCAAGACTTGTACATGTTCCTCGAAACCCTGCTCTCGGCGCGCGACCAGGTCGTGCTTTCCTACGTGGCCCGCGACGAAATCACCGGCGACGAATTGCCCGCTTCGTCGGTGCTATTCGAGCTGCGCGCCATCCTGTCCCAGGGCGCGCTCGGCGAAGCCGGGCTGGCGCGTTTGTTCTGCGACGACCGAAAGGCGCGGCCGCCACTGCGGCGCTACGACGATTCCCCCGAGCGTCGCCAGGTCCTGCCCGTGTCCGAGGGCGAACACCGGGCGAGGGAGCTCGGGCGGATGCTGGCAACCCATGCGCGACGGACGGAATCCGTGCGTGAGCGCGTGGCCCATTTGCCGTCGTCGCTGGCCCGGCCCCTCTCGCGCATCCTGAATTTGCCGAGCCATGCCGCGAACGCCGCGCGCGAGCCGCTGCAAGCCCTGGTCGTTCCGCTGTCCGCCCTATACCGCTTTCTCGTGGATCCGCTGCAAGGATCGGCACGCTTCCGCCTCGGCCTATACGAGGAAGACGACGGCGCCCTGGATGATGTGGAGGACGAGCCGCTCGACGTCGACCGGCGGTTCCTGTCTTTGCTCGTGCGCGCGAGCATGTCGCAGGCGATCCTCGCCGCGCAGGGCGTGCCGGCGTGGGAGGATGTGCTGGCTGCGTACGCGCGGCGATCCTTGCGTGGTGAGCTCGCCGGACAAAGCCCGACCGGGCTTTTTCGCAAGGTCGCCGAGCGGGTCGAGGAAAACCTGCTGAGCGCCTGGCACAGCCATCTGCCAGGCATCCTTGGTCCATCGCTTGGTCCATCGCTTGGTCCGGCGCGCACCGACTGTCGCATCGTCCAATTCGTGCAAGCCCATCGCGACGAAGAAAGCCGCGTGGCCGGCATTGCATTCCGCGCGGCACCGCGCTTCAGGGTTGACCTTCCCGACGGCGCCGGCGACACCCGCCGCGCCGTCGATATCAGCGTCGAGGGTCAGACCGAGCTTTGCGCTCGCTCCGCGCCCGCCGGCGACGCCAGCTTGATCTTCTCGCACCGAGGGAAGATCGGAAACGAAGCGCGCAGCCGGGAACAGGTGCGCGCCTTCCTTGACTATGTGGCCCTCACCGCGTCCGGCACCGCAGCGGTGCGCCCCGGCCACCGCTGCGCGCTCTTTTTCGCGGCCGGCGAGCTCGGCAAGCTCCGCATGCTGCGCTTCCACTCGCTCGACCGCGACCGCGCGCTCGACTACCTAGCCCGTCTGTGCACCGATTTTCTCACCGGCGCGCGTGACGGCGGCGGCGCGCATACCGGTGTCCATCCCTATCTTCTGCCCCACGAAGCCGTGTTCTCCAGCCGGGCCAACGGAACGTCTATTTTCGACGAGGTGGATGATCTGCGCGTCGAGCGCGAGAGTCGCGGAACCAGCTTCAGCTCGCTGCAAGGGCCGGTGCCCGACGTGCTCGCTCGCTATGCGCCCCTGGCAGAATCCGACGCGCAGCGGGCAGTCAAGGAGCGCTTCGGTCTCTTTTTCGATCTCGCCGAGGGGGACAGCATTTGAGCGAGTGGTTGTATTATCCGCGTCCCACCTCGCTGATCGCCCTCGGCTCGGGCCACGGCGTGGTGGAATCGTCGGCCGGCACGGGCAAGACCTTCTTGCTCGAACATCTCTTCGTCGACCTCATCCTGACCCGCGGGCTGCCGGTCGAGGCGATTCTGGTCGTGACCTTCACCGAGAAGGCCACCGCGGAGCTCGTCCTGCGGGTGCGCAAACTGCTCGAACGTCTGGCCGATCTTCGACCGGACGACCCCAAGGCCATCGCGGGCGCGCGCGGGCCCGCCGACGATTGCTGGGTGATTGACGACCAGGCCAGGGCGCGGCTCCACCAAGCCCTGCTCGCCTTCGATCGCGCCAGCATCTTTACCATCCACGGTTTCTGCCAGCGTGTCCTGCGCGAACACGCCTTCGTGCAAGGCCGCCTGTTCGACGAGGAATTGGTAGGAGAGGGGGACATCTTCGCCGCCGCATTCCACGAGGTGCTGCGCACAAAAGTCGCCACAAGCAAGAGTCTGGCCGCGGGCATCGAGGGCTGGCTCGCCAGCGGCGAATCCATGGCGCGGCTCGAGCAAATTGTGTGCGAATGCAACCAAGCCGGGGCAACGACCGTGCGCCCCTTGTTCGACGAGCGTCGCCTGGCTGTGGCGCTCGGCAAGTGGCAACCGGTGGCGAGCGTGGATGAGGTTCTCAAGCAGCGCATGAAGGACGCTGGCCTCCGCGGCAACAGCCCCGCCGCTGTTCTCGGTCGCCTGGCCCGTGTGTCCGACATCGTGGTCGCGTGCCAGGGCGACAGCATGCGCTGCTTGGCGGCCATGCAGCGATTCCCGGAGGATCTGATCTGGATACTCGGACGCCTGGAAAAAGCCCGTCCAGACCCGAGCCTGCAACGCCTCGCCGAGGCCGTTCGCCAGCTCCAGCAAGGCGTCGTTCCCCTGGCCGCGGTCCTGACCCAAATGCTCTTGCCTTGGGTCCAGCAGCGCGCCGACGAACGCAAGCGCGCCGCCGGGCTGTTCGACTTCGCCGACATGCTGAAGCTGGTGGCCCGCGCCCTTGCCGACCCGGGCCCGGCCGGCCTCGCCCTGCTCTCGACGTTGCGCCAGCGCTACCGCCACGCCCTCATCGACGAGTTCCAGGACACCGACGAGGTTCAGTGGTCGATTTTCCGCCGCATCTTCGTCGACGCGAATGACGGGCACGCGCTCACCGTCATCGGCGATCCCAAACAAGCCATCTACGGCTTTCGCGGCGCCGACGTGCAAACCTACCTCGAGGCGAGCGAGGTGTTGCGAGCAGCGGGGGGAAATGGCTTCGTCCTCGATCGCAATTTTCGCTCCACCGCGCGGATCATCGAGGCCAGCAACCTCATCTTCGACCAGGGTGCGGGCTTCTTTCGTCGCGAAAGCGGAATCGGCTACGAGCAACCCGCCCTGTGCGGCCGCCCTGAGCTGGCGCTGGTGGATGGGGCGGGCGGCGCGGCCGCTCCGGTAGTTGTCTTCGGTCTTCGAACGCAACAGTCATCGCTGCACGCGGCCCATGCCCGCGCCGCGATCCAGGCGGCCATCGTCGGCGAGCTCGGCGGCCTCCTCGATCCGGCAAGCTCGCTGCGCTTGCTGGGCGATGGTGATGCCAAGCTTCGCGCCCGTGACATTTTCATTTTGACCTTCACCAATGGCGAGAGCCAGGACATGGGCCGCGCGCTCGCCGGGGCCGGCATTCCCTTCGCCTACTACAAGCTGGGTGACTTGTTCTCCTCGCCCGAGGCGGCGGATGTCCTCGCTCTCTTGCGTGCCGTGGCTTGTCCCGAGGATCGCAACCTGCGCTCCCTGGCGCTGCTCACCGGGTTCTTCGGCTTGGACCTGGTCGACGTGGCTGCTGGTGCGGATTGGGGATCGGGCGAAGGACCAGCGCAGCTTCTCTTGCATTTCGCCGCCGTGGCGCGTCTTGGGAACATTCCCGCGCTCTTCGCATCCATCATCGACGACAGCGGCATCGTGCGCCGCGAGGTTTTCGCCGACGGGAGCGAGCGCGCCCTGACCAACACCCTGCACGTCCTGGAAATCCTGCAGGCGGAATGGATGCGCACGCGCGCTTCGCTGCTGGAGCTCGCCGACACCTTGGATGCCTTCATCCGCGGCACCCGCAGGCCGCCGGGTAACGACAGCGACCTGCAGCGCCTCGAGACCGACAAGGATGCCGTACAGATCTTGACCGTGCATAAGGCCAAGGGGCTCGAAGCCGGCGTGGTTTTTCTTTACGGCGGCACGGGCGAAAAGCGCGGCAAGACGATTCATACGTTCCGCGAGCACGGACGGCGCGTGGTGCACATCGGCCCGCTCGGAGCGGTCGAAAAACAGCGAGTCGCCGAAGAGAATGAGGACGAAAATAGTCGCCTGCTCTACGTGGCCATGACTCGCGCGCGCTACCGATTGTACCTGCCACACTATCCGACGCAGCTCAGGTCACTCTCGGGCCGCTACGCCAGGGTCAACCGTCGGCTGGACGAAATCCTTGGGCACGAGCGATGCCATCCCTTGTTCGACGTGATCCCCGTCGACGATTCGCCGCAAGCCGATTCGCAGCACGCTTGGCCGGCGACGAAAGCCGGCGCCGCGTTCGACCTCGGCCCCATCGGGCTGACCGCCGAGCTGCTGGCTGACGTCGTCGCGCCCGCAGAGATCGCTGCCATCAAGAAACGTCGCCGTGGTTTTCTGGTGACTTCGTACACGGCCATCAAACGCGCCCATGGCGGATTTGTGCCGGTCGAAGATCATACCGATTTTCCACTCGCAGTGGCGAGCGAGCCTGCCGGCGATCCTGCCGTCGTCGCGCCCGCGGCGGACGACCTGCCGGGCGGGCCCGAGACCGGCGTCTTCCTGCACGAGATGCTGGAGCGCGTGTCGCTTTCCGAGCTGGAGCGTGCGCCGTCCTTCGCCGATTGGCTTTCCCAACCAAGCGTGGCGGAGTTGGTGGAAAGGCTTCGCCGTCGCCACGGGAGACCGGAGCGCCACGGTTCGCTCGCTGCTTGCCTGGTCTACAACGCCTACACGACGCCGGTCAGGCTGGGACGTGCCGTCGTCGCCCGGCTGGCATCGGTCAAACAAGCCCGGCGTGAAATGGAGTTTCTTTTTCCCATGCCCGAGCAGGCCCACCCGCTGCTGTCGCGGCCAGCCGGAGGAAGCGACCCGGTTCCGTGGCGGGTCGAGCGCGGCTTGGTGAAGGGATTCGTCGACCTCATGTTCGAGCACGAGGGCAAGGTCTTCGTGTGCGATTGGAAGAGCGATCGTTTGCCGAGCTGGGATGCCGAGACCGTCGCCCGTCACTGCGCTCAGAACTACGACATCCAAACGCGCGTCTACACCATGGCGGTCCTACGCCTGTGTCGAATCACCACACGCGACGACTGCGAGCGGCGCTTCGGCGGCGTGCTTTTTCTCTTCCTGCGTGCCCGGCGTGCAAATGACGACAGCGCCGGGATCCTTTTCCGCAAGCCGGAGTGGAAAGAAATTCTGTCCTGGGAGGAGGCCATGCTGGGCCAGGATTTCTGGGGGATGACGTGAAGGATTCCCGCGCCCTGCCACCGCTCTCGCCCGACGGAACGGCTCGCCAGCGGCTGTCCCCAACCCGCGCCTATCCCGATGCCCTGCTCGATCTTGTGCGCGACAACGACCTTGACGAGGGTGATGCCTTTCTGGCTTGGCAGCTCGCGCATCTCGCGGCCGGAATCGCCCCTGCTGAACGCGAAGCCTTCATGCTGCTGGTGGGGCGCCTGCTCGTGGTGCAAGCCCTGGGCGGTACGCGCCTGCCCACCAGCGAAGACGATCGGGCTCTGCTCGCCAAAGTTCCCGAGCTTGCGGGTCCAGCGCCGGGCCGCACGCCGCTCATTCTCGACGGAAACCAACTCTACATCGAGCGCGCTCATGCCCGCGAGGGTCGCGTCGCCTCTGCGCTGGCGGCACGTTTGGGAAGGCCCGACGCATTTGCCAAGTCGGCCGCGGCGGCGGCACTCGACGACGTCGTAGCCACCGGCCCGGGCGCGCCCAGCGAGGAACAGAAAGCCGCGATCCTGACGGTGGTCGGCCGTTTCCTCGGCGTCATCTCGGGTGGTCCCGGCACCGGCAAGACAACCACCGCGCTCGCGCTGGTGCGCAGCCTGGTGCGCCTGGGCGTGCCACCCGCGCGCATCGTTTTGTGCGCCCCGACCGGCAAGGCGGCGAGTCGCCTGGAGGACGACTTTCGCAGCCGTCTGAGCTTGCTCAAGAGCCCTCCGCGCGCAGATCAGGCCCTGCTTGCCGACTGTCCGCAGGCGCAAACCCTGCATCGCTTGCTTGGCGTCACGCGTGCGCGGGGCGGTTTTCCCATCGCTGTTCCGACGGTTCTGCCCTACCGCGCGGTGATCGTCGATGAGTCGTCCATGATCGACCTCGCGCTCATGGACCGTCTACTCGCCGCGCTGGCGGACGATACCCTGGTGGTTTTTCTCGGCGATGCGGATCAGCTGCCGTCGGTGTCGGCGGGCGCCGTGTTTCGCGATCTCGGCGGCTATGCCGTTCGCCTCGGTCATGGCTTCCGCACCGACGCGTCCCAAGGCGTGGGAAGACAGCTTGCCGCGCTGGCAAGCGCCGTGCGCGCCGGCGAGGCGAACGCGGGCAGGGATCTGTGGACGCTTCGCCAGCAGGCGGGCGTGCTCGCCCATCGCGGCGTCGAGTTGCTGCCCGCCGAGCAGCGCGAAGAGCTCCTGCGCCGCCACCACGCCAGGATCTTCGCCGGCGCGGCGATGCGAACGCTCGTCGAGCGTGTGTACGCCTTTCGCGACGGCGCCTTCGACGCCGAGGACGCACGCGCCCTCGACGCGCTGGCGGCACAGCTCGGCCGCACGCGAATTTTGGCCGTGACCCGACAGCGCGCCGCCGGGGTCGAGCGGACCAATGCGCTCTTGCACGATCTGGGTGGCGGCGGACCGCTGTTCCTGCCCGGCGAGCCGGTCATGGTGTTGCGCAACGACTACGAACGCGGACTGTGGAACGGCGATCAGGGCGTGGCGGTGCGCGTGCAGCGGACCGGGCAACCCGAGACGATCTCAGTCGTCTTTCGCTCGAGCGAGGGCTGGTATCCGGTTGATCCGCGGACCATGGGCGACGCCTTGAGCCTCGCCTTCGCGCTCACGGTCCACAAAGCCCAGGGCTCGGAGTTTGACGAGGTGGTCGTGCTGCTTCCCGACTCGCCCTGCCCGCTGCTCTCGCGCGAGCTGCTCTACACGGCGATCTCTCGCGCGCGCGACGGCGTCATTCTGTGCGGCACGCCCGAAATGTTCGCGGCCGGGGTGGGCACCAGCCAAAATCGCTCCTCGGGAATAGCGGAACGTCTGGCCAGGCTTGCGCCACAATGGCCGGACGGTCGATGCACGGGACTTGACTTGGCGCCCGGTCTTCGCTAACCACTTTCGTTCATGAGTCGCGACGAAGATGCCAAGGATGTCCGTTTGTTCGATCTCCGTACGGTCGAGCGCAACATCAAGCGTGGGCTCACCACCCGCAAGGAATACGAACGGTTCCTGAAATCGCTCGGGGACGCAGCCGACAAGGTCGCACCGCCCGAGCCCGAAGCCCTGACGCCGCAGGCGTAGCTGGCCGGCCCGCGCGACTGGCCGGGACCGAAGTCACAGCGCTACCTTGGGTTGAAACTGGGACGGTGTGTGCGTACGCTAGCGGACATGGCTGACTCGGAGCAGAAGCAAGGTAAGTTCACGGTACGGGATCGTCGCGGGTTCGACAGTGATGGCGAGCCCAAGGCGGACACGCCGGTGGTGTCGGACAAGGCCCCGGAGACACCCACGGCAGCAGCGGAGCCACCGCGGTCGTCGCCGCCCGCCGACTTCGCCACCCTGGTGCTGTCGCTCGGCAGCTCGGCGGTCATGTACCTCGGCGAGGCTGCTTTGCCCAATGCGGACAAACCCACGCGCAACTTGCCCATGGCCAAGCAGGCCATCGATCTGTTGACGGTCCTCGAAGAGAAGACCAAGGGCAACCTGACCTCGGAAGAAGAGCAGATTCTGGAAAGTCTGCTGTTCGACCTACGCTTGCGCTACGTCGAGGCACTCAAGGCGCCGGCCAGCGGCGGCTGAGGGAAGGCGCGCACCGCGCGGCGGATTTCGAGTAGGAACAACAAGAGCAGCGTCGCGCTAAGCGTGGGCAGCAGGATGGCGAGCGTCCACGCCAAGCGCGGGAAGGTATGTCGGTACTCGACAAACCACCAGTCGACACGCGCGCGCCCGTAGCTCTTTTGGATATCCAAATGGAGCGTGGTGTAACGGCGCCAGGGCGCGTCCTTCTCTGCGACGACCCACGGGTCGCCGTTCGGGACATGGGAGAACAGCCAATAGTTGCCGGCAATGTGCTGAAACGGCGGCAGCCACTGCAGCGAATAGATGGTCTCGAAACAGACTGGGCAGGTTGACGTGGCGGTGCTGACGCCATCACCCTTGGTGTTGGGCAGGCCGAGCCAAGCCTGCGCGGCTTCTGCCTCGATGCGGATGAAGTGGTCCCAGTAAATGCTGTTGCCAAGATAAGTGACGAGCGCACCTGAAACGAACACCGCGGCGAGGACCGCCATGCCCAACCAGCGTCGCACGGCGTGTAGCTTGGCCAGCCATTCCTCGACGAGAAATCCCGCGGGCAGTAGCAGGATGCCAATGGCGAAGAGCGCGTAGCGCGGGCCCCAGGCGTAGTCGCCGGCCCAGGAAATCATCTGCGCATGAATATACAGGCTCGGCCCGATGGTCAGCACCATGGCCAGAACGATGTGAGGAAAGCGCCGGGCGAAGCGGGGAAACGCGAACAGCGCCACCAGCAGCGGCGGACTGTAGAGGAACATCGACTTTCCCGGCGAGAGGAACATCCCCCAAAGTCCCACCAGGGGAGTTTCGCGAATACCACCACCGGTGGAAATGCCCGAGCTGGTGAAGGCCAGCCCGTAGCCGCTGAAGAAGATGCTGCCCCAGCGAGCGTAGTTGTAATAGAGGTAGATACTCCCGAGCGGTATTGCGCTGGCGATGGAAACGAGGCCAACCAGCAAGAGAGCCCGCCAGTTCCGCCGAAGCTCCCAGGCGAGAAAGATTCCGGCCCCCAATCCCGAAGCAAGGAAAACCGGCTTGGCGTTGACGAGCAGTCCGGCCCACAGGCCGAGCAGCGCCGCTTGGCGCCAGGTGGGCCGCTCGCGAACGTCGAGTAGCTTGGAAAAGAACCCGGTAAAGCAAACCAATTGCAGCGTCTCGGAATACGGGTAACGCGAATACACCCAGACCGAGGATGCGAAGGCAAGCGCAAGCGTTGTTGCCGCCGCGGGCATCGGGCGCATTCCGAGGCGCCTGCACAGACCGAAGAACAGCACACAGCCCAGCGTTCCTAGGATGGTTGGGGCGAGGTGCGAAGTGAAGCGCCAAGTGATCTGCCAATAGGGCGGGTAGGCCGCAGCGATCTTGCGCTGAAGCGTGGCGCCGGGAACGTGGATCAGGGTCTGCAGCAAAGGAGCCAGGCCGTAGACGTGCCCGTCTTTCCCATTGGGCAGCGTGGGCGGCCAGCGCGTCTTGGCGTGAAAATTATGCGAACGGGAAATGCTGTCCGCGACTTCCCAGATGGGTGTGGCATCGCCCCACGGCCGTTCGCGACTAGTCGAAAATAGGTAAAGAAAAAAGATGGAGCCGAACAGCAGTAAGCTGCCCCGCCAGCGAAATGGAAAACTCGGTGCCGTTAGCAAAGCGGCCGGGATGATAGCCGATTGTTCGTCGCGCGGCGGGAGTTCATTGGGTGGGGTTACGGGGGATGGCATCGAATCTTGAAGAAGCTCCTCGGCGGCGCGGCTCGCTAGATCGTGATTGCGTGCCACCCGCGAATCCTGGCCAAGCTTGGGGCATCTAAAGTCGGGGAAAAGCTATGCGACCGCGAACGTTGGCCACCGACGGCAAACCCTCTGAAGTGGATCTCGAGCAGCGATTGACGCCGATGCAGTACTTCGTCACGAAACAGTGCGGGACCGAGCCGCCGTTCCACAACGAGTATTGGGACAATCATCGGGTCGGCATCTACGTGGATGTGGTGTCGGGCAAGCCGCTGTTTTCGTCCACGGACAAGTTCGACTCCGGCACAGGCTGGCCCAGCTTTACGCGGCCGGTGGAAGGAACGGCGGTGGTCGAGAACGACGACGATGCGCACGGCATGCGGCGCACGGAGGTTGTTTCCGCCGCCTCGAAATCGCATCTCGGGCATGTTTTCGACGACGGCCCCGATCCCGCCGGCAAACGCTACTGCATCAATTCGGCGGCCCTGCGTTTCATTCCCGCCGATCAACTGGAAGCCGAAGGCTACGGCGGATACCGTCGCCTTTTCCCGCGCTGAGAGAGCCGCGCCCATGGCATTGCGGGAAGGCGCGACCAGCCCCGAGAATCGGAAGAGCGCCGTTGCCGTGCTGGCGGGCGGCTGCTTTTGGGGCATGGAAGATTTGCTGCGCAAGGTGCCCGGCGTGCTTGAAACCGAAGTTGGCTACGCCGGCGGCAACCTGGTCCATCCGACCTATGAACAAGTCTGCACCGGGCGCACCGGCCACGCCGAGTCGGTGCGGGTCGTCTTCGATCCCGAGCGAATCGCCTACGCCGATCTCGTGCACTTCTTCTTTCGCATGCACGATCCAACGTCCTTGAACCGGCAGTCTCACGATATCGGCACGCAATACCGCTCGGCGATTTTCGTCGAGAACGAAGAACAGCGGCTCATCGCCGAGCACGTGAAAGCCGAGGTGGAAAGGTCGGGCAAATGGCAGCGCAAGATCGTGACCGAGATCTCTGCCGCCGCGACCTTCTACGCCGCCGAAGACTACCACCAGGACTACCTGGAAAAACACTCCGATGGCTACAGCTGCCACTACCTCAGAGACTGAAGAGGCGCGTGCACGCGCCCCGCTGGACCGCGCAAATCTTGTAAAAGATCTTCCTTATCAAGCGCAGCCTCCGTGCCGAAAAAGGTTACGAAGGAGTCCATCAACATGAGCGACCCGGTAGGCAGCGTCACGCAAACCCAGGCAGTGGCTCAGGCCGCGGACGTGCGAGCGAAAGCACCCGAGCCCCCACGCGAGCCTGTCCCAAGCGATACGGTTCAATTGAGCAGTGCTGCCCGAGCGGCGCTGCAGGAGGCCGCGGAAACCCCAGCCCAAACCGCCAAGGAAGCCGCCGCGGGCGACCTGCAAGCGAAGCGGCTGCTGGCCAGACAGGCCGCCAAAGAACAAGAGGCTCGCACCACGCACGTGGTGGCCTAGGGTTCACGCCCCGGCGGGCTCGCGCATCATGATGAGCAGCATCTTGAATCTGGTCGTGGCGTTGACGGCGTGAGGGATCCCGGCGGGCAATAGCACGGTCTGTCCGGCGTGCGCGGGAACCTGTTTGCCGCCGATGACGAGCTCGACGTCGCCGTCGAGGACTTGCACGATGGCGTCGAAGGGGGCGGTGTGCTCGGACAGGGCTTGGCCGGCATCGAAGGCGAAGACGGTCACCGTGCCGCCGTTCTTCTTCACCAGCGTCCGGCTGACCACGGCGCCGTCTTGGTAGGCCACGAGGGCGGCCAGCTCGACGGGCTGGGCGGGAGGCAATCCAGTTTGTTCCGGGACCTGTTTGAGACTCATGGTGGTTACCTCTGATTGTTGAGCGTGTGTCGTCGATCGATCGTTCGGGCTAAAGGCTGGCACTCGCGCGTGCTTGACCCTTAAAGCACCCAAAGCGCTAGTTGCACGCGCAAGCCGCCATTGCGGAGCGCGTGGGTCTGATTTGGCGGCCGGCGCGCGCCTGCTGCCACGGCCGCGACGAAGGCCGGATTCGGGCACAGAACGCCCGCGCGCCAGCCCCGGTAGCGCGCGGCCAGCGTCTTGCCCAACGTGAACGCGAGACGCTGGGCTTGGCCCTTGTCGCCTAGGCGGTGGCCGTAGGGCGGGTTGACCACGAGAAGTCCCGCTTGCGCTGGAATTTCGCCTTCGCCAAGCGCGGCCTCGGCAAAGCGAATATCGCTCTGCACGTTGGCGCGCTCGGCGTTGCGGCGGGCGGTGTCCACGGCGCGCAGATCGCGATCCATCGCAAGGATGGGCGCGGGCGCGTTTGGCAGCGCAACCGCCGAGTCGCGCAGCGTTTGCCAGGCAGGTGCATCGTGGGCCGGCCAGCGTTCGAAGGCAAACGGGCGGGCCAAGCCGGGCGCTATCTTGCGCGCCATGGCCGCGGCTTCGATGGCGATGGTGCCTGCGCCGCACATCGGATCCACGAACGGCAGCGCGGGATCGTAGTCGCACAGGGCGAGCAGACCGGCGGCCAAGGTTTCGCGCAACGGCGCTCGCCCGGCTTCGATGCGCCAGCCGCGCCGGTGCAGAAGCGCGCCCGAAGCATCCACGCTGGCGGTGAAGCGATCGTCCTGCCCGCGCAGCAAGATGCGCGTGCAATCCTCGTCGTCGTTCGGCTCCGCCGGCTTTTCACGTTTGGGCAGCTTGCCCACGCGGTCGGCGATCGCGAGCTCCACGGTCTCGGCCAAGGCGCCGGTGTGGTACAGGCGGCAGTGGCTGGTCGAGACATCGATGCGCAGGGCACGGTCGCAAGGGACGTAACTTTGCCAGGGAAACTTGGCCAGGCTTCGGCGCAGCGGCGCGAAGTCGCGCGCCTTGACCTCGCCCATGCGCAGGACGATGCGCGTGGCGATGCGGCTGTGCAGATTGGCGGCCATGCCCGCGCCGAGCGGTCCCGAAAATTCGACGCCACCTTCCACCGCGCGCGGATTCTCGATTGCGCCGAGCGCAACCAGTTCGGCGCACAGGGGTTGTTCCAGCCCGGGCGAGGCCACCGCGAACCAATGGAGCTTGCTCCCAGCCTTGGCATGCTTCTGAAGCTGCGGGCGTGTCGGTTTGCGCTCGCCCATCTTGGGCATGCTCGCCGGGCGGCCGTTGAAGCGCAGATGGGCCAAAATTTCCACCGTTCCGCTGCCGCCCGCTACCGGCGAGTCTGTGTATGCCAGCAGCTCGAAACCCAGGCGCTCGGCCTTGGCGCGGAAGGTGTCGACGGCGCGCTGGCGCAGATCGGGTGCGTCGACCTTGCCGCCTTTCACCAGGTGGCTCGGCAGCTCGAACTGCGGCTTGACCAGGACCACGCCCTCGGCGCCCGCGCGCAGGCGGAAGGCCAGCCCGCGCAGCATGCTTCGCGCGGCCACGAAGCTGACGTCCACGGTGAAAAAGTCGAACGGTCCAGGCGCCACATCCAGCGACAAGGTCTTGAAGTCGGTGCGCTCCAAGCTGGTCACGCGCTGGTCGCGGGCCAGCTCGTCCGCGAGCTGCCCGTGGCCCACATCGATTGCCGTCACATGGCTGGCGTCGTTTTCGAGCAACACCGCGACGAAGCCGCCCGTGGACGCGCCCACGTCCAAGGCGCTGGCTCCGCGCACCCGCGCAGCTAGCTTGAAATGCGAGACGGCAGCTTCAAGCTTGCGCCCGCCGCGTGTGAGATCCGCTGTCATGGGCCGGCGAATCTACGAGCTTTCACGCCCGAAGCCACTTCTTACTCGCAAACGCGAAAACGGCGAACCAGGTCGCCCCACTTCGCCGTCGCAACTCAGCCGTTTGTGCGTGCTACTTGCAGAATCCGGCCGACTGATAGCTGGCCACGAGCGTGGCGCACTCCGCTGCCGGCACTGCAGCGTAAGCGGTCTGGCACTCCTGAACCGTCAGGCCTGAGATAGCGGCAATGGAGGTACAGCACGACTGAAGTGCAGGGCACCCTGTCCCGGTGGCGGTGGAGGTCAGGCTG